>Ga0265298_10004128_pt1 | contig 18709 bp, 25 predicted proteins | sample AusTroGonzalo_MG_3_FD_193486 | JGI IMG/M metagenome (GOLD analysis project Ga0265298, IMG submission 193486) | Bovine rumen microbial communities from tropical cattle in Woodstock, Queensland, Australia - Gonzalo_01 | ecosystem: Host-associated > Mammals > Digestive system > Stomach > Rumen ... | reverse complement strand
ATAATGCTTGAAGAATACCTTTAAATCCTTTTCGATTTTTATACCATGCATGATTGATTTTTGCTACAAGTGTACGATTATGACCATCTCCCCACGTACTAATAATCTCTTCAAAATCTGGAAGAAGCGTCATTTTAGATTCAAATGCACATGGTATTGTCAGAATGTTAGTAGGATGTTCTAAATCTGATACTTGCCTTACACAGTAAGCACCTTCCCAATATGAAAGACGGATATAATATATTACACCTTTGTAAGAAATATAATCTCCACCTTTAAACTTTCTTTCAGGTTTAAGCTCTGGAAATATAGTATCTAAGAACTTGTTATCTGGATAATAATTCCGAGCAAGTTTTAATGCATCATCGTACTTACTCATTTGTAACAATTTCATCAATTATACCATATTCAAGAGCTTGTTGAGCATTCATCCAAAAATCTCTATCCATATCTTTATAAACCTTATCATAAGGTTGTTTAGTATGATTAGATATAATTTTTGCTGTAGCTTCATAGTGCTTTTTCATTTCCTCAGCACTAATAAGAATATCTTTTGTTTGCCCTTCCATTCCACCTAAAGGTTGATGAATAAGAATTCTACTATGAGGAAGTGCAACACGTTTATCTCCAGCGACAAGAAGAATACTTGCCATAGATGCTGCCATACCAACTGCAACTGTTCTAATTGGAGATTTAATAAATTTCATAGTATCGTAAATAGCTAGTCCACTATCTACATATCCACCAGGAGAATTAATATAAATTGTAATTTGTTTATGTTTAAATTCATCTTGGTCAAGATATAGGAGCTGTGCAATTACTGTATTTGCAAGATCTGGAGTGATCTCGTCTCCTATAAAAATAATACGATCCATCATAAGACGGCTGAATACGTCTATCGCGGTCGCATTAAGTTGTCTTTCTTCAATTATTGTAGGATTAAACATATTTTAATTTTAAATCCTCCTTTACTGGAGGATTAAGTTTGGCGCGATCGGGGTGGTGGCGAATCCAATTATTCAAAACAAGTTGCCATCTTATTTTGATTTTTAACTATTAAGCGCAAAACCCCCGTAATGCCCTAAGTCCTCGATCATATGATAAAAAGTGTCCGGATACCTGATGAGAGTAATTATTTATCTAAGTTCATCACGCTTATGATAATTTTTGACCTACGCAAAGTTCTGGACGATATTTTACAAAATAATTTTAATCTGATTAGAATTGTACACGCTTGTCGATATTTCGCAGTCTGAAAGATCTATTTTAATCGAACCTTCCATTTCTACGTCATTCATACAACATTTTTCAAGAAATGCTTCTGCCTCAGGATCAATTTCTATTTCTTCATCGTCTAATACTTTTTCAAGAGCACTAGCCGGCCAGAAATAACCTGCAGCACTGTCACTTAAATGATATGTACAATGGTCAGTATCCCGCTCAATAATATTTGTAATCGTAAAAACACTTCCAATAAAACGCCGCATTTCTGGAATAAGAGGCTTGTCTCCGTTGTCAAAGCCTTTTGAAATCACTCGAACAGTATCGCCTACTTTAAGTTCGGAGGATTCAACAGGTTCAAACATTGAAGAATGCCATATCCACGAAAGGGCTTCACCTGTTAGCAGATAAGAATGATAATCTCCATTTATACGACAACGATCATCCCTTGTCGACCTAATTTCCGTAATTGTAAAAATTCTACTTTCTAATGAAGCCATCTCATCACTAAACCAGAATGGATACTTATGCGGAAGTATAGTTCTTTTTACAATTCTTACTTTATCTCCAATTTTGTATTCCATAATAAAAAATATTTTAGGGGCCTCGGAGGGATTTGAACCCTCAATATCCAGTTCACAAATGCTGGCGACATGTACCATCATGCTGCAAAGCCCTGTTTAATCTAAAAGTCGAATAGGATATCACGACCAATAACTCACATGTCCGTTAGAGTCTTAAAGTTTAATTTAAAAAATAGCTTGATATCGTACAAGTCAAACGTTCATATAGACGCAATATGAATAACGGATACTAAGAAGGATACACCCAATCTGTTTTCTCGAATGCAGATTAAAAACGCATATAGGTTTTGCGGAACTCTATATGTAGCCGATCTGTAAAGCCAGACAGCTAATTTGTTTTTTTCGAATGAGCAAATTAAAAACGCTTACCTTTAAGGGTAGTAAGCACCACTAGAACTCAGAGAGAGTATCACCTCTCCCTGAATTAATGTTACTTCTGATCAATGACAACATGATCAGGATTGATGGTAACTTCGATCTCTTCGTTGAGAATCGTCTTGAGGTTTTTCGCATCCTCGATCGCATCTTTAAGCGCACGAGCTTTGCTCGCAACAGTGATATAATCATTGAACTTTTTCTGAAGTCTTGCAGTATCGCCTTCGGCGCCAGTACCGCACTCACCAAAAGAGTCAATGATAGACTGAGCCTTTTCTTCAGTTTCAGCCAACTGATCTTCAAGAGAATCAATTGCCTGGTCAGCACCCCGAAGAATACGCTTTTCCATTCGAGTAAGCTTTTCCGAACGTACACCCTGCGGGTTTACAATGTGAGAAATTCTTTTAATTGCCATAATTATAAAACTATTTTAAAAGTTTGAATTGGTTTAATTGTTATTTTAATTGTGTCAGAGTCTTTAATTGGTGCTCCAGTTAAAGTAGGATTTTCTTGTACTGAAACAGAGCCGTCTTTTGCTGTGGAAACTAAGCCATCAAATTCAAGACGTTCAATTTCCTTATAAATTGCTATTACAACTTGAGTTGCAGCATCATAATCGTCGTATTTATATTCTGGCCAGAAACCAGGATATGGACAATATCCATAAGCATTTACGCAAAAATCATATACTTCGTCTTCTGTTTTTAATCCTATTTCTTTAAAAATAGCATCATTGGTAAATCTTGAAGGACTAATTATTTGTAAACACTCTGACTCAACACGATATGAATATACTTTGCCGTTTACTTCAAAAACGACTTTATCTTGACAATCGAGTTCTACTCCTTGTCGAAGTAGAACTTCTTTCCAATTAGCATTTGTTATTTCCATATATGCTTCATAATATGATTATTGTTACAATTGCTATAGTACTGTAGATGATCTATCAAGTCACTTTGTCTCGATACATAGACTGAGAGGTTTCATTTCTCTTGCAATTGTTTGATTAATAGTCGGATTCAGCAGAATATTCGTATTCATCCCCATCGTCATCTCCAATCGGATTGTCCCAACCATATTTGACGGCAGTCGCTTTGAAAAGCGGAAGACCATACTGTGCATAGTTATTGGAATCCCAATTTTCAAGACCATCCTCAAGCACCTGATTCCATTTCAGAACAACATCGAACATAAGCTCGCTGGAGATGCCTCGCTTATCGAGCGCCTTCTCAAAGCCAAAAGCTACATCTTCCTTCAGTTGTTCAAGAATGTTTTCTTTCGTCCACTCTTTCGGCTGATGTTTGCCTTTGTATTCTTCCTTGAATGTAAACCCAATCTGGGCGCATTGTTCTTCCGTGAGGAATTGAGTAAGTCTTTTACCGAATCTATCATCCAGAAAAGTTCCCCATTCCTTGTAGTTATTAAGGATCTCATCGATCGTTTTCATAATATTATCTTATTTAGAAATTGTTAATACATATTGCAATAGACCCATTTTATTTGTTGGTCTTTGAATTGAACTTGTTTTGTATTCGAAGTCCTTCTTGCGTCCTCATCTGTGCCTCGCGCTTGAGTTCCTTCTTGGACTTCTTCTTCGAGAGAAGTCGTGCATAAAACTCACTCATAACAGATCACTCATAGATTCGGAATTGAATAAGTATCTCAACTCGGAAATAAGACTTCTACCGTGTAACCGACCACAAATGGGACATGGTACCATTTCGGTAGTAGACAAAGGATCGTACCCGAAATGCTTAAAATCGTTCGGATATGTAGCATTGAATCTACATCCGCATTTGCACTTAAATTGATGAGTCCTCGTGTCAATTTTTGGATTGCCTTGTTCTATGATTTCCATACTATTCTGATTTCGTTGCATTAAGGTCTTTCTTGAACACATACTCGGCCAGCATATAATCTGCGCCGAACACGCAGACTTGTAAGACAACAACTTCCTCCGAGGTTGTTTCCGTCTTCCTATGATATGACACCCGAGAGCCATAGTCCCACACTGTTCTTTCTTCTGAGTACTCCAAGCGAGGACTTTTTCTTGGGTCAACCGGGAAAAGCTGCGCCTCTATTTCTGACCCACGTTGAAAGCGAATAAATCTGCTAACTGGGTTTGACCGCTGAATGAATCCCGTGGACGGGGTGTTCAACTTTACCTCGCATCTAACATTTGTAGTATCGCCACCTAAATAGAAACTCTTGTCAAACATACTATTCAGCTTTAATGGTTACACTTACTTTCTTTGGTTCGTCCTCCCAATGTAAAGTGGGGAAAAGATTGGAATCAATGCACATAAAATTGGCATTATCAGTGTTCCACATTGTAGCAATGCGATTAGGTTTTTTCATAAAAAACCACAACTCCCCATTTTTCTCTCTGGCAATCCAACCAGAGATAGTATTCCCACTTGTTTTTTCAAGCTTATTTGTCTTGCTAGTTTGAACAATAAGCCAAACAAGAACAACAATACAAATAAACCAGACAACTAATAAAATTATATTAGCGATATTCATATTTCTTATTACAATAGTGTTAACAGATAGCATTACTACAAGAAAATGCCACAGCAAATGCAAAAGAGAAGAACAGCGATACCTATCATCAGGACAATTATCCCTGATCTTTTTTCATCTCGCTCGAAGACAATCTTATTAATATCATCCAGGATCTTATCGCAAGTATCGGCTCTGCATTCGGAAACAATATCCTTACCACCACTGGCCTCGACAATACGGACACATCGGAGATATTCATCTCTTCTATATATAATCTCTTTCTTTATATGTTCAATTGTGTTCATAACTACTTTTGTATATACTTCTCAATATAATTTTGTACAGAAATAGGTTTTTTGAATAAGAACCACCAAGGTTCCTCTTTGTAAATGATAAGTTTATCAGAAACAATATCGTTATCATCTCCAATATAAAAGTGACTACCTTTTGGAATGATTGCGTAATACGATGAGCTAAGAACTTTTGTGTATTCCTCGATACGAGCGTGAAAACCTTTGGATACTTCGAGATACAGAACACTACCAAATAACAAACATCTAGGTTTGCCTAATTTAGTTATACATTCACATTTATTATTTTCAAACTGAATAGGATAATTTCTTACTGGGGTTTTGTGGCCAATTCCATCGTAAGCAAGTAGTTTATAAACAAGAATATTCTTTTTAGCTTCAAAGGGTTTTTCCTCTTCATCTAAACGATGGTATGTGGGATTCAAATATAAACACATAATCACAAATTTTTGTTATTTGTGCCAGACAAGGGAATCGAACCCCAGAATCTAATTACTCATATAAGATGATACTCAGATACTTAGTGGATTACCACCATTTATAAACTTAGCAAAGTATCCTTTCAGGAAGATTATATTTCTGTGTCACCACAGACGACATCTTATCTTTTCATTCGCATTTCCGTTTATGCTATTCTGACATTAAAAAATAACCCCATCCCACAATTAGGATGGGGTTAAAAAGTGAGTACTTCTAGTTACCTCGGGGCTAGCGACGATGCTCTCTTTGATCGATCCTGCTTCTGACTTCGTTCTTACATGCATTGTTCATGTGATCGAGGCTTTCGTTTATGAGAGGAATAAAAAAGAAGAGTCGCTATATACTAGTCTAGTACTTCAAGGATTATTGGTTGTATCGTTACCACCGTAGCTAGATACGGCAAAGTAGCTTACTGCTTTTAACAGTGCGGTATCTATTACTGACATGATGATCTTTAAAGGTTTGCCAATTTAGTGCACTCATTGACCTAACTTCCCGCTTTCTCAGTCCTAGTTACGGGCTATAAAATAGTTTATAACTTAACTTAACTATTATATAATCATACCTGCATTCGTACAATTATAAAGTTTAAAGTATCTTGGCTTCGTATCTCCAAGACACCCAAGTCCATGGGGAATTATATCTCAAAAGCAACGGTCTGTTGATCAGGCAATTATTCTCCAGGGATTTTCACTTCTGGTACTGACGCATTTGGATAGCTAATCCGCCCCAGCATACTCCAGATATAATCGTTGCTTTATATTTCTAAAAGTAAATTAAAACTTGTTAATAATCAATAGCATCTTGTTTATTCATAAAGAAATGGATGCCATGAGAACATTCATTCCATCGGTTTTTATCAAATAAATCTGGGTATACCATTTCTCCTACTCGATACATACAACCTACAAAATTAAAATTGTATATTTCTTTTACGTTTTTGTTGGTTTCAATGTTAGTTATTTTTAATACCTTAGCCTTACTGCAACGGCATTTTTTAGAAGTAGCAGAACTCCTTTTTGCATCAACAGGAATTTCTAACTTAATAAGATATGCGCCATGATCGAATACTTTTTTCCATCCGATGAATGAACCACTTTCAGGACAAGCCATTGGAACACTGTTAGGAATGTTTTTTGCGAATCTAAAATCAACACCTTCAAGCTTAGCACCTTCAAGATTAGCACAATTAAGATCAGCACAACAAAGATCAGCACCTATAAGAATAGCGTCTTTGAGGTTTACACGATAAAGATCGGCACCAATAAGGTTAGCACACTTAAGCAGAGCACCTTCGAGATCAGCACCTGCAAGATTGGTACGACTGAGATCAGCTAATACTAAACTGACCCCATTCTTAACAGCTTCCTCAACTGTATCTTTAATAGTGTTATTTTCTTTGTCATACTCGAAAATGATATCGCCGGTTCGGGCTTTAATTTGAATAACCATTTTAATGAGTGTTAGCTGTGATTAAATATTTTTATTTTCTTTGATTCATTAAATAAAATAACGGTCTGCGCATCTTTTGGATTTGCAATTACTCATCTTAATACCAAATTTTGATTAAGAATCTGGCGTGATTTCTAGACCATTAGAGTGAGGCTCCGGTAATCAACCATATAACGCGCTGCTTTTCTAATGTAACCGTTATTTGTTAAGCCAGGTCAGACATTAACATGTATTCCCATCCGTAGATGAATACTTTATTGTTTTGTCTTCCAAACAATCAAACCAAGAAGGTTATATTGATACCTACAAACATAAAATTAACGGGAATAGGTAGGTCATCACCCGTTTATGTGAAACCCTTACTTTCGCTTTGTTACTTGTAAAAAATAACCGAAAAATTAATCCTATTGCAATAGGTACATAATCTCTACTCATTTCAAGGTTACCGAGAACCAGCTATATCTCCGACCTACTTATATTGTACAAAAGCCTTGAATGTTGGATTATGTAAGATTTCAATGCGCAAGGGGTGGTGAATCCCAATTATGTGTTAGTTACAATAGAACCCACTTTTCACCTGATCATTTCGCTGTTAACGTCCGAATGGACAAGTTGCGCTACCATGCAGTTTTCTTGCTACCCACTTCCCGACGCATGATCTAGTTGTGCATTGTATATTAAAAATGTGATATTTCAGAGATCTGAGGAATCAAACCTTTACGTTCTTACGGGAGTCAAACCCAGCTCTTACGCATATCACATTGTATATTAAATTGTTCCGCCTTATAGGGGCGCCTTCAGTTATAAATTATACATAATATAATTATGCTTTTAACTTTAAACCATATTAGAGTTTAAATAGTGGAACAAATATTATTCTTTCATTCTCTCAAGTTGTTCATCAAGATAATTGTTGATGAGATCGAGAGTCTTTTCAGCAGTTTTTGAAATTCTGCCACCTTCATTAAGAGTGTCAACAATTTCTCCACCCTTCATCAAATACCAAGTCTGTTTAGAAGGAACTAGGGTAGCAATAATACATGCGATAATACTAGCAATAATAGAAGCTTTTAAACCCTTAACAAATATTGGTTTCGATTCATCATTCTCAGCACTCGCACAAAAATAAAATATAAGAAATACGCAAGTTGCTATAATTGCTATTAGTGCAATTCCTTCTCCAATCGTGTTAATAACACCAAAAATTTGACCAAGATAAAAGAATTTTTCCATATTTGATTTTATTGTTGTTTTTGTTTTTTCTTGAATATTTTTGAACCATATTCAAGACAGACAAACATAAGAATAGCTAGTATAATACTAACAATAATTTCAAAAGTACTCATAATGAAAAATATAGTTGTATTAAAAATCTCCAGAAAGTAGTAAAACTGGAGAAGCTCCACCTAAAAGATCTTTAAACTATTTTGCTATGGTTATTTCTACTTTTTTAGAAGCAAATAAGAGATGTGTGACACATCCATATTCTCAGATCCTGCAATATTGCTATTACAGGACACCCACCTCCGTGGGATTTAGAACTCCAGAAATGATATCACTCATAACTGGATTAAAATAACATACAAAACTTCATCTGGCGTGCATGGGATCTTGCACTGAATGCCCATTTTAACTGAGGTCGCGCTTCCGGCCCGGTGGTCTCAGTGATGAATAAAAATATGTAATCTCGCACTTTCTGTCCTGCGAGTTTTAAAACAATGAGGTTGTTGATCGGTTACCCCAAGCCTAGCTAACAAACTATAACGCAAGGTGTATCATTCACCCCACACATGCGTAAATATAATTTGTTATTACTGCAATAGTGTTCAAACTTGTTAGCTTGCATCATGCTTAGCAAGAGCCTTAGTTGTCAAGCCAAGGATCAGATGTTGTATAGAGTTGTACACCTCTATTGACCATCACCAAACACTCGCTATCTGTAAGATAACTAGTTTGGATTTTATGTTACAAAACAATTTTTATTTGTGATTCAAAAGGAGCTTCTGGTTTAAGTTGTTCAGGATAGAGATATTTCCATGTATCATTTTCATTAAGAGAAGCATATAACACCCAATGTAAAAGTCCATCAAGATCTCTTACTTGAATTACTTGATATGTTAATATTCTATAAAAAGTAAGTTCAATTTGAACTGTTTTGGGTTCTGATACAATCTCAAGTTCCTGTCCAATCAAATACTTCCAACTTTTAGAATCTGTTTTCCAGACAGAATTATCTGGATCATCTGTTCCTACTAATCTATTATAGGAATTATCTCTAATTTTAATTTTAGGCATAATAAATTGTTTTAAATTGGAATTCCGAAAAGATTTCACTCCAATGGGAATTAAAAAATTCTCAATGACCTGACTCATCCTTTATTGGATCAAATTACCAGGTAGTAGTTTTCTGCGATCGGATTAGCATTGAGAAAAAGATTGTTCCGCCTTATAAGTACTCCCCTTATAAATTACGCATTACCTTTTCACAGCCTGAGTGGCTTAGTGGAACATTTGGAACTCCGAAAAGGTATCACCCTCGTCGGAGTTAATGAAGAGTTGAAATCTTCGAAGATACTGTTTCATTTTGTTTACCGACGGTATGAGTTTCTTATGTCTGCACATATCCGTATCTTTTGTAGAAACAGTAATTTCAACTCAAACAATATGTTAAAGAACTTAGTTTTACTAGGGTACAGCTCTACCTTTCGTTTTGTCTAAAAGACTGGAATAACAACTCCCATGCGTACTTATACCCAACTGTGGGTAATATAGATATTCATTTAAAGGGATGGGATTTTCTCGGACTCATTTGGATGAGTAGATGCATTTCACATGTAAAGTGAGATAGTCTAATCCAATTTAAATGAAATATTTTCGAATTGAGAATTTGGAATCCGTGCGTCTATAATGCGCGTGCCGCAGATTTTTGAAGTTGAAAGATTTTGGCTGGAGATGTGAGGGAGTGAGTTACACCATCCTCCCACGCTCCCTACAAAATTTTCAAAATATTATCTACGGCCTGTAATTCCCCTCGCAGATTCGATGTTCCGGAGGAATTGCATTGTTGATACGAACAGTGAATCTCCTGCCCTCATAGCGTTCTTCTCCCTTCTCGTCAATAATTTTGATTCGACGCTTAATTGAAATGTACCGATGCTTCATTTTTTATCAGAATTTGTTTGGAATGGTTGAATTGCGAGTCGTTTTTGACTTTTTTATTGTTGTGGAATTGGATTCAATGTATGGTATTCCCATTGCTAAAATCCATTTCCTACTTCTTAATCCAGAATCCTTGAGGAATTGTTGGAAAGGTGATTTAATGGCCATTTTGTTAGTTGTGTTTATGTGATTAAAAATATGTAAATTTACTTTGATAACTTATTATAAATCAATCAATTAAAGTAAACAGATTAGTTTACAAAAAAGTGAACGTTTATTTGTATATAAAAATTATTTTTTGTACCTTTGTAAAAGATATGAAAAATAATTAAATTTTATGCCTTATGATATTTTTAGTTAAAACCAATGAATGATTACATCTTTATTCCGCATCTAGTGAAGAGGCTTTAATTGCCAGGATTGGAACGTATAATCCAGTTTTTGAAATATTACATGGATGCGAAGGAACTCAAAAAATTATTAATGATATTAAACAAAAGATGAATCCTACAGATGGATGAATTCCATGTAATCCAGGGAATGTTCAAAAAATCATAGAATTAATGAATTCTTGTTTAAATAATCAAATTGAAGAGACAAAAGCGTTTATTTTAAAACGATACGATTTTATAATAAAAAAGATTAAGAAATATACTCCAATTTGATTAGAATCAGCATACAATTATGATAATTGAATGAATTGTCAAAATGTTGTAACTGGATTTTATAATATACTTCCTAGAATGGAAATATTAAAAAAAGAATGTCCAGATATTTATAAAAAAGCTCTAGAATTGGAACAATACACAAATAATTTCAATAAAGCTGCTGATTGTAAAAGATATTTAAACTCTTGTGAAAACCTACAAATACTCCCAGATACAACAATTACAATTAAAAACTATATAAAAGAAGAAAACATATCAGTATTACAAGTTACAACTGTTAATGATAGAAGTTTTAATGAAATACGACTTCTAGCTGATCTTGATTTCAATTATTTGTAGATTATATGAACCGTTTCGTAAATTGGCGCAAGGCAAAGCCGCGCCTTAAGTTTAGATACTAAGTATAAGATTAAGTATAGAACGGAGCGGTTTGATATAAAAAGTGAACGGTTTAATACCAAAAGTGAGCGGTTTTTTATGAAAAGTGAGCTGTTTGATACTAGTGATGCTTCTAACAATTGATATCGAGCACCGCATGTAACTGAAACAGAAACTATTGGATTTGAGCCACGATGAGTCTTACAATGTCTTATACGTGGTGTTTCTGGTACAGGAACGCTTAGTAAAATATCAATAAAGAAAATTTGCAGCTGATGCGCATATACCGATAATAATGGAAATTATCATAGTTTTGGCAAAGAACGACTGCAAAAGAATTTGGATATACTTGTTGAAGCTGGAAAGATTATAATAAATCAACCAGTTAGAGGAGGATGTACAACCTATACCATTAATGGATTGAATAAGTTTGAACCTATTCCAGATGCATTATATTATTTACCATTAAGCCCAGAACAAAAAGGATATATTCTTTTTATGTTGGAACATAATGTAAATAATTATAGAAAAGCAAAAGGTCAAGCTTATTCGGATACTATAGCAGAATGTGATTATCATGAGTCTAAATTGACAGGAACATCTCATATGACAATGGCTCAAATTAAGAAAATAGAATCTAGTTTGATACCATATGGAGTCCTTTCTTTAGAGGAAACATCTAAAAGACATTCAGATAGTGGTACACCAATTATTGCAAGAAAATTAGATTTGGAAAAGCTTGGATTAGTTGGAAAACAAGTTCAAGTAAATACAAACTTTGGAAAACAATTTGATGAAATATACGATATTATTAATGAAGTTGCAACACAACAATTAACAAAATCAGATGTTGAACAAATTGTTACAGAAGTGTTAGCAAAATGAAAATCCTAAAAAAAATAAACCCACAACCCATTACAGGCTGTGGGTTTTTTCATGACACAACTAACACAATTAATTGTAGGCGCGGGCGGATTCAAACCACCGTTTTCTATCGGAGAGATAGTTGTCCTAGATCGCTAGACGACACGTCCATAAACCGGGAATAGACCGTTCACCCGGTGATGCGCTTTCAATCCTCCGCAGAGTGCGCTTTGTAGCTCGAGTGCTACCCATTATGGAGCAAGCCAGAGGCCGCTCAGGAAAAAGGAGGAAGCCGGAAAAAGGAATACGCGTATACACGCCCTACCAGCAGTCCTCAAGAAATGGCCTTTTCTCAAGGCCTGGGCCCTCCAAAAATGGCGGCCATACCGCCCGAAAGCGGTTAATTTCATTTTAAATGTTCCGCATTGAGGTTTACTACAACAACCTCAAATTATTTCGCCACGACGTAGGGGAATTTTTAAGCAACTCTTGTAGAAGTTGTGGAACACGAGTATTGATTCTACCATTAAAATACAAATCAACCCATCCAATCTCACGACAGGATGGGTAATTTATTCAGAACACACGAAACTGAATGGCCCCCTATTTATGAGCAAAGAACGTATTTATCAGAAACCGCTTTGTGTGTTTTTGCACCGGAGCCAGAAACTCAGCCTGGTCGATGACCCATGGCACTCTATAGGATTTATTGTTCATAAGGTGAATCTACACCTTTATACATTTCATCTTCAATGAGCTTTAAAGCTGCATTTTTGATTCTATCTGCAAGATTATGAACACTATTCCAATCTTTTCTTTTAAAAGACTCTTGCATTGTTTGAATAGCGTCTTTAATAATTGTCTCCACTCTGTATTATTTTATGGGCTTGTGACCATCATTGGCTACATTAGAGACAGTCCTACTTTTCAGTAGAACTATCAATGAAGTTTAATACATTATATGCATTCCAATTATTGGATACACATACGAACTTCAGGACTCAGTATCCTTCCAATCCTATTTGAACAGCGTGGGCAAGATAAATCTCACCCACGTTTGTTTCAAGTCAATAGGAATGGACTGATTTACCTTTTACGGTTATGCTACTTGGCATAATCAATCACAGGATACTCGGTCGCACTCTGGGTCTCCAGGCGATTGCCGGCTTCGTCAAAGTCGTTGGTCATGATGCTGACACGCTCCTTGACATAAAGCTTCTTGTTCTTGAACGCCTCGTAGAACTCTACGACATTGCTGTTCTCGGGAACATCCTTGGAGATCGGAGAAATGAACGGACGGTCCGGCTTGGAGAAATCACGACGAGTGAAAGTACCAAGACCGATGAAGCGAGGCTTGCCGTTCACAGCACACAAAATGCTGTGGTTCTTCGGAGCATCCTCGGCGTCCGTGGGACGACGCTTCTGAGCCTTGACCACGAGCTTATCCATAAACTCAATGGTGGCATCCTTCGGAAGAAGCGTCACGTTGTTGCGCATCTCGACGGAACTCAGCTGGGCCTCAGTGAGGACTTCAGCGGTACGGCCGGCGCTTTCGCCCGGAAGGACGGGCATTTCTTTTTCGTTAAAAGGAAACATATTTTTTATAGAATAAAAAGGTTTATAATCACATTTGTGGGTTTTTACTACTCACTACATAGTTGTTCAGTCTTAATTAGTTGTTCAGTCTTAATTGGAATAAAAATAAAAAGTGTGGGATTTCTCCCACACTGATATTATGCAAGGTCAAACACAGAGTACTTGACATCCTGCGCCGTTTCTTTCCCATAGGGAACTTCCTGAACTGTGACGATTTCCACAACTTTCAGCACCTTGCCTTTGATGAGGTTCCAGAGGTCGCTCGCGTTTTCACACGCATTGAGTTGTTTCTGGAATTCGGTCTTGGCAATGGCTTCTGCGTTCTGGAACGGAACACGCATCAGCATAGACGCGGGAAGAGATGCTTCTCGGTCGTTCTTCTTCATATCGCCGAACTTGACAAGTTGTCTGCCAGCGGAAGATAGATAACCGATGAACTTGACATCACCCGTGAAGTCAAGAATGGTGTTGATAGGGAAGAAACTGGAACGGCGCTCGTTGGCGCTAACGGTTGCGAGTTCCTGTGCTGACAGGATGCGCTCGCCTTCTTTGAGATTGTACATAATGCATTAATGTATTAAACTTAAATAAAAGTTAAGTCTTAATTGTATAATAAAAATAAAACCCACCCGAAGATGGGGTAGGTTTTATTCAAAAAGATGTGCACCGCAAACAATTCCGGACTTAACATTTTGTTCGTCTGTTGTTTCAGGTGTTGTTTCCAAGCTGCCCCATTCTAAACGGGCAACATAAGTAGCAATTGATTTAAGCTCGTCTTCAGATGGCATTTCAGAAATGTTCATTCCTTTGAGCAATCCTGCGCCACCGTATTTGAATTCTGGAATTTTCCAGCTCAATTGGTGAGCTTCATTTATGTCTTGGGCCTCAACCATTTGATGCTTCATCTCTTCAAGTATACCTAACACTTTAAGCATAACTTTGAAGGATAAACAAGACTTCTCATAGAGTTGTTCAAACTCTTCATCAGAGGTAAGTCTTCTGACACTTGATTTGTCAACCCAAGAATAAGTAGCATCGTCACCGAAGATTGCACCGAATTTGCGGCCAGCGATATCGTTATATGCTTCATCGCTTATCATCCAAGCTTGAGAAGCGAAGTAGCCTTTCTCCGCTTTAATTAGAGTAGGCTCTATTTGCCCGTGGACATTTTTGTTCCACACGGCAAAATTAAGATAGTGTTCTCGGTTCATATTATTTGAGAATCTCAAGAATTTCTTCTTTGGTCAGGCCCGTAGCGTTGAGAATGGATTGGACTTGCTCTTGATGCCTTCTGCGGGATTCAAGAATTTCTGTGAGCCGTGCAATTTCATTCTTAAGTGCGTTATCGGATAAATCTTCCGCATAATCTTTGGAGGATTTAGTGATAGGCTTGGTATCAGCGACTGGCTTGGATTGATTGAAAAGTTGCTTTGAGACTTTGCCACTCTTCTTCTCACAAAGAACAGGCTTCTTGGTATCATCACTGTGCAAAAGCATAGCGAGAACATAAGAGCGCCTGCGGTCGCTATCGTCCCACAGATTGATATCTCCGTTCCACTTGAAGCGAGTACCATCCTTGACGATAACGCGATCGGCAATCAAGAAATCGACAATGCGATTTGCTTCTGCTTGCGTTCCGATACCAGGAGTAAAAGCTTTGAACAATTCGGTGTTGGGCCGTTTAGAGAAGACCCGAATTTTCCGCAATTTGATAATTGCGTCAGAAACCATAACCGCTGTGGTGTGGTCTGCTGAAAGTAATTTGTATCCTTTGCGCATAAGATAAAGTATTTTGGAAGTAGGATTGTCTTAATTGGAATTAGGTACCATTTCTGAAATCTCCTGAAAAATTGACTTAAATAAATTCGGTTTTCCAAATAAATAGGCCCGGGGCACTTTGATATAGTGTGTCTTCTCCCGCCCAACACCGATACATTTTTAATTAAACTGAAAACAAAAAAGCCAACCTATCAAGGCTGGCTTTTATTTTGCAATCCATCAGCAGTTAAATTAGCTAAAACGTTTATCATAAATTCTTTTCCTGTACTGCCATGTAAAGATGCTAAAATTTGTTTTAGCATTATATTATTTTCTCTTAATAATCTGTCTTGTTCTTGGGTCATAATCTACTCTCATTTATTTGTAAAACTATCTCAAGGTATTTCCTCTACTTCTTGACCTACAATCTCTACAGAATAATCATCATCTACAACAATAGATGCTGCTAGAATTTCATTTTCTAATTGTAAGATTGTTGTATTTGTAATTTTTGGTTTAGAATACTTCATAATACACTATATTTTAAAATTATTTACAAAATTACTAAATTTATTTGGAATTTCAAAATTAAAACCATATATTTGCAAAAATTTAATTACGGCTTTATATGAAATAAAATTACATATTATTATAAATCTATCGGAGAGAGGAGTAAACCTGACCGTTCTTTTACGGTTGGGTTTATTTTTTATAATTTATGTTTGGAAATATCAAATATTTTTATTATATTTGCGCGTTAACTATAAACAAGATGGAAAATCATGAATTAGAATTAGAATTGGCTATCATTCGTGCAATCATGAATAATACCGACAAAATAGACATAAAGCCTATCAACAATGAAATATAAGATTTATGACATTAATTAAAATATAATGAAAATGGCACAAATACAATTTACACCTTATGTAACACAAAACACTTTTAAGTCACCACAAATCGAAGATATAGATATCCCGATTATTCGTGGGAAAAAGAAGCCGAAGGAAGAGATTGTATTAGCTCCATTACCAATAACAGAAGTACCTCAGCCTTCTCAACAAATAGTAAAAGGAATTATAGATAATTCTGGAAACTATGATGTTGGAAATATGCAAAGTGTAGTAGATGCATTTTCAGATGCTGGAATAAACATTAGAATTACTTCTGGAGTAAGACCTGGAGCTATGACAAAATCTGGAAATCAATCTCATCATCATTTGGGTAATGCAGTAGACATAACTCCAAATTTTTCTCAAGGCGAAACATGAGAAACAATGAGACAGAAATTTAAAGCATCCAAAGAGCTACAACAATTTATGCGAGATCGCAAATTAGGAATTCTTGATGAAACTACACCTGATATTATGGCAAAAACAGGTGCTACTGGCGCACACTGGCACATTGGCCCAGATCAACAAGCAGTATTAAATCTTGAAAAGCTTATTGCAAGAAAAGGAACAAAACTTCAAAATGGAGGAACTATAAAATATACTCCTTTTAATCAAGATAGAGAAGAATGAAGGGATGAAGTTTTTCCAGAAATATATCTTGTTCAAGACGCACCAAAACCCTATAAACCTAAGTATGACTTATCAAGAAATCCTTTTGAGAATACAGAAGCGTTTGATAGATGATATAATAATTATTCTTATGTAACAGGAATCAATCCAAATCCTGATGATCCTGAACATTATTATGATTATCGAGGATTCTTTAATGATGTTGTTCTTCCTCAAGGAAAACAATATGAAGTTATTACTAAAAAATTACATCTTCCAGACACATACAAACTTCCTGGGCATGAAACATTCTCGATAGAATCTAAATATTACAAACCAGGTATGATTGCTGGACATTGAGAAGGAGATACATTTAGATCCACACCATTTAGTTTAGATGAAATGGAAGCACGGCAACAATATGCAGAAACTCGATTTAAAAAAGGAAGAGCTTCTCAAAAAGGTGCTAGAGGGGCTTATCAGTTCATGCCTGCAACTTGAAGATCAATACAAGATAAATACAATCTTCATGGAAATATAGAAGATTATAATGATAATAAACAAGCAAGAGATCTTCATTTTGATGAATTATATCATAATAATTTAATTAGATTTGCAAATGAACCTTCGAGAATAGCTCTTGCTTATGCCGCATATAATATGGGTGTAGGAAATCTTAAAAAGTTTATAGAAAAAGAACAGAATAAAGGTGTAGATGTATATAATACATGGGATTGGATTGATGATCTAAATCCTGAAACAAGAAATTATGTTAATTTTATTGTTAGAGGTATAGATGGAAAAGGCGATTTAACCAATTCCGAATTTAACAAAGCTCTTCCGAATAGATACAATGAATTTCCGGAAGTTAATAATAAATAATTATGATAGAAGAAGTAAAACAAATATTTGACGATATTAGAGACGCCATTATAGAAATGGGAGGTAGCATTGATGTATGTTCTTCTCCAGAAGAATATGCAGAGGCGATAAAAGAACTTACTGGAAATACAGCTGTATTATTCATTCCTTGTTTTAAGTCCTCAGAATTGAAACCTCCTACTCCTGTAAAAACAATGTCTCCTGCAGATCCAACAGATTATCCCGAAGGATGAGGTACTCCAGATGGACTTACTGGAAAGATTTGGATGACATATACAATGGTTAGTACATCTACTGTATATGTTCCCTGGACAGAACCTGTATTACTTGGAGAAGCAGGATCTGGCCCCCAACCATCTACTTTTGATGATGCTACTACAAGAACATTCCTTATTTTCTTAGAGCTTCCATCTTTAAATATTACTCCAACTCGTCCAGTAGGAGGTAATTGGAACACACAAGATAATATACTTTATAATAATCCTACATTTACATTTAACGGAATTACTTATACTTGAGCATCTGATAATAATCATATAGATGGTAATTATACATGACTTTCTCAAGGTACGTTTTTAGCCGAAACAGGAGAACTAATCGGAACATGAACAAATCCGATATGTATTAATTCTGTAAGAAACGGAAGAGACGGTAAAGACGGACGTAATGGGCAAGATGGTACAAGTATAGAATTTATATATAAATTAGCTCATTCTGAAAGTGAAGGTAGGCAATTCCCAACTCCGGAATCAGAAAATATAGATGATTATATACCCGGCCCAAATCCTAATACAAGAGGTTATTGGTGTGATCATCCAACGGGAATTGATGGAGAAGAGTATCTAGTTGAAATGATGTGTACTAGAGAAAAAAACAAAGAGACTGGCGTTTGAGGTCCGTTTATTGGCCCTGTTGTTTGATCATCTTGGGGAGAAGATGGAACCGATGGAGATGGAATTGAATATATTTTTAGA
>Ga0265298_10004127_pt1 | contig 18711 bp, 15 predicted proteins | sample AusTroGonzalo_MG_3_FD_193486 | JGI IMG/M metagenome (GOLD analysis project Ga0265298, IMG submission 193486) | Bovine rumen microbial communities from tropical cattle in Woodstock, Queensland, Australia - Gonzalo_01 | ecosystem: Host-associated > Mammals > Digestive system > Stomach > Rumen ... | reverse complement strand
CTCTGCTCCTTTGGACTGTGGCTTCCGCTCGTCTGGGTGGTCGCGAAGCTGCACAACACGATGCCGGCGCTGTGGGGCACGATGATCATATACGTCGTCCTCGTATGCGTGGGGACGGCTGCAAGGTGGTTTAACGGAAAGTGGAGGAGGATAAAGCTCGTATGAAGTTCGATGTCACATACAGGACGGCCGATGGGAAAATGGCCGAGGAGACTGTGGACGTCTCCGACCGCAATGCGGTCTACACGGAACTGCGTCGTCGCGGCATAACACCGATTTCGCTAAGCGAGTCCGGCAAGGGCAAGAAGAAACGCGCTTCCCAGGGCGTGGCAGGCTCGTTTTGCAAGGTCCTGCTTGTAGTCTTGCTGTTCGGCGCGGCGGCACTCGCAGTCTGGTACTTCGTGCTCGCCGACGACGGGTCGAAGCGCCATTTCGTCAACATGGTCACGCCCTCGACAAAGGTGAAGATGCGTCAGTCGCCGGCCGACGCCCCCCGCAAGGGAACAGGCGCCGTCAGGGTGACCCCCGCGAGCAATCCCGCGAACAAGGGGGAGTGAAGTGCTCGCGGAACTTACAAGGTTGTACGACGCCTACGTCGACGAGTACAGGGACGGCGAGGGGGATCTCCCCCCGATGATGAAGCTCAAGCGCATCCACACCGCCTTCGTCGTGAAGAACGCAGAGGCGATTGCGGATGGCGAGGGTTTCGACGCGGTGACGCGCGAGGCGGCGCTCGCGGCGGCGCTCCTGCACGACACCGGGAGGTACGAGCAGCTCAAACTCTACAACACGTTCCGCGACTCGGACTCTGTAGACCACGCCGTCTTCTCGCACGACATCGTGAAGGAGAAGGGGTGGCTCGACCAGGTCGTTCCGGACGCGCGTGCGCGCGACGCGGTGCTCAAGGCGGTGCTCTACCACAACCGTCGCGATATACCAGACGGACTCGACGCGCTGACCGAGGCGTGCTCGCACACCGTGCGCGACGCCGACAAGCTGGACATCTTCCGCGTTCTCGAGGACCAGGTGGAGCACACTGACTGGAGGCACGACTCCCGGGCGTTCTGGAGCCTGCGCACCGACGCCGCGCCAAACCCCGCGGTCGTCGCGAGCATCGAGAAGGGCGAGCCGGTCGACTACCAGGAGATCAAGTCGCTCGCGGACTTCGTGCTCATACAGGTGGGATGGATGGTCTCGGGCCTGCGCTATGCGACGTCGCGGCGCATCTGCCGCGAGCGCGGACATCTCGAGTTCCGCCGCCGATTCCTCCACGAGCTCACCGACGATCCGTCCATCGACCGCCTTTGCGACATGGCACTCGCCTTATGATTTCTCGCAGTCCGGATGGCTTGCCTTCTGCAGCCGGGACTTCCGCCATGCGAGCGGATTCATCCCGGTCGCTGCGCGAAATATCTTTCTGAAATGGGTTGTGAACCGGTAGCCGCAGTTCTCCGCGACTTCCGATATCTGCAGCGATGTCTCGGTGAGCAGTTTTTTCGCAAGCTGCAGGCGGGCCGCGGCGAGCTCCTGCAGAACCGACCGCCCCGTTATGGTCCGGAAGCGGATTTCCGCATTGCGGCGCGAGCAGGAGAATCCGGACAGTATGTCTTTCGCGCTTAGGAAGACGCCGTCCGCAGACCAGATGCGCTCCAGTGCGTCGGAGACCTCGGAATCCTTTCGCCTGAAGACGCGGGTGGATCCTCGCCGGACGAGCCCGGACACGGAAAACACCACTTGCTGCTGCGCCATGTTGTCGCCTTGCAGCTTCCTTGCGAGAAGTCGCGCGGCGAACCTTCCGCCCTGGCGGAAGTCCGGGCGTACGCTTGAAAGGGTGGGGATTGTGTTTTCGCAGATGGATTCCGCGTCGTCCACTCCGACGACCGCGATTTCGTCCGGCACTGCGATTCCGGACAGACGGCAGATCGAAAGGACGATCTCGGCCATGGAGTCGTTCGCCGCCATCAGCCCGCATGGCTTCGGAAGCTTCGCGAGCCACAACCTCAGGCGCTTCGCCTCTTTTTCGTAGTCGAGGCTTGTCGCCATGTTGAAGTCCGTCGTCTCCACGTGTTCGCCGTTTGTCTCCAGCGCCGCGACAAACGCCTCTTTGCGTCGGGAACTCCACGACTTTCCCCGCACGCCAACGAACGCGAAATGCCCGAAGTCAAGTGAAAGCAGCTCGCGGGCCGCTGCATTGGCCGTGGCCTCGGCGTCGTGTACGACCCGCGTGGCGCCTTTCGGAGTGATCGGCGCCTCGCAACCGAGATATACCACGGGAATGCCGCCGAAGGCCGCCGTCGGAATCGTCTCCTTTGTCACGTTGCGCCCGTTTCCCTCCACGATGCAACCCACTGGCGACCAGAACGAGATCAGGTCGTGTATTGGGAAGGGCGAGCCGTCGGACTCCAGGACATGCAAACCCCATTCCGTGCCGCGCATGAACTCCCGCACGCCCGCCAGCATTTCGGCGCGCGCCCTGCCGTTTGAAGTCATGAACAAGAGAACAGTTTTCATTTGCAGCAATTCTACCATATCTACTCTTGTTTCGCAATCGGCTTCTTTTCTTGTCGCGAGTCTCAAATGGGAAAAACTTGTAGAAGTGCCATTGACGGTCGAGCGGAAATATGAGATAATATTCCAAGTTTTCAGTTCATGGGGATATAGCTCAGTTGGTAGAGCGTCTCAATGGCATTGAGAAGGTCAGGGGTTCGACTCCCCTTATCTCCACCATCCCGAAGGGCCGCGACGAGCGGTCTTTTCTGTTTTCATGGTTATGTGTTGCCCGTCATCGACTTGACAAGCTCTGCGAGGCGCATGACAAGGCGGCGCTTTATCTGGTCGACGTTCGCGCGAGACATTCCGAACGCCGCGGCGACCTCCGCCGGCGGCTCGTGGAGAAGCGCGACGTGGCGGAACACCTCTCGCGAGCGCGCGTTCACGGATTCGTCTGAAAGAAGCTGCTCAAGGGCGGCGTTCATGGCGGCGAGCTTCCATTCCTCGTCGTCATCCGGCTCCTCGGCGCGCGGCGCATCCGCCGCGCTTTTGCGCAGGCGCTCGCGCCTGTCGCTTTCCCGCGCCTGCCGCCTCAGGGTGTCTTCCGCCTTGTGCTTGAGGATGCCGAGTAGGTAGTTCCTGAAGTGTCCGTTGACGTCGGGCGTGTAGTGGTAGGATGGCATGCGGCGCATGAGCGCGACCATGGCGTCCTGCATAACGTCGTCCGCCTCGACAGTAGGGAAGCGCGCGGCGAGGAACGCGCGCATCGGCTGTTCGTACAGGCGTACGAACTCCGCCCAGCGGACATTTTCGGTGCCGCTGGCGAGGTCCCGCAGCAGGGATATTGACGTTGACGGAATTTGCGCCATGCCGCACATTGTACCATAATATGGTATAATATACATCAATCAGCGGCGCATGTGCCGCAGGCTAAGGAAACAGAAAATGATCGACATCAAGAAGCTTAGGGAAGAGTTCGACACGACCGCTGCCGCGCTTGCGCGCCGCGGCGTTGAGGCGGAGAAGCTCGAGAGGGCGCGCGACCTGGACGCGAAGCGCCGCGCTCTCGTCGGCGAGACGGAGGCGCTGAAGGCGAAGCGCAACGCCGCCTCGAAGGAGATCGGCAAGATCGCGAAGGAGGGCGGCGACATCGCGGCCGCCAAGGAGGAGATGCGCAAGGTCGGCGACCGCATCGCAGAGATCGACCGCGAGCTTGCGCAGGTCGACCACGACCTCCGCGAGGCGCTTCTGATTATTCCGAACATCCCCGCGGAGGAGATCCCCACCGGGCTCGACAGCACGACGAACAAGGTCGTCCGCATGGTCGGCGAGTGGAAGGACCCCGACTTCAAGATCCCGACGCACATCGAGATCGGCGAGAAGCTCGGCATCTTCGACTTCCCGCGCGGCGTCAAGCTCACGGGCACGGGCTTCCCGATCATCCTCGGCCAGGGCGCGAAGCTCCAGCGCGCGCTCATCCAGTACATGCTCGACCTCCACTGCCAGAAGCAGGGCTACACCGAGATGCTTCCGCCTTTCGTCGTGAACAGCGACTCGATGACGGGCACGGGCCAGCTTCCGAAGTTCGCCGAGGACCTCTACCACTGCGAGATCGACGACTTCTGGCTCATTCCGACGGCTGAGGTCCCGGTGACGAACTACTACCGCGACGACATCTTCGACGGCGTGAACCTTCCGAAGATCACGCCCGAGACGCCCGTCAAGCTCACGGCCTACACGCCGTGCTTCCGCCGCGAGGCGGGCAGCGCCGGCAAAATGACGCGCGGCATGCTGCGCGTCCACCAGTTCGACAAGGTCGAAATGGTCAACTTCGTCCATCCTTCCGTCTCGTTCCAGCAGCTCGAGACGCTCGTCAAGGAGGCCGAGGAGGTCCTTACCGGGCTCGGGCTCGCGTTCCGCGTGATCATGCTCTCGTCGGGCGACATGGGCTTCTCCGCGGCGAAGTGCTACGACCTCGAGCTCTGGGCTCCGGGCGAGCAGCAGTGGCTTGAGGTCAGCTCCTGCAGCTGCTTCACCGACTACCAGGCGCGCCGCCTCAACTGCCGCTTCAAGGACTCTGACGGAAAGACGAAGCTCGTCCACACGCTCAACGGCTCGGGCGTCGCCCTGCCGCGCCTCGTCGTCGCGCTTCTCGAGCAGCACCTCAACGCCGACGGATCGGTTACGATCCCCGAGGTCCTGCGTCCGTACATGGGCGGCAAGGAGCGCCTCGAACCCGTGAAATGACGGGTCTGGCGGCATCGAGGTGGGCGCTCGCGCTTCTTGCGGTTGCCGCGAGCGGGTTCGTCCGCCTGCATGCCGCCAACATCCTGAACCCCAAGTGGGTCGGTCGCGAGATGCACCTTGTCGACGAGGACAAGGGCTCGACCAACAGCAACCTGTACTGGACGCTTCCTCCTGCGCGCCTCGCCGAGGTGCGCGGGAAGACGCTCACTTTGGCCGGACGCGTCAGGCAGGTCAAGTCGTCCGGGGTGGCGTCATTGGGCCTTTCGCTTGGCGCGCGGAGAAAGGGCCAGAAGTGGTACGCGAGCTCCGAAGCGACCGTCCCCACGCGCGGCTCGACGCCGTGGATGACGCTTCGCGCGCGGCTTTCGGTTCCGCAGGACGCCGATTCGGTCCGCGTGATGGTGCTGTGCGCGCACGGCTTCTTCCAGACTGGCGAGGCGTTCTTCAAGGACCTCGTCCTAACGGCCGACGAGTCTGAGGTGCCGCCCGCCGACGTTCCGGCTCCGGACGTTCTCGGACACGCGGAGGCGACGGTGCCGGATCCGCACGACTCGCCGGAGTACGCCGCCTACCGCGCCACGTACCGCGACATGAAGCCGTTCGGAGAGGACGGACGGGTTCGTCCCGAGATACGCAACGGCACGTGGTACTACAAGGGGAAGCCCACGTTCTTCCTCGGCGCGTGGATATATCCGCGGTCGACGACCGACTGGGGGCCGGGGTGCAATCCGCTCGGAATCGACCACATCGCCTACACGACGCCTCCGGGCGAGGAGGTGTTCGAGGCGATGGGGCTTAACTCGGCGCAGATATCCGCCGCGCCGTCGCGTCCGGGCGAGGTGTTGCACGGACTCCCCGAGCGCGCTCTCAGGCGCGGAGGGCAGCCGTCGACCTGGAAGGTGGACGAGAAGGACATGTCCGAGTTCTTCGCGCGCTTCCGCGACGTGCCGATGGCGATGGACTTCGCGTTCGGATACGACAAGACGTTTCCGGGCGACCTGTCGCGCCTCCTGAACCAGTACGCGACCGAGTGGCACGCGTTCGTTCCGTTCTGCCCCGAGCATCCGGAGGGGTGGGCGTACTACCGCGACTACTTCACCGCCGGCACGCGTGCGGCGCTGAAGTACGGATTGAATCCGTTCCTCTACGAGCTCTTCAACGAGTCGAACTACAACTGCCGCTGTCCGTGGAACCGCCGCGCGTTCGCCGACGCCGCGAAGGCGCGCTACGGAACGATCGCCGCCGCGAACGCGAAGTGGGGCACGGAGTTCCTCTCGTTCGACGACGTGGTGTGCGCGGGGGACATGTCGGGTCGGCCCGGCCTCTGGTACGACTGGTGCAGGTTCAGCGGCAGGCGCTACGCGGAGCTGCTGAAGAAGGGCGCTTCGGTCATACGCGGCGTGGACAGGCGCCGCAACGTCTACTTCACAGAGCAGGCGCACGGAACACCGCCGGAGAAGCCCGGGATGGACTACAGACTCATCGCCGACGCGCTGGACGTCCTGACGATCGAGGGCGGCTGGCAGTACGGATTCAAGACGACGTTCAATGCGCAGAACGAGATGGAGGCCGTCGTCGCGACGGGCGGGTCGAAGCACTTCTTCAACCTCGCGTTCTTCCGCGCGCTGTCGAAGGACAAGAAGCCCGTCTCGAACAACGAGCACTACTGCACGCGCTTCGAGAACGGACTCCGCGTTCCGTCGCGCAGGACGGACTACGTGACCTCCATGTGGCTCGAGCTGATGCACGGCGTGTCGTCGTCCTACGTCTACGTCCTCGACAAGCGCCACTGGGAGGCCCGCACCATGAAGCAGGCCTACGACAACGTCGCCAAGCCGTCGTACAAGTCGTCGTCGCTGCTGAATCCGTTCAACGTCAAGCCCGAGGACCTCGACTCGTTCAAGCAGTTCAGGGAGGAGCTCGCGCCTTTTGCTGAGAGACTGATGCCTATGCCGAGGACGAGTCCGGCGACTGTCGCGGTCTACTACTCCTATCCAGCGATGGTCCAGGCGCGACGCTCTGGCGGGGACGTGAAGCTCGAGACGTCCGGATGGTACACGGCGCTCCTCCACCGCCATTTCCCGCTGAAGATCGTCTTCGACGAAGACCTCGCGAACCTCGGTCCGGACGTCCAGGCGCTCGTGTTTCCGGGCGGATGCAAGGCCGTGCCGCCCAAGGCGGTGCGCGACGCGGAGGCGTTCTCGCGGCGCGGTGGGTTCGTTCTCGCGGCGGAGGGCGCGCTTGTGACGGACGAGTACCTGAAGCCGCTGGAGGGCGTCCCTGCGTTCGAGCGCGTCGACTCGCCTTCGGCGGCCGCGGACACCCTTGAAAAGCGCGGCGTGCGCCGCCATGCGCAGCTCGTTCCGGCGGAGGGCGCGCCGTTTGCGATGTCCGACGTGCAGGTCGTGGACCGCGGCGATTTCAAGTTCGTTTGCTGCGTGAACATGGGCGACAATGCGCCGAGGCGGGCGCTTCTCAAGGTCTTTGTCCGCGAGCGAGGCGCGAGATTCCGCATGGCGGACCCGCTTTCCGGCAGGGAAGTGGGGGTGTTTACGGCGAAGGAGCTCGCCGCGGGCGTCCCCGTGGAGCTTCCGTCCCAGGAGCGCGTTTTGCGCACGCTAACTGCCGTCCGAGCCGGGAAGTGATCGCGCCCCGTCGCGATTTTCTGCCACAACTCCGGCTCTTTATGGTATAATTTCCAACATGCTTTTGAAATATAAATCAATGACCGACTACTGCCGCGAGTACATGCGGTATCTCGGCATTGCCAAAACCGAACGCCGCAGCTATGCGGAGAGCGTCCGCATTCTCGAAAAGGCCGGTTTCAGAGAGATTTCCGCTTTCAAGTCGCTCAAGGCGGGCGACAAGGTGTACCGCGGCTACGAGGGCCGCACCGTGATGGCCGCCGTCGTCGGCAGGCGCAAGATCTCCGAGGCGGGCCTCAAGGTCGTCGGCGGTCATACCGACGCGCCGCGCCTCGACCTCAAGCCGAGGCCTCTCTACGAGAAGGGCGGCTACGTCTACTTCGACTGCCACATCTACGGCGGCATCAAGAAGTACCAGTGGCTCGTCCTCCCGCTCGCGCTGTACGGGACGGTCGTGCGCAAGAACGGCACGAAGGTCGACATTGCTGTCGGCGACGCGCCTGGCGATCCCGTCTTCATGATTAGCGACATCCTGCCGCATCTCGGCAAGGACCAGGAGAAGAAGCACGTGACGGACTTCTTCCCGGCGGAGGACCTCGACGTTTTCGCGTGGACGACGTACGCGAAGCCGAAGAAGGGCGCAGATCCGGACGCCGAGCCGAAGGCGGGGAAGTCCGATTTCGTCGAGTTCCTCAAGAAGACCTACAAGATCGACGAGGAGGACCTCCTCTCGGCGGAGCTCGAGATCGTGCCGGCGGGGATGCCGCGCGAAGTCGGCTTCGACCGTGCGCTCATCGCGGGCTACGGCCACGACGACCGCGTCTGCTCGTTCGCGGGGCTGCAGGCGCTCGTCGACGCCTCCGGAAAGGTCCCCGAGGTCACGGCGGCGATTCTCATGTGCGACAAGGAGGAGATTGGCTCGATGGGCTCGACCGGCATGCAGTCGAGCTTCTTCGAGAACACGGTCGCCGAGTTCATAGAGCGCCAGGAGAGGGACGCGCGCGACATCATGGTGCGCCGCGCGCTCGAGCGCTCGTCGATGCTTTCCGCCGACGTCACGGCGGTCGCGGACCCGCACTTCCCCGACGTCGACTCGACGGGCAACTCGGCGCGCTTCCACGGCGGGCCGGTCGCCTCGAAGTACACGGGCGGGACGTCCAAGGGCGGCGCGAGCGACTGCGGCCCGGAGTTCGTTGCGGAGATACGCCGCATAATGGAGGAAGGCGACGTCACGTGGCAGATGGCCGAGCTCGGCCGCATGGAGAAGGGCGGCGGCGGCACGATTTCGCAGTACATGGCGCGGTTCGGGATGAAGGTGCTCGACATGGGCACGCCTCTCCTCAACATGCACGCGCCGTGGGAGCTCGCCTCCAAGTTCGATTGTTGGCAAACATACCGCGCATACAGCGCATACCTAAGGAGTAAATAAAAAATGAACATCAACCGCAGAGGGTTCCTTCTTGGATCAGCCGCCGCCGCCGCGTTCGCGGGGTGCTCGACGGCAAAAGCCGGAGTGCGTCAGCTCAAGCCCGGCGAAAAGCGCACGGTCGCCATGATTGGCATCGGCATACAGGGCAGAGGCCTGCTCCAGAGCTTCCTTGCGCAGAAGAACGTCCGCGTCGTGGCGATCTGCGACGTCGACAAGACCCGCCGCGAGGACAGCGCCGCCACGGTCGACAAGTTCTACAAGGACGGCTCCAAGTGCGCGACCTACTTCGACTTCCGCGACGTCCTCAAGAACCCCGATATCGACGCGGTGTGCATCGCGACGCCCGACCACTGGCACGCGTACATCTCCGTCGAGGCGATGAAGCACGGCAAGGACGTCTACTGCGAGAAGCCGCTCACGTTCTCCATCGACGAGTCCAAGAAGGTCATGGCCGCGCAGAAGAAGTACGGCCGCGTCTTCCAGACCGGCTCCATGCAGCGCTCCTGGCCCGTGTTCCGCACGGCGGCGTCCCTCGTTCGCGGCGGCGTGATCGGCGATGTCAAGTACGTCGACGCGAACTACGGCCGCGGCGGGCAGAAGCTCGGCGGGCCTTCGCACCCGATCCGCTTCTGGGACGAGCCCAAGAACGCCGCGAAGGAGGCCGAGGGCTACGAGCTTCTCGGCGAAGCTGGCTGGGACATGTGGCTCGGCCCGGCCAAGTGGCGTCCGTACTCCAACCAGCTGGCCCCTGTGGGCGTCAACAAGTTCTACCCGATGTTCTGGCGCTTTGACGACGACATCGGCTCGGGCTACAACGGCGACTGGGGCGCGCACCACCTCGACATCGCGCAGTGGGGCATGGACATGGACGACTCCGGCCCGTACAAGATCATCCGTTCCGACGAGCCGTACTCGACCGACCTCTTCCACGGCGGACGCCGCCAGTTCGGCATGAGGATGCTCTTCAAGTCGAAGAAGGACGGAAAGGACATCGAGCTCTACCACGGTCCGTTCGGCGTGTGGGGCACGGTGTTCTACGGCACCAAGGGCATCGTCGCCGTCAACCGCGGCAAGATCGCGGTGTGGGTCGGCTTCGACGCGACCGCCGTGAAGCCCAACGCGGAGATCCGCAAGGGACTCCAGGACGTCACCTACATGAAGGACAAGATCGTGGCTGAGTCCGTGGGCAAGGACTACGGCACCGATGCCGTCGACAAGAAGGACGACCGCCTCGCGGGCGTGCTCAAGAAGCTCAACGAGAAGTTCGCCGCCGAGATCAAGAAGGCGAACCTCTACGTGAGCAACAACCAGATCCAGAACTTCTGCGAGTGCATCGACAGCCGCAAGATGACGATCTCGCCCTCGGAAGTCGGCGGACGGAGCTGCACGCTGTGCCTCCTCTGCAACATGTCCTACGTGTACGACACCGGCTTCGACTGGGATCCGGTCAAGATGGAGATCGTCGGCAAGAATCCGAAGGGCATCTCCATCAAGCGCGATGTCTACCGCAACGGATGGGAGGTCGTCGTCTGATGCGTCCGGTGCGGGCTATAATACTTGGCTACGGGATCCGCGGGCGCGCGTACGCCTCGTACGCCGCTACCCATCCCGACGAGTTCGAGATCGCAGGTCTTGCCGATCCCGTGGCGGAGTTCCCGCAGGATGCGTCGTATCCGACGTGGAAGAGCTGGGAGGCGGCCGTTGACGCCGGCGTTGACGCCGACGCAGTGGTCATATCCCTCCCGGACCGGCTTCACCACGCGTCGTGCCTCAGGGCGCTCGAGAGGGGCTACCACGTCCTTCTCGAGAAGCCCATCGGCTGCACGTGGGAGGAGTGCAAGGAAATAGCGGCGGCGCAGCGGCGCACCCGGAAGCTCGTGCTCACCGGGTACGTCCTGCGCTACGCGCCGTTCTACAAGAAGCTCCGCGAGGTGATCGCCTCCGGGGCGATAGGCGAGCTCACGAGCGTCCACCACCTCGCGGCGATCTCCTACGGCAAGGCGGCGCACGCCTACTGCCGCGGAAACTGGTCCGTCGAGGCGAAGGGCACCGGAATGCTCGTCAACAAGTGCACGCACGACTTCGACCTCATAGAGTGGTGGACCAAGGGCAAGCGCTGCACCAAGGTGTCGAGCTTCGGCTCGCTGATGCACTGGCGTCCGGAGAACAGGCCCGAGGGCGCCGCGGACCGCTGCAAGGACTGCCCGGCGCAGGTGCGCGAGAAGTGCCCATTCGACGCCTACAAGGTCTACTACGAGCGCACGGACCTCCGCTACCACTTCGCGGACGAGTCCGACGCCGCGATCCTGAAGATGATCGAGACTTCGCCGTACGGACGCTGCGTGTACGCGTGCGGCAACGACTCGGTGGACCACCAGACCGTGCTCATGGAGTACGAGGGCGGCCTCACGATCATCCTCGAGATGGAGAGCTACTCCCAGGAGCGCAACCGCATCACCCATTTCTACGGCACGCGCGGCGAGATCATCGCCGACGAGCACAAGATCGAGATACTCCCGTTCCTCGGCGACTCGACGACGATAATCCCCCAGCAGCACGGCCACCACGGCGGCGGCGACAGGGAGATCATGACCGAGTTCGTCAAGCTCGTGAGGACCGCGTCGCCCGACCGCTACTCGGGCGTCCTCGAGGCGGCGCTTGAGTCGCACCGCATCGCCTTCCTCGCCGAGGAGTCGCGCAAGACCGGTCGCACCATAGTGGAGGTTTAGATTCGCGAAGGAGGCCGTCGGGACAGCCCCGATCGCTTTTCGTTGGGAATCTTTGCCTGCCGTATGCCCTGATGCAACGGCTGTGGCCGTTTTGTGGTATAATATCGAAAAACGCATCTTTGGGGAGACACGACACCACCATGTTTGGATTTCAGAGACGATTCCGCATCTGCGAGCTGTTCGGCATTCCAGTCTACCTGGACCTGTCGACGATCTTCCTTGCGCTCATGTTCCTCCAGACCGGGGACATCGCCTTCGCGGTGGGCGTGGCCTTCCTTCTCATGGTCTCGATCGTCCTCCACGAGCTCGGCCACTCGCTCGTGGCGCGCTGCTTCGGCTGCGAGACGAGGAGCATTGTCCTTACGGTCATCGGCGGATGCGCCTCGCTGGAGCGCATGCCGAGGAAGGGCTGGCAGGAGTTCCTCGTTGCGGCGGCGGGTCCCATGGTGAGCGTCCTCCTCGGCATCGGCTTTGGCTTTGCATGGGTCTTCCTTCCGGAGGGCAAGTTGATAACCGTCATCATGTATGCGGCGTCGAGCATAAACATAGGCCTTGCGCTTTTCAACCTGCTTCCGGGCTTCCCCATGGACGGCGGACGCATCTTCAGGAGCGCCATGAGGCTCTTCCTCTCGCGTCCAAAGGCGACCTATGTCGCGATGGTGGTCGGTCGCGTGGCCGCGGCGTTCCTGGTGTTCGGCCCAATGCTCGGCGTGACGCACATCTGGATCATTCCCATCGACGGCAACATCTTCCTCAGGGTGCTGATAGCCGTCATGATCTGGACCGAGGGCTACCGCGAGTACCAGCTCGCGCTGATGGAGTCCTCGTGGGAATACGAGGACTACCGCGCCCGCGTGTCGCCTCCGCCCTATGGCGGAGACGGCGACGACGTGGACGTCACGCGCAGCTGAGCTTAGATCGCGGACTCCCTGCGCCAGGCGGCCGGCGTAAGGCCCGTCGCGCGGCGGAAGGTCCGGATGAAGAACGACGCGTGGCAGTATCCGCACTTCGACGCAATCTCCGCGAGGCTCATGTCCGTCGTCGACAGCAGCTTCTGCGCGAGCGCAAGGCGGCGGCGCGCTATTTCTGAGCCCGCGCTGCGTCCGAGCCTCGCCGCGAAGAGCCGGTCGAGCCGTATGCGGGGCATCCCGAGCGCGGCGGCGATCTGGGCGGCCCCGAAGGGGCGCGACAGGTTGCGCGCTATGTAGTCGATCGCCGGCTGGAGGTCGGGGTCGTTGACGGCGAAGGTGTCGGTCGACTCGCGCGTCACGACGCCGCGCGGCTTTACGCGGACGAGCGGGCGCGGCGCGGCGCCGCCGGACATCAGGCGCTCGAGCGTCGCGGCCGCGGCGTATCCGACGCGCTCGTGGTCGTGTGCGATCGACGACAGGTTCACGCTCTGGTGCTCGCAGATTACCTTGTTGTCGTCGACGCCGAGTATCGCCACGTCGTCCGGGACCTTGAGCTCGAGCCTCCTGCACGCGTTCAGCACGTGCGTCGCGTCGTAGTCGTTCCACGCGAAGACGGCGAGCGGCTTGGACGCGTCCGCGAGGTGGTCGCACAGCCATTCGCCCATGCGCTTCCAGTCGTCTATGCGTCCGTCCGCCGCGTCCGGCCACAGCCATGTCTGCGGCTCCTCGCCTTTCCAGGCCTCGCGGAAGCCCTGCATGCGCAGGTCGTGCGTGTGGTTGTGGCGCAGCGAGAAGAACGCCGCGTGGCGGAAGTCGCGCGCGTTGAAGTGTTCGGCGGCGAGCCGGCCGATCTCGGGGTTGTCGCCTGCGACGCGCGTCAGCTGGATCTGCGGCTGGTCCTCGAGCAGGTCGACGACCGGAACCCTGCGGCGCCTCACGCGCGCTATGAAGCGCTTGAGCTCCGGGATGTCCTCGAGCATTACGAGCACGCCGTCTCCGTCCCAGTCCCAGGGCGGAAGCCTGCGGCTCTCCGTGCGTATGTGCCATCCGCGCTCGCCCGCAAGGCGGGCGATCCCCTGGAAGCGGTGCGGCGGATCCGCGCTCACGAGCACGAGCACCTCGTGGCTCACGGCCTCTTTTCTGCTCTTTCCCATGCAGGAAATTCTACCATATTCCCCCGTGATTGAAAAGTGCGATGTAGTGAGTAGTTTTTGCTATATCGTGTCATGGCGGCAAGTGGTAGAATATCGCTTGTAAAACTGATTTCAAGGAAAGGCAGATTGAAATGTCCGAAAGCATAGTAGTGAAGCCGGCCGGATCGTGCATGTGGGACGCGGCGTCCCTCGGCGAGATAATGCTCCGCCTCGATCCGGGCGACGGACGCATCCACACGGCCCGCGAGTTCAAGGTCTGGGAGGGCGGCGGCGAGTACAACGTCGTCCGCGGACTGAGGCGCTGCTTCGGGATGAAGACGACCGCGGTGACGGCGTTCGCGGACAATCCCGTCGGGCGCCTCGTCGAGGACTTCATGCTCCAGGGCGGGGTCGACACGAGCCACGTGATGTGGGCGAAGTTCGACGGCATCGGGCGCGAGGTTAGGAACGGACTCAACTTCGTCGAGCGCGGCTTCGGATGCCGCGGCGCGCGTTCTTGCGCCGACCGCGGGCTCACGGCGGTCTCGCAGCTCAAGCCCGGCATGGTCGACTGGGAGACGCTCTTCGGCAAGGAGGGCGTGAGGTGGTTCCACACCGGCGGCATATTCGCCGCGCTCTCGGAGACGACTGCCGAGGTCGCGATCGAGGCCCTCAAGGCCGCGAAGAAGCACGGCACCGTTACGAGCTACGACCTCAACTACCGCGCGAGCCTGTGGAAGTCCATCGGCGGACAGGCGCGTGCGCAGGAGGTCAACCGCGAGATCGCGAAGTACGTGGACGTGATGATCGGCAACGAGGAGGACTTCACCGCCGCGCTCGGCATCGAGGTCGAGGGCGTCGACGCGAACCTGACGACGCTTCCGATCGAGGGCTTCCGCAAGATGATCGAGAAGGCCGTCTCCATCTACCCGAACTTCAAGGCGGTCGCGACGACCCTCAGGTCGGTCAAGTCCGCGACGGTCAACGACTGGTCCGCGATCTGCTGGTACAAGGGCGAGCTCCACCAGTCCATCCAGCGCCCCGGACTCGAGATCTACGACCGCGTCGGCGGCGGGGATTCCTTCGCTTCGGGGCTCATCTACGGATTCATGACGTTCGACGACGCGGCGAAGGCGGTCAACTACGGCGCCGCGCACGGCGCGCTCGCGATGACGACGCCCGGCGACACGTCGATGGCGACCAAGGCCGACGTCGAGAAGATGGTCGGAGGCGGCTCGGCACGCGTCGATCGCTAACGCCACCCAACTTTTCAACTCTTCAACCTTTCAACCATTCAACTATCTAACAATCTCATGGACATTGTTGAAACTCTCAAGTCGGCGGGAATCATCCCGGTAATCGTAATCGAAAAAGAGGAGCAGGCCGTTCCCCTCGCGAAGGCGCTCGTGAAGGGCGGACTTCCCGTCCTCGAGGTGACCTTCCGCACCAAGGCCGCTGCCGGCGCGATCGCCGCGATCAAGCGCGAGGTGCCCGAGGCGATCGTCGGCGCGGGGACCATTCTCACCGTCGAGCAGCTCAAGGCGGCGAAGAAGGCGGGTGCGGTGTTCGGCGTCGCGCCCGGATTCGACCCCGTCATCATGGAGGAGGCGAAGTCGGAGCTGTTTCCGTTCTGCCCCGGCATCGCGACGGCGAGCGAGCTTTCCCAGGCGCTCACGGCCGGCGCGCCGATGGTGAAGTTCTTCCCGGCGGAGGCCGCCGGCGGCGTCAAGATGATCAAGAACCTCCTTGGCGCGTTCCGCTTCACGGGCGTGAAGTTCATGCCCACGGGCGGCGTCAACCTCTCGAACGTCGGCGACTACCTCGCGGTCCCCGAGATCGTCGCCTGCGGCGGCACGTGGATCGTCCCCAAGGACGCGCTCGCCGCCGGAGACTACGCGGCGATCGAGAAGCTCGCCTCGGACGCCTCCGCGCTCGTCAAGCGCCTCCGCGGCTAAGGCCGTTGCGGGCAGGCAGCGCTTTTACAGAGTCGCTTTTACAACCGGCGGGCGTTTGCCCGCCGAAGTTGTTTGTGGGTTGGTCGGTTTGTGGGTTGGTAGGGCGCACACTCCGGGTGCGCCGTTCGACTGGCGGCGTCCCTCATGCCATAGGCGGCGGATGCTTCATGGTCGAACTTCAGGAGCCGAGCGACCTCATGGTCGTCGCCGAGCGCTTCACCCCGTCCGGCCGCCGCATCCCAGACGCGAAGATGCACGGCGGCGTCGGCTGGGAGAAGATGTTCGACGTGTATGAATACGATGGCCGCACCTTCGAAGATGTGTGCACAAGGTATGTGAGGCCCGCTGGCAATCTGGGCGACTGCATTTGCGACCAGAGTCTGACCGACAAGTTCTCGATGTGGAGGCTTTGCGAAGGGGTGGAGGAGATGGCGCTGTCAATGGCATGCGCGTGAAGAGAGGGGATCGGCTGATTGTTGCAGATGAAGTCGATTCGCTTGCCGATGGTCCCGTGTCTGCCATTGTGTGCTTCAAGGCAACGAAAGACGCGTAGTATGTCAAAGAGAGAACGAAAATGATCACGCTAAAGCACATGGCGATGTTGTTGGGCGCGGCGGGCTTTGCCTGCGGCGCATTTGCCGCGGTTTTGGCTCGCATTGGGGATAGGTGAAGTGACGCGCCTACGCGATCTTTGCGTGGACGATGCGCGGCAGAGGATGTCACTTTGGGGAAGCATCCGTGAATTTGCGCATTTCCACCTTGTCAATTCGCCCCGTAATATTGTATAATACCTCCGAATAAGCAAGAATAGCCAAAATCATTTATTTCAACTTATTAAAAGGTATTAACTTATGGACAGAATCAGGAATCCGTTTACACCCGGAGCGGGATACTTGCCTCCTGAGCTAGCAGGGAGGAATCAGATTATTGATGACGGGAATGTTGTCGCAATGCGCACGAAGTTACAGCGTGCGGAACGCGGCTTGATGCTGATTGGTCAAAGGGGTGTCGGCAAGACTGTTCTTCTCAAGTACTTGTCTGAACGCGCACGTGAGAACGGAATTATCCCCGTTATCGCAGAAATCAAGAACGACAAAAGCGATTTGGAGGAACTTGTACTGAAGCTGAGGGAGGCTTTGTGTATCCTCGACTTCAAGTGCAAAATGAAAGCCTGCATTCAGGAAGCGTTTTCAGTTCTGGCAAATTTTGTCAAGAAGTTCTCTTTGAACATCGGTGATGTCGGCGTGTCTATTGAACCTCATCGCGGATTTGGAGAATCTGGTAACATGGAGTTGGATCTTTCACAAGTCCTTCTCTCGTCTGCACGCGCGGCCAAGGCGGCTTCGACTGCGATTGGACTTTACATTGACGAGCTTCAGAATTTAAATGAGGACGCCATGCGAGGCGTTGTCGTCGCGCTGCATCGTTCCGCGCAAGAGCTTCTGCCGCTCTATTTGATTGGATCCGGACTTCCGACAATTCGCACGTTGATTGGCAAGAGCAAGACTTATGCCGAGAGGATGTTTGTCTATGAGACGATCGGTGCCTTGGATGAGGATGCATCTTGGGCGGCAATCGTGAAGCCGTTTGAAGACAACGGCGTTTCTGTGGAAGATGCCGCCTTTTCGGAAATGTTCAAGGCCTCGGCAGGATATCCGTTCTTCTTGCAGGAATGCGGGTATCAGGTGTGGCAGCATGCCGAGCGTTCGCCGATCTTGGCGAATGACGTCATATCTATACTGCCGCGGGTCATTGAAAATCTCGACAGGAGTTTCTTCGAGGTTCGCTTTGACCGTGTGTCAGCGGTGGAAAAAAAGTTCCTGATGGCAATGGCAGATGGCGAGTCGGAGAAACCGCAGGCGATTGTCGATGTGGCGAAGCGAATGGGCAGGTCGGCGAATTCGCTTTCGATGATGCGAAGGTCTTTGATTAAAAAAGGTATGATATATTCTCCTTCGCTCGGAATGGTTGCTTACACGGTGCCGATGTTCGGTGCATATATGAGACGCATGTCCGGATCAGTGGCGGTCATGGCGCCTTAAATAGGCGTGGCGGCGAAAGGCTTGCAAAATGCCGTTTGAGCGAGATTTGAAGGGATGAGAATCTAATGCGGAAAATCTTGGTCGTGGCGTCGCGGCACTTTCCCCGCGCCCATTTCGTTTTGTTGGGTTGTGGTTGAAAAGTGGTTGAGTCTGAAAGGCTGCCATAGTAAATTGCCACAGTAAGGGCATTTCTTGCGCGTGAATCACTGTTGTTCTTCGAGGGTGCGGGTCGGGGCGTCGCGGGGAAGATAACGAACGTGACGCGCCTACGCGATCTTTGTGTGGAGGATGCGCGGCAGAAAGCTATAGGGATACACCTCGCGAGACCGCTGTAAAATGACCTTTGCGCGTTTGGGGGAGAGAAGCACGAAAGGGCGGGTGACCCAATCCCCGGAATGGGTGCTGCAATCGACAAGACCTGCAAAGCGGCAGTTGCTGTGGACGCGCCAAACTGCCGAATGGGAATGAGCCAAACTGCCGAATGGGAATGAGCCAAACTGCCGAATGGCGATTGACTGGTTGGGCGTCAATATGCTATAATTACATCGTCTATGGCAAATTATAGAAAGAGAGTGATTGACAAGATTCTGGCCGAGCGCCTTGAATCTATTGGTACTGTTTTGCTTGAAGGCGCGAAGTGGTGCGGCAAAACCACGACTTGCGAACAACATTGTCGCAGTGCGCTTTACATGGATGATCCAGACAGGCGCAAGCAGTATCTGCGGATGGCAGACTCCGAGATCAACAATCTCCTTGACGGCGAGGTGCCGCGCTTGATAGACGAGTGGCAGGACGTGCCCAAATTCTGGGACGCGATTCGTCATAGAGTCGATCATCGCGAAGGATTTGGGCAATTCATCCTAACAGGGTCGGCGGTGCTTTCTGAAGACAAGAAAAAGGAAATATCTCATTCCGGCACGGGTCGTTACGCATGGCTGAAGATGCGTCCGATGAGCTTGTTCGAGTCTGGCGAGTCGTCAGGAGAAGTAAGCCTAAAGGCGTTGTTCGACGGTGACTCTGAGGCAACATGGAAGGCGATGCCGCGAGGCCTTGCTGACACGGCGTTCCTTGTTTGTAGAGGTGGATGGCCGACGGCCGTGGGGCGTACGGGGGCATCGGCGCTGCGGCCG
>Ga0265298_10004126_pt1 | contig 18715 bp, 23 predicted proteins | sample AusTroGonzalo_MG_3_FD_193486 | JGI IMG/M metagenome (GOLD analysis project Ga0265298, IMG submission 193486) | Bovine rumen microbial communities from tropical cattle in Woodstock, Queensland, Australia - Gonzalo_01 | ecosystem: Host-associated > Mammals > Digestive system > Stomach > Rumen ... | reverse complement strand
TGCGATTCCCTTTGCCCGATCCGTCAATGCGGACTGAAGAAGGGTTATGAAACCTGCGGAGACTGCAGCGAACTGGAAACCTGCGAAAAAGTTGCAATGGTTATCAGCAACAACAGGGAAGCACTGCGCAATCTGAAAAGTGTATAGGATGTATAGGAAGATAGGACAGTACAATGAACAACATTGAACAACTTTCACAAATCCTCAGCGAAAGCAAAAATGCCGTCTTTTTCGGTGGCGCAGGGATGTCCACGGAATCCGGCGTGCCGGACTTCCGCAGCGCCAACGGAATCTACAGCCAAAAGCTCCACCAGGAGTTTCGCCCGGAGGAGATGGCTTCCCACAGCTTCTTTGTAAATCATACGGAAGCGTTTTTTGAGTTTTACAGGGAACACCGGATTTTCCGGAACATTCAGCCCAATGCGGGACATAAGGCCCTGGCAGAGCTGGAACGGCGAGGTATTCTGAAAGCCGTTGTTACACAGAACATCGACGGGCTGCATCAGCTGGCTGGCTCGCAGATGGTTTACGAGCTGCACGGCTCGATTCTGCGGTGGCCGTGTCTGCAGTGCGGCAGGATTTATTCCGTGGACTACGTGCTGCAGGAAGAAAACAAACCGATCCCTCATTGTGAAGACTGCGGGGGAATTGTGAGACCGGGCGTCGTCCTGTATGAAGAAGCATTGGATTCCGATGTTATAAGCAACGCTGTCCGCGCCATCAGCCAGGCGGACACGCTGATTGTCGGCGGTACATCGCTGGTTGTCTATCCGGCTGCGGGGCTCATAGATTATTTCCACGGCCGTCATCTTGTTCTGATCAACAAAACAGAGACAAAAGCAGACGCAAGAGCGGAACTTGTCATACGCGAGCCGATCGGCAAAGTGCTGTCGGCAGCAGTTGCCAGTATTTAAAACACATCGAAAGCGGAGGAGAGAATGGCAAAAGAAGTTTTGCCGCAGGATACGACAAGGGCAGCGGCATACAACCTTTGGATGAAAGCTCCAAATCCAATGGTTACCTTTTTTAAAACATTTGATGTAACAAATCTGATTAAATACAGCCAAAGAAATCATCTGAAATTCAATATGCTGCTTGATTACTGCATTGGAAAAGCCGCTGTCCAGGTAAAAGAGTTTTTTATCCTTCCTGTCGGAGAAAAACTGATACAATATGACAAAATTGCCATTAATACGATCGTAAAGAATAAGAACGATGAGGTTAATTCCTGCGATATACTTTTTTCAGAAAATCTTGGTACTTTTAATCAGGAGTACTTAAAATATACATCGTATGTGGCTGAAACTTGCCGGGACAGGGATTTGTCAGCAGATTGTATGGTCATTGGTACATCTGCGATTACAGAAACGGAAATTGACGGTGCTGTAGGAATGAACAGCGGCATTTTCAATAATCCGTTTATGATTTGGGGCAGATACACTAAAAAGCAGTTAAAGTTTTATCTGAAGATTTCGTTTCAATTTCATCATACACAGATGGACGGCGCGCATGCGGGAAGATTCCTGGCAAATCTTCAATCGGAAATCAACAGTCTGAAATGAATGACCGGCAAAGCTGTTGCATCTGTCCATAATGAAGATAAGGTTCATCAACTACGCAGAATATAAAAATGATTTTAAATCGGAGTTAGAAATCAGTGGCAGCAAAAGAAAACAAAAGGGATAATAGCGCGGGCATTTTTTACGGCATGTACATCCTTTCCATGCTGCTGTTTGGCACGAACGGATATCTTGTTGCGCACATCTCGCTGCAGAGCAGTCAGATCGTGCTCGTCAGGACGCTGATCGGCGGTCTCGTGTTGTCAGCTTTAGTCCTGCTGCAGAAAGACTTTGCGTTACACAAGATTAAATCCGAGTTCCGCAATCTTCTGGCAGGGGGCGTTGCCCTCGGCTTGAACTGGGTGGCCCTGTTTGCTGCGTACCGGATGCTTAACGTAAGCCTGGCCACACTGATCTATTACGCAGGTCCGATGCTGGTATTGCTGTTTTCGCCGTGGCTTTTCCGGGAAACGCTGACAAAAAGAAAACTGGCTGCCATCCTGATTGTTGCGGTCGGTTTACTGAGTATCACCGGAAGCATTGCTGCCGGCAGGCTGAGCATGGCAGGACTGATTACCGCGATTGCCTCGGCTTTGTTTTATGCGGCTCTGATTGTCTTTAACAAGCGAATCCATAACACAAGCGGACTGCAGACGGCAGCCATTGAACTCGATGTAGCGTTTGTTGTTGTGTTATTGTACGTTCTTTTTACTTCGGGTTTTTCTTATCCGCCTGCAGCCGATATCCCGTATCTTCTGGTCATTGGTCTTCTGAATACCGGGCTTGCGTATTTTCTCTATTTTTCCGGCATGCAACGGTTACCTGCCCAGTCAGTGGCACTTATCAGTTATGTTGATCCGGTATCGGCTCTGTTATTTTCCGCGTGGCTGTTGAACGAAAAGATGACCATGCTGCAGATCGCCGGTGCGGTTTTCATTATCGGTGGCGCGATTCTTGGAGAAAATAAAACATGATTCCTCAAGGCTTTTTCGTCGGATTAACGACGCTTGACTATGTTTTTTATGTGGATTCCCATCCTCAGGATAACGCAAAAGTAAAAACAAATATTTTTAAGAGGTTTGTAGGCGGACCGGCTGCCAACGCGGCGATTACCTATGCCTTGCTGGGAGGGAACGCAACATTAGTTACCTGTCTTGGCAACAGTACAGAATCAGATTTTATAAAAGAAATCCTGCATCAGTATGGCGTGACAGTATTTAACTGTACAGAAGATGATGCAATGCCTAATATTGCCGCCATCGCTATAGACCGGTGCGGCAACAGACAGATTTTCAGCGGACAGAACCGATATAATATAAGCAATGTACCTAAGTTTGAAAAGCCGGACTTTTGCCTGTTTGATCTGAATCAGCAGGAGCTTTCCATTCGCATACTTACTAATTGTGATTGTGAGATTGTATTGGATGCAGGATCCTGGAAGGGTGATACATCCGAGTTTCTGAAAAGAGCAAATATAATCATTGCCTCAGAAAATTTCAGAAATCCTGCGGGCCGTGATATTTTTTCCATAAAAGAGTGTATAAACGCAAAGAAAGCGGTAACCAGGGGGGAAAAACCAATTCTTGTGCAAGACGGTGAAATCCCGGTAGAATCCGTTGCCTGTGTTGACAGTCTTGCTGCCGGGGATGTTTTCCACGGAGCGTTTTGTTTTGCGTATTATCACAAGCATAGTGATTTTAAAAAGGCACTTACATATGCGTCCAAAATTGCCGCAGAAAGCGTAAAACATGACGGGCCGCGGGAATGGGTGAAGCATATAGGAGGCTGATCTAATAATGGGGGAAAGATAGTATGAAGAGAATAGCGACAATATTTTTTGCTATAATAGCCCTGACAGTTATGAGCATAGCTGTTTTCCCGCAAACGTTCAGCGTGTTGGCGAAATCAGCAGAAATGCCTAAAGCGTATTATCTTGACGAGATAACGGATACGGCTCAAAAAGTCAAATCCCTGACGAAAGAACCGGCGCTGGTGTTTTTTCTATGTACTGATATCCATTATAATACCGTCAAGACAGATAACCGGTTAAAACTGGACAGCGTAACCGACATGACGACGAATATGGCAGCTTTAAAGAAGCAGATTCCGGTTGACGGCCTGATTTGTCTCGGGGATATCGTTGACGCGAAGCCGCCGACGAAAGCGAAAGAAACAAGGAAGCAGATTAAATATGTCATGAAACGCTTACGGGGAGTGGGGTTACCTCTGATTTACTGCATGGGGAATCATGATGATAACCGCTATGCTTCCCGCGTTGACGGTATGCTTTTTTCCCCGCAGCAACTGGAAGCTATGTATATGAGTTATACTCTCCCGAATAAAGTCAGTGATCCTTCTACAAACGGACTGAATTATTATGTTGACTATGACCGGCTTAAAATAAGGGTGTTTGCTTTGGATTCAAATTATCAGGATCCCAACAAGAATTATCATTGGGCTCATGGATTTTCAGACAGTACCCTTGCATGGTTTACGGACCGGCTGAAAAAAGTGCCGAAAGGATGGAGCGTACTGGTATTAGTCCACAGAAGGTTAGTCCAGAACAAGAACCCGGGAAAGAAATGGATTCATAATCAATTAAAAATGGTTGAGACGGTGAATGACTTCATTGCCAACGGAGGCAGTTATATTGCTACTGTTTATGGTCATATTCACAGGGATCTGAGCAGAAAAGAGCCGTTTTTGGAGTTTTCGGTCGGCGCGGAAAAGTGCCAGAACAGGGAAGCGAAAAAAGGCAGCGCCATTGCGCCTGAGCGAAAACTGAATACGGCCTCTGAGGATTTGTGGGATGTATTAGTTATCAGACCGCAAAGCAGGAAGATCAATACGGTTCGTTTCGGCGCAGGCGCCGACAGAGAGTGGTCGTATTAAAGTATAATAGGTAAAATAGATTATGAGGCGCGTAATAACCGGTCAGCTTCTGCTGATTATTTGCTGTGTGTTTTACCTGATATGGTGGTATCGGGGGTACCGGCCCGGAGTGTCTGCCGGCCCGGTTGGCGGGATCAACGGAGTGCTGTTGTTTATCACCATGGCTTTCGGGTTCTCCGGTGTGATCTTCAGCCTGATGCCGGTTCCGGAGATTTCAGAACCGAAGATGTATCCTATGGCGATCATTGGCGCAGGTATCGGGGCCTACCTCCTGCTCCTTCTGGTAACAAAGTTTATATTTCACCGGGTTGTAACTGCGGAACTGTTTTTGATCGTTGCCTGGACTGTATTGGAGATGATGGTGATAAACCGCTTATATGCCGGTGGATTCCTCCCGGGCAGCGGATTTATGATCCTGTGCACAGTGATTATGGCAGCCTTTGCATTCAGCATGGTTTTATACATAGCATATTACCGGATGGAAGAAATGAAAGCATTTTATGCGGCTATGCTGCCGCTGGTGACGGAAGCGGTTGCAATGGCTGTTCTGATAGGAATTACGTTATAGATATCTTGTTTGAGAAGCAGTTGACATAGTTTGACTTGTGAGGAACGGTAAAAATGAAACGGACTTTGTTAATTCTTTTTGGCGTATTATTACTGACAGGCATTATTTTGAACGGCCAATTCGTAAGTGCGGGGAACACGATTATGAAAATGCTGGCAGGAAAAGAACAGGCCACGCTTTCCTTTCATTCCTTTGATGGCGGCGGCCCGCGGTACAGTATAGAACTTGATTCGGATATTGTTTCTTACGAAAGCAAGAAAGAGTATGATAAGCCGGATCATAAACGGATGAGAGGCGCTGGTTACGACGTTATCTTTACGTTTACGGGTCTGAAAACAGGAGAAACCGTTGTGACGGTAAAGAAACGGTCGCCGATACATGAAAGGGAAAACGAAGACAGGAAGTACAGGCTGAAGGTAGATAAGGACCTGAATGTAACCGTCGAGCCCATAAAACCGAACCCGGTTCAAAAGTAAAACAGGAAATTATTATGGCAGGCAACACCGACAAAAACGTGATTGTTTATCAGGATGAACGCTATACGCTGGGACAGCAAGACAAGACTCCGTATCTTACAGCGGGCGGAAAAACCTATCAGCTTTTCTGCCATCCGTATGAGCCCTGTATGTATATTAAAGACGGAGAACGGCTTGTTACTGTAATTCACAATGCGTTCGATCCGCTGTTTGTACTAAAAGCGTTTGCGAAAGGTGATTCCGTGATTGCGATAACCGGAAACGCATATGATCCAAAAGCGTTTTGTGTGATGCTGGAATTCGCGGCAGATCATTTTGATAATACAGATATCAGTTATATAGAGGGAGCGCTGGCTGTTAAAAAGCTGAAAGAACTGGGGGCTGCAGATCCTGAAACAGCGGTGGACGTGAAGACGCTCGGCGTGCGGACCATCAGCGACCGGTTCAGTCATTCAAAAAAGCTGACGGAGCGCGTGATGTACACGGAAAGCGGAAAAGCCTATGTACGAGTTAAAAAATAATGCTGTATGTAAGAAGGAAAGGGGCTGTCATGAAACTCTTTTTAATGTTGTTGGCAATCGGTCTTCTTTTTGTTGTGACAGGATGCGAAGGGAAGGGGAATACGGTGAATATACTTCCGAAAAGCTCAGCAAGCGTAAAACAGGGTAAGAACCCGGGCGGTACCGGACGTATCGTTGGCGGAACGGTTACCGTGTATGCCGAACCTTCTGTCAAGGCGAAAGCCGTGGGCAGCTTCCCGGAAGAAACCGCCGTGATTTTAATGCATAAGCGGACGACGGATTCGGAAGGAATCTGGATTGAAATTAAGCGGAAAGAAAATAGCGGCTGGGTACAGGGCTGGGTAAAAAGCGAATCTATTAAATTCAACTGGAAGGAAGACAGCCTGGAGAACCTGATAGAATCTAAAAAATAGTTTTCAAGTCGTGTATGGGGAGGGAAAGACTATGAAAAAGGTTTGGATGTTATTCCTTACGGGTCTGTTGCTGTTTGCCATGCTTCCGGCAGCCTTTGCGAAAAATGTGGTCTGGCCGCCGAATCCGGGGTGTTACCAGCGTGTTAACAAAAATGGCGCTACAAACGGTATCCTGCAGGTGTTTAACCGGCCTGAAGGCGTCTTTGTCAGTATCTTCGGGTTACATTATGACGGCGACGAAAGCGGCTTGATTCCCGCAATGGAATGCGGCGGTTCCGAGAAGCTGGAAGGAGCCGGCCTGCTTCAGATGGGACAGACGGGAGCAGAAGCAGCCCTGCAGTTTATGATTGCGACGACTCCCACAAAGGATGCAGACGAAAAAAAGCAGTGGGGTTTTCCGGCAAATGCATTTTACCGGATGGATATAGAAGGGGACGCAATCGTTGTCAAATCACTGAATAAAACCAATTTGAACAAAAAGGTAAATCTGGACGGACGGTACGCCTTGATCCGGACAAGCCCGGTGGTCAACGAGGCTTTGGCGGCCTATGCGGTCACATACTTTGCCAATAACGGTCCCCAAAAATGGAATTTTACCAAGGCCAAGCGCTGGGAGTTTAATATACAGCCGGCAGGGATGCATAAAGGACTCGGCAGATTGCGGCCGGTCATGCAAGTAGATGTGTATTTTGGCAGTGGCAGGACGGACTGTTCTTACCTCGTAACCAATGATCTGGAATCCGTGTACCGCATTTATCCGGGATCTCCCGTCAGTCTGGTAGATAAATACGGAGCCGCGGGTTAAGCGGGCTATTCGTTTTCGGTTCCAACGTTTTGTAATTGCCGGGCACACCGTGCATCAATTTGGAATTAAGAAAAGGAGAACAAACCATGCAGGATAATGAGGGCAGAGTCCATGAAACCGTCAAATGCGTATATCCGTGGGTAACACCGGAAGATACGGTTTGTGAATATGTGCGGGCTGTTGTGAAAGCAGATTTAGAGAAAAAATTCCCATCCGGTCATACCGGCTGTCTGTCGACCGCTGTCGTGGAAGCCATCAGCGCCAACATTTATTTTGACAAGAAAAAAGAATTTGCGGAAGACCGGGCCGGCGCGGATGTTTATCTGCAGAACCATGCGGGAAATTCTTCCTACGCAGTAGCGTTTACGGAGAACGGGAAAAAATATTGGATGATCCACAGCGGATACGATGCCCTGCCTTCCAGAATCGAAGGCGTCAGGATTGAACTTGAACGGCCCAGGCACATGGGCTGTTGTGGGGAATAATAATTAAAACTTAACATTGGGAGAGGAGAAGTGAATCATGATTACTGCAAAGCAGGCGTATGAAATTGCCAAAGAGTGGATGGGACCCTTTGCGCTGGTCAGTTCCGGTTACGAAATTGATACTCATTTTATTTTTCTCCGGGAACATAACAGGGGAAAACTCTGGACGGATCACGCTTCCTTCTGGATTGACAAAACAAACGGCTCGTTAAAAATCGTTTCGGCTATTCCGAAAACAAAAGAATTTGACATGATGCAGCAGGGCAAACAACTGAACCTGGCGGAAATAGGTGAATAGGTAAACACCTGTCAACAAGGGGTGTATTTTAATAAATGCTTAATACCCCGTGAATATACTGGATTTAAGTTGGAAGTGCAGAGAAGGCACAGCTTGTTTTCCGATGAATTCAGGCTGTGTCTTTTTATTTTCTGTTTATTAATAGGTAAAAATGTGATAAAATATAATAATAAAATAGGGGTAATATGTCTCATATATTTTATTATTATTCATTCACAAGAGCCGGCCAAACTCTAAGCCTCCATTCTCTGGCAGTTTGAAAGTTGTATCAGACGGCTTCGCCTGTACAGACATATAAACTGTCTCTCCTTAAATATTTAAGAGTATAGGGAACCAAACCTCAGTATCCATGCGGGTTTGCGATTTGAAGTTGGTCGTTTTTACGACCAGCCTGCCGAAAAAAACTTGAAATAGTGATATTTAGTTAAAGACTGATTAGTTAATTCAAATAGAAATGAACGATAAACGGATTTTACTTGACCACCTCAATAAGATTCACACAACTGAATCAGGAGTTACCAGGATAAAGAAAAATCTTAATCTAAACTCAGCCGGCATGGTTGCGTTTTGCAAAAAGAAAATTTCAGCAACAGATTGTTTTGTTTATAAACAAGGGAAAAATTATTATTGCCTGATTGACAATATCAGGTTTACTATTAACGCAAACAGTTATACAATTATTACAGCGCATAAAACATCCATGGATAAAGCAGTCATTTATATTCACGGCCAGGGCGGAAACGCGGAGGAAGCAAACCACTATAAGCATCTTTTTAAAGATGGAGACGTGATAGGTTTTGATTACAAAGCGCAGACCCCGTGGGAAGCGAAAGAAGAATTTCCGTTATTCTTTGATTTGATGTGCAGTAAATTCGAGTCTGTCATCCTCATTGCCAACAGTATCGGCGCGTACTTTTCCATGCACGCGTTAGCTGGCCGGAAGATTGCCAAGGCGTTTCTGATTTCACCCGTCGCAGATATGGAAAAACTGATTCTGAATATGATGGAACAGGCAGGCGTTACAGAAGAGGAACTGCGGGAGAAAAGAGAGATTCCCACAGACTCCGGAGCGGTGCTGTCCTGGAAGTACTTAAGTTATGTAAAAGCCCATCCTGTAGAGTGGAGCATTCCCACCGAAATTTTGTACGGGGAAAAAGACGTCATAACATCTTTTGAAATCATATCCGGTTTTGCTCACCGGATCGGAGCAGGGCTGACTGTCATGAAGGGCGGGGAGCACTGGTTCCATACCGAAGAGCAGATGGCGTTTGCTGATATGTGGTTACGCAAATGTCTCACAAAGAAATAATTAAAATTCACATACAATCGTCGGGCAGTTATTGAAAGGAGTACCAGGCAGCTTATGAATATTGACTGGAACGCAAAGAATTATACGGATAACTTTTCCTTCGTCCATCAGTATGGTGAAGATGTGTTGAAGCTCATTGATGCGCCGGCAGGGTCCAGCGTTTTGGATCTGGGCTGCGGCAACGGGGCTCTGACAAAAAAGCTGCAGGAGCTTGGATATCAGGTGCAGGGGATGGATTCTTCAGACGACATGTTAACGATTGCGCGGCAGAACAATCCTGACATCCTGTTTGAAAAGGGAGATGCCACGCAGTTTACGTTGCCTGAGCCGATGGACGTTATTTTTTCCAATGCGGTATTCCACTGGATTGATAATGATAAACAGGATGCTTTGGCTGCGCATATTGCGAACGCATTGAAGCCGGGCGGTTTCCTTGTCTGTGAATTTGGCGGCAAAGGCTGCGCGGAGTCCGTACACGCTACGTTGGAGCAGTGCTTTGCAAAGCGCGGATTACAGTATCCCCGCTTCAACTATTTCCCAACCATTGCCGAACATACTGCTGTTTTAGAACGTAACGGGCTGCGTCCGGATTACGCCGTGCTGTTCGACCGTCCCACACCGCAAAGCCCGGGCAAGACTGTTGCAGACTGGATCGAGATGTTTGTCAGGGTGCCTTTCCGGGGAATGGATGAGAAGCAGAAAACTGAAATTCTGCAAGAAGCAGAAAATCTGTTAAGGCCAAGGCTCTGTAAAGATGGCATGTGGATCATCGACTATGTGCGGATCCGTGTAAGAGCAAAAAAGATATAAAAGCTTTATAACGGCAGGAGGGAATGTGATGAGCGGATTCAGGTACGGTATGATTGCTGCTGTGTTGCTTGTTTCAGTATGCTTCCTGATGGGATGCACCGGCGGAGGCAAAAACGTTTCGGACCTGCTCCCGGGAAACGGACCGAAGGTTGTGGGAAAAGATATTAAGATGGGAGACATTACGGAATTTTATTTCACGTACTCATCTTCCACAAACCCGCCTGAATTTCAACGCTATCATTTTTCGGTAAAGGACGGGACGCATCGGTTCTATCACGAAAAGCGGGAAGGGAATCACTGGCCGCTGACAGAAAAGGACATCACCGTATCCGGTACCAGAGAACTCTCGCAGGAAGAATGGCAGACATTTTTTAACTATGTAAAAGACGGGAAAGTGGAAAAGAGAAAAGAACATCTGGAATCCGGCGGAAGAGGTCCCTGGTTATTCTTGTACTGGAAAGGGGACAAGGGCAAGTATCAGGAGTTTGCTTTTCCATCCTGGGAAGCAAAAAAATCCTTTGAAGATTTTTGTGTTAAACTGAAGAATTTACGATAAAACAGTAACGGAAGCTACAATTGATTAGGAGTTGATAAAGAGTGGAATTCAAAAGATTCGGTGACACATATGTTGTGCGGCTCGACCGGGGCGAAGAGATCATCGCTTCCCTTACAGAGCTTTGCAAAAAGGAGGATATCGCGCTGGGGTCCGTTGAAGGACTGGGCGCTGCAGACCATGCGGTAGTAGGTCTGTACGACGTCGGTAAAAAGGAATACCACAAGACGGAATTTAACGGGCCTATGGAAATCACGGCGCTCACCGGCAACGTGTCACGGAAAGACGGAGAGGTGTACCTTCACATTCATATATCTCTCTGTGATGAGGCAATGAACCTGCATGGCGGGCACCTGAACGAATGCCGCATTTCGGCAACCTGCGAGCTGTTTGTACGAGCAATTCCCGGACAGGTTAACCGACGTTTTGACGCGGACGGCGTAGGGCTGAACTTATACGATTTTTCCTGATGGAAGATACTAGTTAAACAATTAACAAATAAAAGGTTGAAAAGAAACGGAGGTTTTAACTATGAAAATAGAATATTTGAAAGAAGTCAGGAAGAAAGTCGTGAAAGCGGGAGTTATGCTGATCCATTCCGGCATGACGATAGGTACCTACGGCAACATCAGTTGCCGCGTGGATAAGTCATGTATAGCTATCACGCCGTCTGGAAGGGACTACGAACAGCTTACGCCTGAAGATATCGTGGTAACGGATTTGGAAGGTGAAAAATTGGGAGGTACATTGCTGCCTTCCTCGGAACTGCCGCTGCACCTGGAAATATACAAAAGTTTTCCGGAAGCCCGGGCGATCGTGCACACCCACAGTACCTATGCCAGCGCGCTGGCCGTGGCTCACAAAGACCTGCCGCCGGTAACCGAAGAACTGGCGCAAATCGTAGGCGGTGCGGTTTGCTGCACGGACTACACCATAGCAGGGACAAAAGAATTAGGACTGAAAGCAGTAAAAGCCATGGAAGGCGGACGCAGCGCGGCACTGCTGGCAAACCATGGCGCTGTGTGCTGGGGCAGGGATTTGAAAGAAGCGCTGACTACCGCGTATATTTTAGAGAATGCTGCGCGGATTTTCTGTATCGCGCAATCCCTGGGTGAACCGGTATCCTTGAATAATAAAACCGTGGAGACCCTCCGCGATTTTTATCTGAACCACTATAGCAAACGGCAGCGCGGGGAGGAATAAAGATGAGTAAGATTTTAATCAGCAATGTGGAAATCGTAACGGACGGTCCGGACTATGCTAAAAAATTCATCGGTATAGACGGAAACAAGATTGCCTACATCGGCACAGAAAAGCCCAGGGGCTATAAGAACGCATACCAGATTGACGGCAGCGGCAAGCTGGCGGCAGCCGGCATGGTCAACGCCCATACCCACATTGCTATGTGTCTGCTGCGCAGTTATGCGGACGATATGGCACTGATGGACTGGCTGCAGAACAAAGTATGGCCGGCCGAAGCGGGACTGCAGAAAGGCGACTGCTATGCGGGCACGCAGCTGGGTATTCTGGAAATGCTTAAAAGCGGTACCACGGCCTTCGCGGATATGTATTTCTTTATGGATGAAACGGCACAGGCCGCCAGTGAAGCAGGCATCCGCGCCTGCCTGTCCCGGGGCCTCATGGGTGATAAATACGACAAAACGGATGAACGCCTGCAGGAAAATGTGCAGCTGTTCAAAGACTGGAACGGCAGAGACAACGGGCTGATCACCGTAATGTTAGGACCCCACGCTCCCTATACCTGCAGTACCGAATATCTGAAACTGCTGTCGGACACAGCCGGTGAACTGGGCTGCGAACTTCACATGCATCTGTCGGAGACCGAGCAGGAAGTGAAAAACTGCGTAAAGAATTTCGGTGCTACACCCATTAAATACGCTGACAGCTTAGGCATCCTGGACAGGGGCTGCCTGATTGCCCACGGCGTCTGGGTCACCGAAGAAGAAATGGAACTGATGGCTGCCAAGAAGGCGAGAGTCGCCCACAATCCCCAGAGTAACCTGAAACTGGCCAGCGGTATCGCGCCGGTGGAAAAGATGCTGGCCAAAGGTGTAACGGTTGGTCTTGGCACTGACGGTGCTACCAGCAATAACAACCTGGACATGTTGGAAGAAGCGCGGCTTACCGCCATGCTGCACAAAGGCGTCACCTACGATCCGCTGTGTATTCCGGCAGCTCAGGCCTGGGATATGGCCACATATCAGGGAGCCAAATGCCTTGGTTATGAAAAATTAGGAAAAATAGAAAAAGGCTGGCTGGCGGATATCGTGCTCTACGATATGAACAAGCCCCACTGGTATCCCCGCAACAACCGCATGAGCCTGCTGGTGTACGCGGCTAACGCCAATGACGCTGACACGGCCATCATCAACGGCAAGGTAGTAATGGAAAAAGGCGAAGTGAAAGCATTGGACGCGGAAAAAATTTATTTTGAAGCTGATAAAATTGCGAAGCGCCTGACGGGAAAATAAAGAAGGAGGTTATCATGGCGAAAATTTTGGACAAAAAACTTGTTTCACCTGCCGTATACGAATTGGTGATCGAGGCGCCGCTGATTGCGCGCAAGTGTAAACCGGGCCAGTTCGTCATCGTGTTATCGGATCCGGAAAGTGAGCGCGTTCCCTTTACCATTGCGGATTTTGACAGGGAAAAAGGAACCATCACCATGATCATCCAGGTGGTAGGCAATACCTCCCGCCACATCTGTGAAGATTTTGAAGCGGGGGATGAATGGGACAATATTGTAGGGCCGTTGGGACAGCCTTCTGAAATGAAAAACTTCGGCACCGTTGTCTGTGTGGGCGGCGGTATCGGCGTAGCACCGGTGTACCCCATCGCCCGGGCCTATAAAGAGCTTGGTAACAAAGTCATCTCCATCATCGGCGCCCGGAACAAAGAGCTGGTATTATGGGAAGACCGCATGCGCGCGGTCAGCGATGAACTCATCGTCTGCACCGATGACGGCAGCTACGGCCATAAAGGGTTCGTGACCGACCCGCTGAAGACCATGCTTGAAAAAGGCGAGAAGGTGGATTATGTCATCGCCATCGGTCCGGTCATCATGATGCGCAACGTGGCCCGCACCACGGAGCCGTTTAACGTGTTTACGGCCGTCAGCCTCAATACCATCATGGTGGACGGCACCGGCATGTGCGGCGGCTGCCGTGTGCTGGTAGGCGGAGAGAATAAATTCGCCTGTGTGGACGGCCCGGAATTTGATGCCCATAAAGTGGATTTTGCCAATCTGATGGAACGTCAGAAGATGTATAAAAATCAGGAATCGGTTGAATGGGGATGCGGAGGTGACTGCAAATGCTCAAAATAAATCGTCATGCCATGCCGGAACAGCCGGCCGAGATTCGCCGTCGCAATTTTGAAGAAGTAGCGCTGGGCTATGATGAAGCTACTGCTGTTGAAGAAGCCAAACGTTGCCTGAACTGCCCCAAGCCCCGCTGCGTCGGCGGCTGCCCGGTTAACATTTACATTCCGAAATTCATTCACGCGGTATCCGAAGGAGACTTTGCTTCCGCCATTAAAATTATTAAAGAAAAGAGCAGCCTTCCTGCTGTCTGCGGCCGTGTCTGCCCCCAGGAAAAACAGTGCGAAAGCCGCTGTGTGCTGGGTATAAAAGGTGAACCTGTAGCCATCGGCCGTCTGGAACGTTTTGTTGCCGATTACGCGCGGGAACACGGCCTGGATAAGGTTGATCCGTCTGAAATTGCCGCCAGGAACGGCAAAAAGGTTGCCATCGTAGGCTCCGGTCCTTCCGGTCTGGCCTGTGCCGGCGTGCTGGCCCAGAAAGGCTATGACGTTACGATTTTTGAAGTCCTGCATGCGGCAGGCGGTGTTTTGATGTACGGTATTCCCCAGTTCCGTCTGCCCAAAGAAATTGTGCAGCATGAAATTGAGGGATTGAAACAGATGGGTGTGCATGTTCAGACCAATGCCATCATCGGTCGCACCTTTACCATCGACGAACTGATGAAAGAAGAAGGATTTGACGCTGTGTATATCGCTACCGGCGCCGGTTTGCCTCACTTCATGCACATCCCCGGGGAACAGTTTAACGGCGTGTACGCTGCCAATGAGTTCCTGACCCGCGTGAATCTGATGAAAGCATATACCTTCCCGCGGGCTGCCACACCGGTCTTTATCGGTAAGAAAGTGGCAGTAGTAGGCGGCGGCAACGTGGCCATGGATGCGGCCCGTACTGCCATGCGCCTGGGCGCGGAACACGTGTACATCGTGTACCGCCGCGGCGAGGATGAACTGCCTGCCCGTAAGGAAGAAGTAGGGCATGCCAAAGAAGAAGGCATTGAATTCTGCCTGCTTAATAACCCGGTTCAAATCTGCGGCAACGACCAGGGCTGGGTAACCGGGGTAGAGTGCATCAGGATGGAACTGGGTGAGCCCGATGCCTCCGGACGCCGCTCCCCCGTTGCGATCAAAGACAGCAATTATATCCTGGAAGTGGATGAAGTCATCATGGCCATCGGCCAGGGGCCGAACCCTCTGATTCACCAGACCACGCCGGACCTGGAAGTAAACCGGCGGGGCAACATCGTGGCGGATGAAAACGGTGCTACCAGCATGCCAGGCGTCTATGCCGGCGGTGATATCGTCACCGGTGCGGCTACGGTCATTTCCGCCATGGGAGCAGGCAAAAAAGCCGCCGCTGCTATCGATGAGTATCTGACAAAGTAAAACCGTATCAGGGGAGGACCACATGGCAAAAAAGATTTTATCTTTACTTTGCTTTTTGCTTATGCTGGCAGGCATGACAACAGCGCTGGCTAAAGAAAAATCTGTATTCCCGGATGCGGGCGTGTACTTCCGTACAAATGAAAAAGGCGCAATCAACGGAAATCTGTCTGTGTATGTGCTGCCTGACGGAAAAGTGTTTTTTGAAGTCTTTGCCATGGATTACACAGGAGATGAAAGCGGACTGATTCCTGCCATGGAAAAAGGCGGTAAACCCAAAGCCGTTTTTGCCGGAATCATGGAGCAGAAAAGAAAGAAAAAGCTGGCGCATATGGATTTTGGCACCAACGATATCAGTGATGAACTGGCAGAGTGGCAGTATCCCGTAAACGCCGGTAAATCCTCCAAAAGCCCTGTCCGCTTAAGTTATGAAGTGAAGGTAAAGGGAAAAGAGGTTACGCTGGCCCCTGCAGATGAAAAATATTCCACAAAACAGCTATTTGATAAAGTGGAAGTGGCAGGCTGCTACGTGAAAGCAGAGGATGAGTTCCCCGATGCAGGCGCGTGCCTGGCTGCCTATGCGGCGGAACGCTTTGATCCGAATCTGGCCCGGATGATGTCTACCCATTCTAATGTAACCCGGTGGAAAATCAACCGTATGCCTGCAGGTGATTATGATAGCATCGGCTCCATGCCGATGTCGCTGCAGGTGCTGGCGTACAATGGCGCTCAAACGCTGATAGGGACCTATATGGTGGCCGGCGATTTAAGCGCAGTGTATAAAATCAGCGGTACGGTTGCGAAAAAACTTTCCGCAAAATAAAATGCAACTGGTTTTAAAAATTAAGGAAGAGGAAAGGGCACTATGAAAATTTTAAATGCAGGTTTGTTGTCTATTCTGATGTGTTTTGCCTTATCTGCTGCAGCTCAGGCGCAGGAGGTAATTTCGGATTATTTTTATCCGGAGGGGCGTTCCGCATATTATATTTATGAAGATGAAAAGTCCGGAGCGGTGGAGAAGGTTAATATCAATTTTGAACGAAGCGGAAACGGAGGCCGTCTGGAGCGGGAATCACCGGTTCCCCTGATTGGCAGCATAAAGTATCTTCCTTACAACGGGACTTCATATTATATGCTGGATATTACCGATTATTCTGTTACCGCAAAGACCTGGTGGTCAAAGGACCAGACCAGCAATCAGAACGCTCAAAGTAATGTACGCAGTAACCTGGAGTTACTGAAACTGCCGGCAAAGGGTGAAGTCCTCAATTGGACCACCACGGTAAACGAAAACGGAGCGATCAAACAAATCTGGGAGATGAGCGCAAAACTCATAATGATTGGGGTATACGAAAACAACGAACGCGTGGCGGTACATGCGCTGGAAGTAAAACGCAAGGTATTTGATGCAAAGCATAATCCGCTGCCCGGGCAATCTGTAACGGAATACTGGCGAAAAGGAAAAGGGAAAGTTAAAGTAATTAGAAATAAATAAGTTTATTTTATGGAGGTATCAGGTGTTATGAAGAAAAGTACAGCGGCAATAGTCTCTTCTTTACTGGTTTTAGGTTGTGCATATCCCGTATTTGCGGCGCCTAAAAATGTTTACACAGACGCAGATTCCGGTTTTGCGGTGCAAACTGTAAATCCGATGATGGAATACGCCTCGAAATACAGTTACGGATTCCAGGAAAACAACAGCATTACGGACAGCTTTAACTCTGTTGCGGCTATTCCCGCAGATGTTCTCGCCAAAAAGAAAGGGATCGTTTTCACAACGAAACAGTTTAAAGAAAAACTGGCGGCTGAAATGAGTAAAAAGTCCGGAGCCAAGCCTGATTACGCTTTGTTCCGTCCGGAAACCTACACACACGCGACAGGTCAGCCCTATCTGTTTATGGAAGACTCGATGATGGATTGTTTTGACGAAGATGAATTAGATAATGCCACATTTTCCTATGAAACAAAGACGGTAGGAAAACAAAATTATTTTGTAATTTCCGTGAAGTATCCAGGCGCGTTTGATAAAGAAAAAGGTATTGACCAAAAGGCTACAGACAAAAAACTGTACATCACCTCTGAAAATAATATTCTGTATCTGACAGAATCCTACTGCAGTGCAGAGACAGAAGCCGCAAAAAAAGCCAAAGCAGCTGAAGAAAAGAATTCCACATTGAAAAAAGAGTATGAAGAAAAGGGGATTTCCCCCGAAACTGCCGACAGAGCCGTACAGGATCCCAAGGCCTTGCAGAAAGCGCTTCTGCCGCTGACCGATTCTTCGTTGAATGATCCTAAAATCCAGAAAGCATTGCAGAAAGAACGGGAAGCAATCTTAAAAGGCCTCACTTTCTTTAAACCGGACAAAAGCAAAAAAGATTTTGGCATGAACGATCCGGTTTTGAAACAGTTTGTTTCGTTACCGGATAACTGGCTGTATGTACGCGCTACTCCGGAGCTCAAGGCGCAGGACGGTGTGAAAGCAAATGTGGCCTGGGCAGCACCTTATACTATGATAAGCAACCTGGCAAATCTGGCTTTTGTGAAAGATTTTGAGAAAGATCTGAAAGCGGAAGAGCTTTATAACATTTATGATGAAAGCGTAATATTAGCCAGCTACAGTTTCCGAAAAAGCAAAAAGAATAAAAACATTTCTGATTTAGCTGAAGAAATATTCAAGATCCCGCAGTCCGATATGCAAAAGGCACTGGACGAAATGATGCCCAAGCTGCTCAACAATGAAGACTTGAAAAAATATGCGGTGTTAAGCAATACAAAAGCAAAGATTGTAAATGACGGCCAGGTTATTAAACTTGCTTTTGACACCAATATTAAAGTTATGAACCAGTTTGATTTTCTGACCCGTGCCAACCTGGCAGGAACCCGGAACAACGGACTGCTCAGCCTGTATATCTCAAAAGGCGATAAAACAAAAACCAAAGCAGCTGCTAATCTGGCAGACAAAGTGAAATTGCTGCCGGGAAAATAATAAGGAGTTAAACGAAAGATGAGCAAAGTACTGTGCGCTTCAATCGCTGCACTTCTGATTACCGGAAGTTTATCTGCTTTTGCTGCCGCAAATACCTATACGGATTTGGATTCGGGTTTTAAATTGAAGTCGCAGCCTGCCTGGATGGAAATCGGCGGCAGGAACTTCTACGGCCTTGCAAATAAACCTGAGAAAAAAGAGACTGCCTTAAATATCATTTGCGCGTATACAGCCAAAGAGGTAGAAGAGTCAACCGGGAAAAAATTCTCAACAGATGAGTTTCTCAAAAAGTATAAAGATTTACAGGTTCTGGAGCGC
>Ga0265298_10004125_pt1 | contig 18716 bp, 12 predicted proteins | sample AusTroGonzalo_MG_3_FD_193486 | JGI IMG/M metagenome (GOLD analysis project Ga0265298, IMG submission 193486) | Bovine rumen microbial communities from tropical cattle in Woodstock, Queensland, Australia - Gonzalo_01 | ecosystem: Host-associated > Mammals > Digestive system > Stomach > Rumen ... | reverse complement strand
CATCACGATTGACGGTCAGAAGGCCATCGGCAAGGACGCCCCCAACCTCATCGCGGCCCTCAACGATGCCGGACTTGATTTGGAGCCTGTCTACTGCGGCGGCGGTGACGAGAACTTCGGTCCACGCGAGCAATGGCACAGCGGCTGCAATTTCTTCTGCCTCGCCCCCGGACAGTTCCTCGGCTACGGTCGCAACCAGCACACGCTGCAAGCCCTCAACGACGCCGGATTCAACGTCGTCACGGCAGCCGATGTGGTCAACGGAAAAATCAACCTCGACACTTACCACAAATGTGTTGTCGCTTTCGAAGGCAATGAGCTTTCGCGTGGCGGTGGTGGTGCGCGCTGCATGACCATGCCGCTGCAACGTATGCCTGTCGATTGGTAATCAGATTATTAACCATAATGAAAGCCGTTTGGAAGTTCCAAGCGGCTTTCTTGTTTTATCGGCCAAAACTTTCCGACAGTGACTTGAACTTACGCCCGCGTTCCTCGAAGTTCTTGTATTGGTCGTAGCTCGAAGCTGCAGGTGAAAGGAGACACACATCACCCGACTTGGCATGGGCTTTGAGGTAGTTAAACGCCTCTTCCATAGAGGAATACATGGTTTTCGAGCCTGTCGCAACGCCCTCCATCAGCTTCATCATCCGCTCGCCAGCCTTACCCGTAAACAGCAAGTGCGGAATCGGATTTTGCTTCAGATACTCAGCCAAAGGCGAATAGTCAATGTCGCGGTCGAAGCCGCCAAGAAGCAGAAAATCAACCCTTTTCAAGGTATTACAAGCCGCAATCGCGGCCTGCGGAATGGTGGAAATGCTGTCGTTGACAAAAGTGACACCGCCAAAAGTCCCCACTGGCTCCAAGCGATGTTCCAAAGGCTTGAACGTGTACAGATGCAAAATAAGTTCCCGATAATCAATGCCGTAGGCTGAACATGCCAACAATGCGGCCTTCACGTTCAAGAGGTTGTGCTCACCCAAAATCAGGAGGGCGGTCTCGTCGATAAGGTCGCTGAAATCGAACAAGGAGAACACGATATTGTTGACGAACAAGTCCAAAGCATCGTTCAGCAGGCTCTCATGGATGACGGCGGTATCGTCCTCGCCCATGAAGCGTAATAGATTGAGTTTCGCCGATTTATAGCGTTCAAAAGTGCCGAAATGGTCAAGATGTTCCTCAAACACGTTGAGCAACACGCCCACGTGCGGACTGTTATGCACATACTCCAACTGGTGCGCCGAAAGCTCATAAACCACAATGGAATCCGGCTTGATACTTTCCATCACGTCGAAGCAGGGAATGCCGATGTTGCCCGTCAAGATGGCATCGCGGCCCGAAGACTTCAGCAAATGATAAATCAGGCTCGTGGTCGTGCTTTTGCCTTTCGTCCCGCTGATGCCAATGGTTTGCGCGTGGAACTGGCTGAGAAACAGGTCGGTCTGCGAAGTGATTTCAACTCCTTTTGTGTCGAAATCCTTCAAAGAGATGCCCGGTGTCTTGATGACGATATCGTAGTCATACATTGCCTCAAGATATTGATTCCCAAAATGTTTCACCCCTTCCATCTCGTTTTTGTCTGCCACTGCAACGACTGCTTCTGGCAAATACTTTTGCAGGAAACGCCAAGTCGATTTCCCCTCACGCCCGAAACCGAGAATGAGGATGCGCTTGCCACGTAAACGGTTCAGTATCAGGTCAAACATCAAGTTTCGATTTTAGGATTTGTTCAAAGTTTTTAGGCAGGAAATGTTCTGTGTTGAAGCGTTTGAGAATGACATCAACAGCAGTAAAATCATGGTTTTCAGCGGCTTCAACGCAAGTCCGCACCTCCTCCACCGTCCCGACACACTCGAACGGCTTGACGGGTGCCGTGCCATTCAGTTCTTCAAAAATTGGGCGCAAAGTATTGTCTTTCAGCAAGTTCTTTCCGAAAATCGAGGTCAGCTTCTCACGTGAAAGGAAGGGCGAAAGGATTATCCATGTGAACAAGCACTTGGGACAATGGCCGCACCATGAATCGGTTTTGCTGCCTACGTTGCAACTGCGAAACACAGAATGATAGTCCTCGCATTGGGCGAACAGTTTGGCAATCTGCAACTCGCTCAATGGTCGCAAGAAGCTGAAATACTGCACTTTATCATTTAAATTCCCAGACACATAGTTTCTGAAATCGCGTTCAAACTCGATGGACTTGCTGTATTGGTGGTTGATATTCGTCCCAGGCACCGTCGATTCGTTGGCGCTGTTCTCGTTCGAAAGGGCAATGTACTTCGAGCGGCTTCCGAACGCCACCAAAACACTGATGAATGCTAACAATGCCGAAAATGGCGTATGTCCGTTCAAATAACCTTCCGCATTGAGTTTCAGCATGGTAGGGTCAAGCGTGCGATGGATAACGATGAAATCGTTTTCACCATAGCCCGCCGTTTTGACACAGTTCAACGTCGCACCGCGCGGATTCACAATCAATGGAATGACAGGCATTTCGCGTCTCAGGCACTCCATCGTCACCACGGAATCCTTGCCGCCTCCAATGGGAACCAAAGTGCGCTCCGAAAGTGGCAAATCCACCATTGAAAAAGGCTGATTCCCAAGGGTTTCAATCTGCATCAAGTCTTCTTCCGAAACCGTGATGCCATTCAGATAAAGAAACTCACCCAAACCATTGTAATACAGTTTTTTCCAAAATGCTGTCTGTGCTTCCGTCAAGACAAAAGGCTTCACCACCACCCGCTTTGGACAGGCGATTTTCCAATAGCTCACCAACTCCGTCATGCCGATTTGGAAGGCCAAAGCCTCCAACTGATCGGCGGGAATGCCATCCCAATCGAAGAAAGGTCGCGCTGGAATTTCGAGCGTCGGGCGGAAATGGTAACGGTCGTCGAGGCTGAAGTCGAAAGCCAAGGACAACTTGCCTTCACTTCGCGTCACCGTTTGCCTCTCGAAGGTGAAAGTGGCAAATTCTTTGCGCAAGGCATTAAATTTGGATTGATTGTCAGTACGCTTCAAAATCGGTTCGTTTTATCGCACAAAATTACGAATTATGGCGCGAATATCGGCCAAAAAGTCTAATTTTGCGCTATGGATTTGGGAGAACGATTCAAAATACGCAGCAATTCATTGGACCCGAAACAGGGTAACATCCTGATTTCCGAGCCTTTAATGAACGATTTCCACTTCGGTCGCTCGGTGATTCTGCTCATCGACCACGAAGAGGCAGAGGGAACGTTTGGCATCATCATCAACAAGAAGTTGAACGTAAGCGTCAGCCAAATCGTGGATGAATTCCCTGATTTTGAGGCGGCTGCCTATCTTGGTGGTCCTGTTTCCGACAACCAGCTTTTCTTCCTCCACACCTTGGGCGAAGTCATCCCCGACTCCTTGCCCATCCTCGACGGCCTCTATTGGGGCGGCGAAGTCGATACTCTCAAAACCTTGATTGCCACGGGAATAGCCAACGAAGACAACACCCGTTTCTATTTGGGCTATGCTGGCTGGGATTCTGGGCAATTGGTGAGTGAATTGGTGCGCAATTCATGGCTCATCGGCAACATCACGGCGGAACAGCTTTTCAACATCCCCGAAGAAGTCATGTGGCAAACCTTTGTCAGTCAAGCAGGTAGCCCCTACGAAATGTGGAGACGGTTCCCGAAGAATCCGGAAGACAATTGACCTCGATTGGAGACCTTGACCATGAAGCGAATAAGACTGTTTCTGCTCCTAATGGGTTTCGCCCTTGTCGTTTGCCAATGCAAAACCAAGAACGACGAAACGACCGCTGAACAACTCTACCAAGAGTTTCGGCAACCTTCGTCCGAATATCGGCCTTTTGTGCGCTGGTGGTGGAACGGCGACAAAGTGGAAGCCGACGAACTCATCCGCGAAATGCGTCTCCTCAAGGAAGCCGGCATCGGTGGCGTGGAAATCAACCCCATCGCCTTCCCTACTTATTGCGATAGCATCGGAAAGGTCTCGTTGCCATGGTTGAGTCCTGAATGGATTGACATGCTCAAGGTGTGTTTCGACGAGGCCAAACAGCTTGACATGACCTGCGACCTCATCGTTGGCTCGGGCTGGCCTTTCGGGGCGGAGTTTTTGAAGGAAGACGAATGGGCGCAAATCGTGGTCAACTACGCCGAGACGGTGACTGGTCCCACCACACTGACCATCATCCGTGACAGCCTTTGCGCCAAGGCCATGCCCAAGGTTAGCTCGCCATACAAAGGCAACACCAAGGAACTGATGCTTCTGCGGCTATATCCCAATCCAGCAGCTTCTGCTGACGATGGCATTACCATTTGGTCGGCCCCCACGGACGGCCCTTCGACAGGCTCAGGGTCCTTATCTACTGAAGAAGCAAAGGTGCCTGAGCCTGTCGAAGGCCCGACAGAAAGCGTCTTCACCATCGAAGTTCCCGAAGGGGATTTCACACTAGCTGCCTTGGTGAAAATCAATGGTTTCCTTGAGGTCATTAACGGCGCACCTGGGGCAGCGGGACCCGTTTTGGACCATTTCAACACCGAGGTGGTGAATCGATACCTTTATAATATGTCCGACAAGATCGAGGCGCAAATCGGGCTGCTGAAAGGCAATATCCGCGCCTTGTTCACCGACAGCATGGAACTGGAAGGCGCCAATTGGACGAGTGACATGGCTGAGGAATTTCAACGACGTTATGGTTACGATATCACCGATTATCTGCCGTTTATCCTCTTCAAAATCGGCTCAATGGGCAGCGCGCTCAATTACGACCCCGTCGTTCCCGTGACCGACACCTTCCAAAAAGAAATCCAACGCGCCCGCTACGATTTTGAGGACTTCAAGGCCCAGCTGATGACGGAGCGTTTCACCGACACCTATATTAATTGGTGCCACCAACTCGGCGTGAAAGCCCGAGCACAGGCTTACGGTCGCGGCTTCTACCCCTTGGAGAACGCCATGGGCTACGACATCCCCGAAGGCGAGTCGTGGACGACCAACTGGCTGAGGCACAAGCCCGGAGAAGAAATGTCGGAAACGGATTACCGCCGTGGCCGCGCCTATACCATGGTCAACAAATTCGTGTCGTCGGCAGCGCATTTGGCCAACAACCGCACCATCAGCTGCGAAGAGATGACCAACACCTACACAGTCTTCAACATGAGCCTTGAGCAACTGAAACTCGGCGGCGACCAATCGGCCATGTCGGGCGTGACCCACAGCGTTTTTCACGGCTTCAACTATTCGCCCAATCTTGAGGTAGCGTTCCCTGGATGGTTACGTTACGGCGCCTTCTACAGCGAACGCAACAACTGGTGGCCGTATTTCCATCTCTACAACGAATACAAAGCCCGTCTCTCCTATGCTTTGCAACACGGCACCTACTTCGCCGACATCGCCATCCTCAACCCCGAAAACGACATGTGGAGCACCATCGGGATGCAGAACGAGCCGTTCCCCAACACCACCCGCGCCAAATATAAGACCCTGATTTGGGAGTCCATCAACAAATGCGGTGGCGGCGTGGACTACGTGAGCGAAAACATCATCAACCAATCGGACATCAAACGGGGAAACCTTTGTTTCAACCAACGCAAATACAACACCTTGATACTGATTGACGTGGAAAGCCTGCATCCCGAAACTGCCGAGCAACTGCTGAAGTTTGTGGAAACAGGCGGCAAAATCGTCTGCATCGACACGATACCCTACCAATCGTTGGGGTTGCGGGAAAACTATGCCTACCGTGACTCCCTTGTGAAAGCTACCATGGAAAAGGTGATGCAGCACCAAGACCGTTTCGTCTTTATTGAGCCACCGCAAGAGAATTTCTTAACGTGGTACGACAGCCTCATGCGCGCCGAAAGCCTTCCGCATTATTTTGACATCGAAAATCCCGACCCTTATGTGATGCAGAGCCGCTACACCACCGACGATGGCAGCAGGATGGTTCTGTTGAGTAACAGTCACCGTTATCAGTCGCACCAAACCAAAATCACTTTCAGCAAGTCACTGACCCACAGACGACAAGCCCAAATCTGGGACTTACAGACAGGTGAACGCTTCGCTTTGCCTTTGAATGAGGATGGCAGCTACACCTTCGACTTCGGTCCTGTGGAGTCCGTGCTCATTGTGTTCGAAAAGACAAAGCCCATAGACCTCCCGAATTGGCAGCCGTTGTACCAAAGAACAAAAGAGATGCCGTCCCTTGACCTTTCGGATGATTGGGATATTGAACTGTGTCACAACCTTTTGCATGACACTACAAATGCCCATTTCGATACCTTGTTCGACTTGAAGGACAGCGAGGCGTACCAGCATTTCTGTGGGACTGTTGTTTACCGAAAAACCATCGACATGGGTAGAGACGTGGCGCGCCGCGTCTCTACAATAATAGATTTAGGCCTTGTGGAAGGCGTTTCTGAGGTGTCCGTCAACGGGCAAACCGCTGGCGTTCAATATTATGGTCGTAGAATTTACAACCTCACCGATTACCTCAAAGACGGTGAAAACGACCTTGAAATCCACGTCACGACCACCATGGGCAACTACCTCAAAACTTTCAGTCGCGAGGAAAACCCAACCACATGGATCTATGTCAACCATCCCCGAAGGGAACAGCCTTTGCAGCCCATGGGCTTGCTTGGACCAGTCAAATTGTATTACAACCCAGCCCCGTAGGGGCGAAACGACATCGACCCGATGCAAGCGTAGCGCAGCTTCGGGCAACCAACGAAAACAACAACAAAATGAAAAAACACCTCTTCACCCTCTGTCTCGCCCTGTTGATAGGCCTTCAAGCCACTGCACAAGAGCAAAAACCCACCTACAACGCCTCGAAGTTCGGCATCCGCAGCGACGGCGTGACCATGAACACCCGCAGCATCCAGTTCGCCATCGACTGGATTGCAGAACAAGGCGGCGGAACGCTCCGCTTCTGGGTGGGACGCTACCTCACGGGCAGCATCCACCTCAAATCGAACGTCACCATCGAGTTGATGGAAGGCGCCGTGCTAGTCGGCAGCACAAACCCTTTTGATTATGACCGACTTAACGCCACCAATGACCACGCCCTCATCTTAGCCGAAGGTGTCGAGAACATCAGGCTTATCGGAGTTTACAACAGTGGCGGCGTCATCGAAGGACAAGGGCGCGAGTTGGGCAACAACTGTACCGACCTCGTGCACAAAGGCCTCATGAAAGACAGGCTGAGCAACGACCGTGTGGGCGAAGGTTTCCGTCCTAGGTTGCTGATTTTCAGGGAGTGCAAGAACGTGGAGGTCGACAATGTCACCTTCCGCAACGCCGCCAACTGGGTAACGATGTACGACCAATGCGAAAACGTCACAGTCAACAATGTGCGCATCCAAAGTACGGCCTTTTGGAACAACGACGGCATTGACATCGTGGACTGCAACGGCTTCCTTTTAACCAACAGCTACATCGATGCCAGTGACGATGCCATCTGCCTCAAATCGCACAGCAACAAGAAGTTATGCCAAAACGTAGAGGTGTGTCACTGCACCGCCCGCAGCAGCGCGAGTGGCATCAAGTTCGGCACCATGGGCGCAGGCGGTTTCAAGAATGTGAGAATCATCGACAACAACGTTTACGACACCTACCGCAGCGCCATCACCATTCAAAGCGTCGACGGCGGCATCTGCGAGAACATCCTCGTTGATTCGCTCTATGCCACCAACGTGGGCAACGCCATCTACCTCAACGTAGGCGCGCGCCGCGACAAACAGAGCTTCATGGACGGCATCACCATCCGCAACCTGTATTGTGAGGTGGCCGCCACCAAGCCCGATGCAGGTTATGAATACGAAGGTCCCATCGAAGACCTGCCGCGAAACATCTCGCCGTGTGGCATCATTGGACTGAAAGACAGCAAGATAAAGAATGTCACTTTGGAGAACATCGAAATAGTGTTTCCTGGTGGCGGTGACCCACATTATGCCCATATCGGCCTAGACGAGTTGGACAAAGTGCCTGAGATGCCCAAGGCTTATCCCGAGTTCTCACAGCACATGGAACTGCCTGCTTGGGGCTTTTTCATCCGCCACGTCGATGGTATCGTGATGAACAACATTTCCTTAAAGGCACTGAAAAAAGACTACCGCACAGCCATTGTCCTCGATGATGTCAGTAACCACAAAATCAACGGATTGCAGGTCAAAGAACCTGAAAGTGAGAACAAAGAAACTGTTTTTGAACGGAAGGCGGCGAAAGATTGACGCTTACTGAATCGGATACGCTTCGTAAAGAATGTCGTGCAGCACTGAACGAATGCCGCTCTTTACCAACTTGTTCGGCTCGGCATCAGGATAGACGCGATTCGACAAGAAGATGATTATCAAGTCATTGGCTGGGTCTGCCCAGACAAATGTACCCGTGAAACCCGTGTGCCCAAAGCCTTGCATCGAGCCTGACTTGGAAGCCGTGCAAGAGCCTTTCTTCCCTATCGGCAGCTTGTCGAAACCAATGCCACGACGGTTGTCGTTGGTAGCGGCAAACGGTGCCTTGGTAAAATAACGCACGGTTTCGGGTTTCAGGTAACGCTGACCACCGTAAACGCCCTCATTCAAAAGCATTTGCATGATGACGGCAAGGTCGCGGGCATTAGAAAACAGCCCCGCATGACCCGCTACACCGCCCATCATGGCGGCAGCTTGGTCGTGCACGTCGCCCCAAACCAACTGATGGCGGAAAATGGTGTCGTTCTCGGTCGGAGCAATCTGGTCGCGCGTGAAATGCTCCAAAGGCCTGTAACCGATGTGATTCAGCCCCATCGGATAGTAGTATTCCTGCTCCAAAAAACTCTCAATATTCTGATTGGTAATGAGTTTCACGATTTTGGGCATGTAATAAAAACCCATGTCGCTGTAGAGGTATTTCGTTTTGCCCAACGCCGTCTTGGAAACGGAGTCAAAGATGCGGTCGGCATAGTCGTTGACAAGATAGAGGTTTTCGGCCACGCGCACATGATGTTGTTCGTCGATTTCGTCAGTGTAAAACTCTGATTTTGGGCCATTTTCGTCAACGGTTGGCTTGTAAAACGGCACCCAAGCCTTCAGTCCGGCCTGATGGATCATGATGTCGATGAGCTTCAGCTTGCCGTGCTCCTTGCCTTTCAGATAAGGGAAAAAATCCGCTAAAGTTTTGTTGAGGTCAATTTTCTCCTGGTCATACAACTTCATGATTGCCAACGTGGAAGCAAAGATTTTTGTGCAGGAGGCGATGTCATAAAGGTCATCAGGCTGCACTTTATGGCCGCCTCCGTAGGTAAAATTTCCGAAACACTTGTCATACACCACTTTACCGTCTTTCAACGCCATGAGTTGACAGCCCGGATAGGCACCTATCGTGATGCCCGACCTTGCCACCGAGTCCAAACGGCGCTCAAACGCCTGCTTCATCGTACCCTTTGGCAGCGAGACAACACGCTCATTTTTAACGGGTTCCACAGCCTGTGTAGTCTCAATGGTTTTGGTGGGTTCTTCCTTCGAAGGCAGAACATGCACTTTCTTGATGGGAGCCTTCGCTGCAATGCCATCGCCGCACTTGAATTTGTTGGTCGAAACGGGCAGCGTTCCCTTGGCCTCCATCTCGCCCGTCAGGACTTTCACGACGGCGTTCACGGCTGGCACTTCATCCTGATAGGCCACAATCAAGCCCTTCACGCTGTTATTGATTCGGAACAAATCGAGAGCATACGGACATGCAAACAGATTGAGAATCACGTCGTTTTGAGCCACAAGACGGTTGAAGAAGCTCACCGTAGCCTCCGTGATGCCATAGTTTTTGTTGGCATACATACTCGTTTTCTCAATGCTGACCACGACCAGGTCGTAGCTCTCCAACGCTTTCAGCCATTCCGCCGACTTCTCGGCAATGCCCTCCTTGCCCACAACGAACGACCTGATATTCAAGCCTTTGTCGGCAAGACCACTATAAACATCGTTTTTGGTGTTACCGATGGTCACGACCGCGATTTTCTTGTTGGCAGCCAACGGAAGCACCTCATTCTCATTGCGCAACACCGTGACAGCCTCTTCATAGAGTTGTTGGCGCAAGTCCTTGTATTCCTGTTTTTTAAGGTCGGTCATCAGATTGGCAGTAGGCGAAGGCTTGTAATGGTTCAAGCCAGCGCGATACTTGTAGCGCAAAATCTTCTTGCAGCTTTCCTCAAGCCGTGCCGCCGCCCTCGGGTCGCGCTCCGCCGCCGCTTTGATGGTCTTGATGGCGAAAGGCACGTTGGTAGGCAGAATCAGCACATCGTTGCCTGCCATGAACGAAACGTAGGGAACGCTATCCTGACGCACCGTCTCCGAAACGCCCTTCATGTCGAGGCCGTCGGTGAAAATCAGGCCCTCAAAGCCCATGTCTTCTTTCAGAAGTTCGGTCACGACACCATAGGAAAGTGACGAAGAAGTATTCTTAACTTTCTCAATGGCAGGGAAATACAAATGTCCCACCATCGCTCCATTCACACCGTTTTCAATCATGTAGCGGAAAGGGGCCAACTCGATGTCTTGAACTTCTTCCATCGTGCGGGTCACGGTGGGCAATGTCAGGTGGGAGTCGGTGGCCGTGTTGCCGTGTCCTGGGAAGTGTTTCATACTGGTAATCAACCCTTTGCTTTGCATTCCAAGGGCATAGAAAGTGGCTTTCTCTCCCACGGTTTGTGGGTTTTCGCCGAAGCTGCGCATCCCAATGATGGGGTTGGCGGCATTGGAGTTGACATCCGCGACTGGGGCGAAATTTACATGGATGCCCATGCGCTGGCATTGCTCCGCAATCTGTACTCCCATCCTGTAAATCAGTTCGTTGTCATTGACGGCACCAAGCGTCATTTGGTAAGGATAGGCAATGGTGTTCTTCACGCGCATGGCCAACCCCCATTCCGCGTCGATGGCGACCATCAGCGGCGTTTGGGCGATGGCCTGCCAGTCGTTGGTCTGTTTCACTTGCGCCTCAGCCTCGGCACGGAAAAAGCACACGCCTCCGATGTTATACTTCATGATGTATTTCGCCACATCTTCATAAAATGGTTTGTCAGGCTGGTTGGCTCTCATGCAAATCAACTGGGCCACACGCTGCTCCATGGTGAGGCTGTTATACACCGAGTCCACCCAACGGTTTTCCGCATTTTGGGCGAAACATTGCCCTAACGCTAGGGCAAGAAAGGCCAATACAAAACAAATTCTTGATTTCATAACTATTTATTATTTAATTATTTGTTCCTATTTATATAAAGCTTTAATTCATACCAATCGTATGGCTTACAAACGATGGTTTTCTCCTGGTCCAAGAGGAAAACTGTCGGCGTCGAGGTAATATGGTAATCCAAAAAAGGCTTGCTTTCCCAACGCTGTTCATCATAAAAATGGTATCCAGACAGGCGCATTTTTTTCACTGTAGCCTGAACCTCTTCTACATCATCAGCCAAAGCAAAGGTAACAAGCTCATAATCAGATTTCAAGTCCAGCTTTTTCCGAATGTCCGTCAAGAAATCGTGGCAATACTCGCAATCCGCTGACCAAAAGAAAACGATGATGTTCTTGGCTTCGGAATCGTATAGGTGATACGGCTTCCCATCAATCGTAATTCCCGAAAAATCAGGAGCTTTTTCGCCTACTTTAACCTTTTGGTACGGCTCCGTGATGGAGTCCAAGCGCAGACCTTCAGCAACCGAAATCTCTCCTTCAAATAACATCGGATAAGTCAACAGATAATCAACTATTTGCGACTTACCCATTGCATTGTATCCGTTCAGCAAAAAGTCGATGGCATATTCGTACACCCTCATGTTCACTTTCGCTTTTCCAAGAATGACGCCAACGCCTGCAATGGAAAGGCTATCGAAGCTTTTCTCATCGCAGCAAGAGTATTGATAAAGAAAATCAACCATCTTTTTGGAGAACTGGCTTGAGGAGACCAAAGCGGTATCATTGAAATCCACATCCTGCCAATAGGTCTCCGGCGAGAAGTCCTGAGCCTTCAAACCAACCAGTACCAGCAAAAACAACACTGACAATATGGATTTCTTTATCTGTTTCACAATCTTTATCTTATATCATTTTATCAAAAGTCTAACTTCAACTGAATGGCCATGTTGAAGGTCATGCGATGGAGCGGTGTTGTGCCATAGTCGGCGATGGCTTGCTTATGCTCCCGAGTCGGATAACCTTTATTCTTCTTCCAGTTATAAACGGGAAATTGCCCGTCATATTCTATCATCATCAAATCTCTTGTGGTCTTGGCCAAGATGGAAGCCGCCGCAATCGACTGATACTTGGCGTCTCCACCCACAATACAAACATGCTTAATGTCTCGATAGGGATTGAAGCGATTGCCGTCAATGAGCAACAATTCAGGTTGAAGCTTTAGTTCATCCAATGCCCTGTGCATCGCTAAGAATGAAGCATTTAGGATATTGATTTTATCAATCTCTTCAGCCGAAACGATGCCTATTCCGTATGCCAAAGCCTCCTTCATCACCAATTCGCGGAGTTGCATCCTTTTCTTCTCTGTAAGTTGCTTCGAGTCATTGAGTTCGGGAAAATCAGCGTCTTTTTTCAGAATCACTGCCGCCGCCACGACCGGTCCTGCCAAGCATCCACGCCCTGCCTCATCGCAGCCCGCCTCAACCAAATCTGAATAATGCGCCTTCAAACCCATGATTTACAACACTTTAAAGTAATAATGATTGGCAAAAACCAACACAAGGAGCAACGTGAGTATCAAATTGGCCCATCCCGTATTGTTCAAATAAGTGAACTCGTAAGCGAAAAGAATCGCCAACACAATGAAAATCAGACCATTCATCAGGACATTTCCGCCTAAGAAAAGCAAGACAATGGAAAAAACGAGCATCAAAATGCTCAAGGTGATTTTTGCCCTGACCGCGATGGCTTTTTCCAGGTTCGCATTGCCATACAACAATAGCAATGAAACAATTACAAGAAATCCTAATAGAATGATACTCTTGATATTAAATCCTTTAACCGAAAGCGCTACATTAAGGAGATATTCTTTGTATCCATCCATGAGTTTTAGGAAATCACCGAACAAATACTGGCCGACAAAATACAAAAAATAGGTGAACAGGAAGCCCGTCAACGGAATCAATTCCAAGCGGAGCGTTCCCTTCTTGACGATGGGAAGCACCACCATCACCCACAATATCAACACTATGGACGGAAAATAGCACATGGACGCCAAAGCCGTGAAAATGCCCACTTTCAGCAAGTTCAGTTCTGGGTTCACGAGCAAATAAACATCAAATACCTCATTGATTATCAATAGGATAAAAATGGAAGACAGAAGAAAAGGATAAAAATTGGTCTGCGTCGGCGTAAGGCTCATCAAAATGACGAAAACGAAGGCGCCAAGGGTGCTCACCTTGCCCACAATTTGGTTTTTTACCAATATCGTATTGAAAATCAGCGTCCCGACGACCAAAAGAAAGAAAGCGACGATGTGTTGGGCAATGGACGAGAAACCGAGCCAGCCGTCAACCAAATTAAAGAGTGGCGTTACGGGCGAATCCAAGCCCATCGTGGGCTTTCCCGACATGAAAGACGGAATCCATAGGGCGATGGCCAACAATGCAATCGCCACATACTGAATGATATAGCTCTGTCTGAAAAACTTTATCATTGCATCCGCATTAAGTCAAGTCCAATGTCGTGGCGGAAATTAACGCCCTCAAAATGAATCTTTTCGACTTCTTGATAAGCCTTGTTTCTGGCTTCTTCGATGCTGTTGCCATGTGCAGTCACCGCAATCACACGACCGCCCGATGTAACCACCTCGTTATCAGCATTGAACGACGTTCCAGCATGGAAAGCGACGACATCCTTCAAAGCCTCAAGTCCGGTCATTATCTTGCCCTTCTCGTAGGCCTCGGGGTAGCCGCCCGATACCAACATCACCGTGACAGCCGTCTTGTCGCTCTTGGCGTAATGCACCTCGTTCAAACGACCTTCGGCACAAGCCTTGAGCATCTCGGCAAAGTCACCCTCGATACGGGTCATCACGGCCTCAGTCTCAGGATCGCCCATGCGGACGTTGTACTCAATGACATAAGGATTGCCGCCATCGTTCATCAAACCCAAGAAAATGAAGCCTTTATAGTCGATACCTTCGGCTTTCAGGCCTTTCAAAGTCGGTTTCACGATGCGTTCCTCCACCCTGTCCAAAAACTCTGGCGTACAGAACGGAACAGGCGAAACGGCGCCCATGCCACCCGTGTTCAGGCCGGTGTCGCCATCGCCGATGCGCTTGTAGTCCTTGGCCTCGGGCAGCAATACATAATGCTCGCCGTCAGTCAGTACAAAGACCGAAACCTCAATGCCTTTCAAGAACTCCTCAATCACCACCGTGGCCGAAGCTGCGCCAAACTTGCCGTCAAGCATTTGGTTCAATTCCTCTTTGGCTTCTTGCAAGTCGTTGAGAATCAACACTCCTTTACCTGCGGCGAGGCCATCGGCTTTCAACACGTAAGGGGCTTGCACCGATTCGAGGAACTGGTAGCCTTCATTAAGGTTCTCCTTGTCGACCTTGAAGCACTTGGCCGTCGGGATGCCGTATTTCTCCATGAAGTCCTTGGCGAAGGCCTTGCTGCCCTCCAATTGGGCGCCACGCTTGTCAGGACCGATGATTTTCACGGCTCGCAAAGCTTCATCCTGCTTGAAGAAATCGACGATGCCGTCCACCAAAGGCTGCTCTGGACCCACCACAACAAGGTTAATGTTTCGGTTTAAACAAAACTCTTTTATCAATTCAAAATCAGAAAGTTTCAAGTTTACATTTACACCTACTTGGGCCGTGCCTGCGTTGCCTGGAGCGATGAAGACATGTGCCCCTTCACTTTGGGCCAACTTCCACGCCAAGGCATGTTCGCGGCCACCCGAACCCAGCACCAAGATGTTGCGCTCAACAGCGGTGATATGCTGCCCTTGGAGTTCTTTCCAATCTACAGCTTCTTTCTCATTGTCAGTGGGATACATTATGATTCTTTCCATTTTTACTATGACTTGTGACAATGACCATGACCACTGTAACCGAGGTCACAAGCATTGACTATTATTACTAATCGTTTATACTATTTGGACGGATTGTTTGAATCAACCCTGTTATTCTTTTTTCTATGGATTGAACTTTTTCTATAGCTTTCTTAAAATCAGCATTTTGTATATAACCTAATCTAATTGCTATCTCCAATTGGGTTTCAACTTCATATGAAGAACCTAAAGAAAACTCAAGAAAATGAGCAAACTCGTTTACAGATCTTCTTGAACAGCCTTCAGCTATATTTGATGGAATTGAAACCGCAGCTCTCTGCAATTGATCGCACAAAGCATAAGTCTCCTTCTTGGGGAAGCTTTCCGTCATTTTATATATGTCGATGGAAAAATCAACACCATCAACCCACACATCATAATTTCTAAAATTTCTCATATTTTTATAAAGTTTACTTCAAAACACTAATTCTCACTTCTCGGTCAATGCGGTCATTGTCATAATCACTAATCATGGTCAAGAGACCGCATTAAACAGTTCCAGATATCTTCAGCAGCCTTGTCCCAGGAGAAATCCTTGGCGCGTTCTATCCCCTTTTCTATCAGGTTTTCACGCACGTTCTCATCGAGCATCTCCGTCATGCCTTCGGCTATGGAGGCCTCGCTGAACGGGTCGACGAGCAAAGCCGCATCGTCGGCCACCTCGGGCATGGAAGTCACATTTGAGGTAATGACGGGTGTCTCACATCTAAACGCCTCCAAAATCGGGATGCCAAAGCCCTCGAAATAAGACACATACACCGATGCCAAAGCTGCTGCCGTCACCTTGTGCAAGTCCTCAGCACGCAATCGTCCGGCAAAAACGACTTCGTCCTTGAAGCGCATCGAGCTGTAGGCCTGCTCAATCGGCTCCGACCACCAACGCTTCTCCCCTACAATCAGCAACTTGACATTGGACGGCGTTTGCGACTTGAACAAATCGAAGGCCGTGAACAGCCTCGCCAAGTTCTTGCGCGGATGCAGCGAACCGACGAACATGAAATAAGGCTGTCCGTTCGTGTATTTCGCACGGATGGCCTCCTGCTCCTCCTCGGAAATCGGCGCAAAGGTCTCATTCACACCGTTATACGCCACGTCAATCTTCTCAGGCGCGATGTCGTAGCACTCCACAATGTCCTGCTTCGAGAACTCCGAAACTGTCACGATACGCTTGGCTTTGCGGGCAAACTTCGGGAAAAACTTCTTGTAATGCCAACGATGGATTTTCGGCACATCATTGGGAAAATGCTCAAAGTTAAGGTCATGGAACTGAGCCACTTGCGGCGCATCAGAGCGAAGGCTCAAGTAGCCGTCGGGCGAGAAAAACAGGTCGGGCTGGATTTGCTTCAACGCCTTCTTCACAGAAAACTCGAACCACCAGATATACAAAAACGGATGCCGCGCCTGCGGGAAGAGCACTATGGGTTTAACGTTGTAGCCGAAAAGGAACATCGGGTCAGGCTCGCGGTCGAAGAGGAAATAGAACTCCACCTCGGGGTGGTCTTTCACCATGCGGCGCAAGGTTTCATAGGCCACCCACCCGATGCCTTCCAACCTGTCTTTCAGCAACAAGCGTGTATTGACTGCTATCTTCATGGTCGGAACCATCAATAGCGGTAGATGTCGGACTTGTAGGGTCCGTCGACGGAAACGCCGATGTAGTCGGCCTGCTTCTGCGTGAGTTTGGTCAGCTTGACGCCGATTTTCTCCAAGTGCAGGCGGGCGACTTCCTCGTCCAAGTATTTCGGCAGGCAGTAGACGCCCACTTTATACTGGCCGCGCTTCTCCCAAAGGTCCATCTGGGCCAAGGTCTGGTTGGTGAACGAGTTGCTCATCACGAAGCTGGCGTGACCCGTGGCGCAACCGAGGTTGACCAAACGGCCCGAGGCCAACAGGAAGATGCAGTGACCGTCGTCGAAGACGTACTTGTCGACTTGCGGCTTGATGTTGATTTTCTCCTTCAGGTGCTCGGTCTTTTCGAGGCGGTCCACCTGGATTTCGTTGTCGAAGTGGCCGATGTTGCACACAATGGCTTGGTCCTTCATCTTGAGGATGTGTTCGAGCGTAATCACGTCGCAGTTGCCCGTCGTGGTGACGAAGATGTTGCCTTCCTTGACAGCCTCCTCCATCGTGGTGACCTCGAAGCCTTCCATGGCAGCTTGCAGGGCGCAGATGGGGTCGATTTCGGTGACAAGCACGCGGGCACCGTAGCTCTTCATGGAGTGCGAGCAGCCCTTGCCCACTTCGCCGTAACCGCACACGACGACCACCTTACCGGCAATCATCACATCAGTGGCGCGCTTGATGCCGTCGGCCAGCGACTCGCGGCAGCCATAGAGGTTGTCGAACTTCGACTTGGTCACCGAGTCGTTCACGTTGATGGCGGGCACCAGCAACTCGCCGCGCTCGTGCATCTGGTACAGACGGTGCACGCCCGTGGTGGTCTCTTCCGAGACGCCCTTCCAGCCGGCCACAACCGTGTGCCAGAACGTAGGATTCTCCTTATAGGTCGCCTTGATGACGCTCATCAAAGCCCGCTCCTCTTCGCTGCCCGTGGGCGCGTCAAGGAGTTTGGGGTCGTTTTCGCAGGCATAGCCCTTGTGAATCAGCAAGGTGGCATCGCCACCGTCATCCACGATGAGGTCCGGACCTGTGCCATCGGGGAAGGTGATGGCGCGCTTGGTGCACCACCAGTAGTCTTCCAGCGTCTCGCCTTTCCAAGCGAACACAGCAGTGCCCGTCTCGGCGATAGCCGCAGCAGCGTGGTCTTGCGTGGAATAGATATTGCAACTGCACCAACGCACCGTCGCACCCAACTTGACCAAAGTCTCAATCAAGCAGGCCGTTTGGATGGTCATGTGCAGCGAGCCCATGATCTTGGCGCCTTTCAGCGGCTTCGTGTCGCCGTATTTCTTGCGCAACGACATCAGGCCGGGCATTTCGTGTTCAGATACTTCAATTTCCTTGCGACCCCAAGCGGCCAGGTTCATGTCGGCCACCAGATAGGGCAATTTGTTGTCTAATAGTCTGTTATCCATTTGCTTATGTTTTTGATTTGTATTGCCAATATGAATTGGCAAAGATAAGCAAATTTCCGACACCCGCAACAACTGCTCTACCTAATTATTCCTCAAAAAGCAAATATTTTTCACCGTTAGACAATTCTACGCCAATAAAGCCTTTCGCGTAGTTGTAATAGCAAGTGGATGCATAAATTGAATCAGCTTGAATCGGATAGTCGGGAGGAAATTCATAATGCCTGCAATCCAATTTGAACACATCGTAATACACATGGCCATTTACTTCGAGAGAGTCCAGCACGGTGTAGCCCGTCGCGTCTGTATTGATAAAAGGAACGTATGTGTCGCTTCCCTTCAACATGATAAGACCTGTTTTTGACGCATCCCCACCTTCAAGTTCATACCGTTTATATTCGGATGTCATCACAATTTGCATCTTAAAAGTAGGATAGTCAGGCTCCAACTCGGTAAATACGACCTGATAATCATAGTTAATCGGCGAGGAAGTCCACCCAGACGGATCATCCAAAGGATAGAAACACTCTTGCACCACTCGGTAATTGATGACAAGCCTGCTGCTTTCATGCATCATTTTGACAATATCACCATTCTGATACGGCACAGTGGCCAGATACTCCTCCGGAATATC
>Ga0265298_10004121_pt1 | contig 18723 bp, 15 predicted proteins | sample AusTroGonzalo_MG_3_FD_193486 | JGI IMG/M metagenome (GOLD analysis project Ga0265298, IMG submission 193486) | Bovine rumen microbial communities from tropical cattle in Woodstock, Queensland, Australia - Gonzalo_01 | ecosystem: Host-associated > Mammals > Digestive system > Stomach > Rumen ... | reverse complement strand
ATGGCAAAAAGAACTCAACCGCATCGACATCGAAGGTACCGACGAGCAGAAAACCATCTTCTACACGGGTCTTTACCACGTTTTGATGCAACCCAACACCATGAGCGACGTGGATGGTCGCTACATGACCACCAACTTCGAAATCAAGCAGATGCCGAAGGGACAGGTGTATCACAGCACTTTCAGCCTTTGGGACACCTTCCGCGCTGCGCATCCGCTTTACACGCTCATCGCGCCCGACATCGCCGCGCAGTTTGTGAGAGATATGGTTCTGCACCACAAAACCTACGGCTACCTGCCCATTTGGGACCTCTGGGGACAGGATAACTACTGCATGATTGGCAACCACGCCATCCCCGTGCTCGCTGATGCCATCCTCGCCGAAATTCCCGGCATTGATGTCGAAGAAGCCTATCAAGCCATGGTCGAAAGCAGCACAAGAAGCCACTACAACTCGCCTTTTGAGATTTGGGAACAATACGGCTACCTGCCGCAAACCCTTCAGGACATCAGCGTCAGCATCACCATGGAGCAGAGTTTCGACGATGCTTGCGTGGCATTGGTGGCCAAGAAACTCGGGAAGATGGACGATTACGAGCGTTTCCACCGCCGCAGTATGTTCTACAAAAACCTCTTCGACCCCGAAACAGGCTTTTTCCGTCCAAAAGACGAAAACGGCAACTGGCTCGACAATTTCGACCCGCTTTCCTACGAACAGCCTTGCTTCGTAGAGGGCAACGCTTGGCAATACATGTGGTTTGTGCCGCACGACCCGCAAGGCCTCATCGACCTCTTCGGCGGCACAAAAGGCTTCCTGAAGAAACTCGACGAGAATTTCAGTCTGACCGCCACTTCGGGCGAGGTGAACGGCAACGCCAGCGGCTTCATCGGGCAGTACGCTCATGGCAACGAACCCAGCCACCACACCGTGTATCTCTACAATTTTGCGGGCAAACCTGAGCGTACCCAAGAATTGGTGGAGCAAGTGAGGAGCGAGTTCTACCGCGCCACGCCATGCGGCTATGCCGGTAACGACGACTGCGGCCAAATGAGTGCCTGGTACATCTTCTCTGCCCTCGGCTTCTATCCCTTCCATGCAGGTTCGGCTGAGTATGTCATTGGAACACCGTTGTTTACCAAAGCCACCTTGCATCTTGAAAACGGGAAAGATTTCGTCATCACTGCGCCCAACAAGAAGCCTGAAAAGATTCACGTCAAGAGCGTGAAATTGAACGGAAAGCCTTTGAAAGACTTCACGCTCACGCATCAGCAAATCATGGCGGGCGGGACGTTGGAGTTTAGAATGAAATAAACTGACAACCCCATTAGGATATGAGACATTGGCTGATTCTACTTCTGACCCTTTGCTGTCTGACGGCTTGCCAACAGAAGCCGATACGCATTTGCGCCTCCGACAAGGAAACAGCAATGCAACTGAAAACACTGTTGGAACAAGGCGGTTGCCGGACAAGGTTTGGCGGTCGCGACACGGGGCGCACCATCTATTTTGGCCTTCCGCCCGTACTGCAAGAGCAGTACCAACCGCTTGTCGATAGCCTCTGCGAAGATGGTTATTTGATTGTTGGCGATGGCCGCGACTTGGTGCTTCACGGCAAAGGCGAAAAAGGCACGTTGTACGCCATGTATTCCTTCCTTGAGATGATGGGCTACCGCCTCTACACGCCCGATGCGATGGTGGTGCCCGACGTGAGCCGGATGGAACTGCCGGTATGCCGCAAATTGAGCAATCCCGCCTTCCGCTATCGCGAAGTGGCCTACTATTATCCCAACCACAGCCAACTGTATGCCGACTGGCATCACCTGCACTCAATGGCCGACCGCGACAGCCTTTTCGGCATGTTCGTGCACACTTTTGGCAGGTTGTTGCCGCCGTCGGAGTATTACGACGCGCAACCCGAATGGTATTCCTTGAACAACGGTCGCCGTATGCGCGACGGCCAGTTGTGCCTCAGCAATCCCGAGGTGTTCGAGGAGCTTTGCCAGCGCCTCTCCGATGCCATGTCGCGACGGCCAGAAGCACAAATCTGGTCGGTGTCGCCCAACGACAACTACAATGTCTGCGAGTGTGCCGAATGCCGCCATTTGGACAGCCTCTACGGAGGCCATTCCGGCACGCTGATGTGGTTTGTCGGCAATGTGGCGCGCCGTTTCCCCGACAAGACCATCTCCACCTTGGCCTACCAATACACAAGGCAGGCACCGCTTGCCACCGCTTCACGCCCGCCTGCGCTTCCCGACAACCTTCAGGTGATGCTTTGCCCTATCGAAGCGGGGCGCGAACTGCCCATAGCCACATCTCCAAAGGAGGCTTCCTTCCGCAAGGACATGGCGGATTGGCACCAACTCACCGACAATATCTTTTTGTGGGATTATGTGGTCCAGTTTCGCAATTTCTGGGACCCGTTTCCCAACCTTCATGTGTTGCAGCCCAACTTGCAGTTTTTCCGCAACAACGGTGCTCAGATGATGTTCGAGCAAGGCACCGGCCCCCACAATGTCAGTTCGTGGATGGACATTCGTTGTTATCTGATAGCCAAACTGTTGTGGAATCCTGATGCTGACATTGAGGCGCTTATGGAGGACTTTTTCCAAGGTTATTACGGCGAGGCCGGAAAGTACGTCAAGGCGATTGTGGACACGATGACCCGTGCCGTGGTGGATGGCGGCGAGCGCCTCAACATTTATGGATACCCGGTGGATGCTGTTGAAACCTACCTTCAGCCGCAACTGTTGCAGCAATACGACAGTTTGATGGCGCAAGCCTATACCGTTGCTGACAGCGCAGTGCGCGAAAGGTTGCGTTTCTTCCAATTGGCGCTCGACTTCGCCCATGTCGAATTACAAGCTGCGGGCTTGATGCCCACCACGGAAGAGTCGCTGAGGACTTTGGCCGACGACATGACCAAGGACATGGATCGCTATGGCGTCATTATGATGATGGAAATGGGCATCAAGCCGCGCAAATACTACGACAACCTTTGCCATTACGCCGACAAGGCCTTTTATGCTGGTCCGCGTCATCCTGTCAGCTTGCGCCAACCCGCCACGGCACCTTACGCCACCGGAAGGCTCGACGATGGACGAGTCGGCATTCTCGACTACCGTTATGACTGGTTGGGCTTCTGGGGCGACACCCTCGATGCGACGATGGCGTTGGACGAAACCGAGACCTTCAGCAGTGTCAGCCTCGACTTCTATTTCTATCCCCTTTCGTGGATTTTCCTGCCGCAACGGGTGGCTTTTTACGTTTCAGACGACATGAAGACATGGCGGCAAGTCGGCGAGGAGTTTCCGGAAAGTCCTGAAATCTTGGCTACGCCTTCCATTCACAATGTCACCTTCACGGCAGACAATTCATTAAAAGCCAAATACTTGCGCGTTGTAGCGGAGCCGCTTCCCGAAATCCCGTCGTGGCACAGGGCAGCAGGCTCAAAACCTTGGATTTTCACAGACGAGATTTTCGTAAAGTAACCCGATTGTTTTAGCGCGGCGCATACCCTGCGTTATCCTCGGCGGCCATGGAAACAGGCATTTCTTGGAAATCGTAAGGCACCACTTTTGGCTGGTGCAACGCCAAAAAATGCTCATTGAGTAGCAGTTCCACGCGGAGCATCGTTTCCTCAATGCGCTTGGGTGTCAGTTGGCATTCCCAAACCACGATGACCTGCCAGCCGTTCTCATGCAGCACTTGGTAATCCTTTTGGTCGCGCTCACGGTTGCGGTGGATTTTATGCTCCCAAAACGCCACATTTGTTTGCGGCATCCTAAACTTTTCGCAGCCCTCATGCCCATGCCAAAAACATCCATTGACGAAAATCGCCGTGCGATACCGCCGCATGACAATGTCGGGCTTGCCCGGCACGCTTTTCACATTGAGGCGATAGCGGTAGCCGTGCCGCCACAGCCATTGCCGCACCAGTTTTTCAGGCTTGGTGTTGCGGCTGCGGATGTGCGACATCACTTTGTGGCGCTGGGCAGGGGTGAGGCGGTCGGTCATGGCAAGAGCAGTTGCTGAAGTTCTTCGGCAGAGTTGACGATTGTCAGGCCTTCAATATCTCTCATGTTACGGTAACCCCAGCCGACGGCAATACCTTCGATGCCACCGTTGGCGGCTGTCTTCATGTCGGTAGGCGAGTCGCCGATCATGACGGCTTCCTCTTTCTTGACGCCCGACTTGCGCAGCACCTCGCCGACAATCTCAGGGTCGGGTTTGAGCGGGAAGTCGGGGCGGTTGCCCAATACGGCGACAAATGGGATGTTGGGGAAAAACATTTTGATCAGATATTCTGTTCCCTCTTGGAACTTGTTGGACGCGACGGCCAACATGACGCCGTTGTGGTGCAATGCGTTCACCAGTTCTTGTATTCCCGGGTAAAGGCGGGTGTGCACGTCGATGTGGGCGGTGTAATAGGCCGTGAAGTCGGCCAAAACGGCTTGCACGGTGGCCTCGTCGTCGCGCAGCGCGTCGGGTAATGCCTGTTTTATCAGGTTGCGTATCCCGTGCCCGACCATCTTTGTGTATGCCTCGCGCGAATGCAGTGGAAGGTTGCGCAGTCTCAAGGCATGGTTGACGGCTTCGCTGAGGTCGGCGATGGTGTTGAGTAGTGTGCCGTCGAGGTCGAATATTACCAGTTTGTGTTTCATGACTTTACCAGATAAAAGGCAAAACCTTGTATTTCACCCGTTGTTTGTATTCGCTGTAGCCCTCCAAGCCTTGTTCCAAAACGGTTTCTTCGTTGCGGATGCGCTTGGCAATGAGGGGGATATAGAGCAGCATAATCAAAAATGAGAAAGGCGAGGCCAATACCAAAGGCATCATCAGGAAGAGGATGGTGGTGGCCATGTACATTGGGTGGCGGACAATGCCATAAAGCCCCGTGTCGACAACTTTTTGATGCTCTTGCACCTCGATGGTCCGCGAGAGGTAGGTGTTTTCACGCAAGACTTCCGCATACAGAAGATAACACACCAAAAAAAGCACCGCAGCCACCCAAACGGCCCAATCGGGCAGCACGCACCATTGGAAGCGCCAGTTGAGGCCAGCAACCACAAAAGCAGCGATGAACAACACGCCGCTCAACGCAACAACAGTCTTTTGTTCTTTTTCCTGTTCCTTGGCATTCAGTCGTTTGCGGAGCAATTCAGGGTTCTTGGCCATCATCACGAGTCCCGCGACGAACATCGGCACAAAAAGGATGCACATCAGCAGCCAGCCTTGCCAGTAGTGTAGCGACCCTGCGGGCAGGAAGATAAGCAGCCCAAGGATGACGACTCCGAGGAGGAACTTGGTTAGGGATTGGATTAGCAGTTTGGTATTCATGGGTTATGATTGTTCTGACATACAATCTGTTGATTTATTATTCATTTAAACTACAATTTACATAAATCGATGATTTATAGATTCTTATATGCAATTTTTGTTTAAACCATACGTTTTTCGTTTAAATCTCTCTAAACCAAAACCCACCTCTTTTTTCCGTTTGTTTTTATTACGTGATGGATTCTTAGATAGGATAGTAGATTTGTAATCTTATTTTCCTTTTGTGAGTCGGTTAAAGCATCCGAAAGTTTATCTTTCAACAGCATAACTATCTCAGCTCTACTAGCAGATCCAAACTTTTGAATATACTGGACAATTAACCTTCGAAAGTATTCATCATCAAAACTTTTGTTTTTGACGTATGTAGATTTTAATCCCACATTGCCAGTGCTTCGAGTAATACTCTTTGAAAGGAACAGATTGTTTTTTCGGCCTTCGATGTATTTCTTCTTTCTTAAATACTTTACTTCTTCGTCTGTTAAACGCTTCTGTTTCTGTACTTTGTCAAGTAAAATCAAATCCGACATAGACAATTCCGGCACACTGACCAATATCCTTGCAAATTGCTCGTCAATGACTTTACCCTCGATATCCACAGTTACCATTCCACGAGAAATATCATACTCAGGCATGGGGAAGAAGCGTTTTTTCTGTTGTTCGTACAATTTCTTTATGCCGCCACCTTCCGTGTCTACCATGTGGACATTTCTCATGGCTTCGACCAAAAATGGATTCCTATAAATCGATTCTGGACTGTCGTCCAAAACCACCTTTTCCACAGATTCGGGCAAAAAAACACCGTGGTTTCGGAACACAAGATGGTCGTTTTCGTATTCTATCACCTCTATTCTTGCCCCCTTGTCATAGTCTTGATGGGCGATGGCGTTATTCAGAGGTTCCCTTAGAGTAAATTCGTCATAACGCTGTAGCTTCTCAGGAAAGATGTTCCCGCTGATTGTAAACTCGTATGAGGTGTTTCTAATTTGTCGTCCGATGTCTTCTATTGCTAGAATCATCGGAATGGAGAATACTTTGAAATCAAGGTTTTCCGACCTTTCGTTTTTCAGAGACCACCTAACCTTACAAACGGAAGGCAACAAATAGTGTTCTGACTCCTCACGTCCCAACAAGATAATGGCCGCAATAGTAATCTTGTCTTTGATGGTGATGTGTGCCTTATTCAGAAATGTTCTGTCATCCCACATATCCACTTCCTTTTCTTTTTTAGGATACACCTCTTTATACTTTTCTCGTGCTTTCAAAATAGCGGCAGGATCTAAGTCGTCAATAGTGGCATCAGGAAGTGTTTTTGCCGTCCAATCCTGTTGCAACAAGCCTTCGCTCAAAATCACCCCTTCTCGTTCAGGTGTCAGATGCACGAGATTGTCTTTTATTCTTTGCCATGCCTTTTTATGTGCATATACGGGTTTGCGAGGCAAATGCTTGGGGATGTGGATAACCCACACCATCTTGTGAGAATCACTTGTGATGTATTCATCAATGTTTAATCCTTCTGATGATATATTTGGACAATTCTCTTTGATTCTATAAACGGCAGAATTTGTATCAAGATTAGACTGTGACAGGTCTGTCCCTACAATATCCAATGTTTTGTCCATAACACCAATCACCAAAACTCCTCCTTCCATGTTCGCAATGCCCGACACATACGATATCACATCATCTCCTTCGTGTCCATTAAAGGAGTTTTTCAAGTTCTTCATTTCTTTCCAGTCACACTTCTCATCCTCTTTTGGATAATTGGCAACTAGAAATTCTTGTAGTTCTTTTTCCGTCATGTATTCGTTGTTTTAACCCCACAAAAATACAAAACTTCCGCCAATCTCGGTCATTTGTTTTTGTTGAGGATAATCAACGCGGCGATGACGCCCGGCACCCAGCCGCAAAGGGTGAACAGAAACACAATGAGCATCGAGCCGCAGCCGCGGTCGTACACCGCCAAGGGCGGGAAGAGGATGGAGAGGAGGACGCGGGGGAAGGACATGGATTAAGAAGAATAGTGAAAAATGTTTTATTTGGCGGATTTGATTAATTTAGTAAGCTTAATCGCAGATAGTCTAAACCTATTTTTTCCCGAGAGGGAAGGAATATTCAAAGAATCCCATTCATAATGTTCAAATTCGGATTCTAGTCCTTTTGAATTGATTTCAAACATCAAATAGATGTAGTCTTGAGATTCTTCATCATCAGAAAAAGGATAATCCAGTTTCGCCAATTCGTTGTAATCAAAGACACGCGGGCCGTTAACCTTGAGTTTGTAGAGGTGTGATTCTCCGCTTTGGGTGTGTAATAACAAATATTTTGCCGAAACTATTTCTTTGTTTATGTGAATTGATCCTTTGCGAATGCCTGCACGTCCATTGTACAAGTTGTTCTTAAGAATCCAATCCAAATGCTCTTGGTTTTTATAGTATCCTAACAGGACGTATGTTTCATCAGGAATGAAGTCTCGGTTTTCTCCATAGGGTTCAGGCAAACTTTCCATCATCATGGAAGGATTCTCTTCTTTATGGATATCATACTCATAGTATGATAGTTTCTCGCGGTCTGACGTGCGGTCAAGCAAGTGTGCCTTCACTTCAGCTAGGAATTGCTTCAAATAAATGGAGTCCTCCTGCCAATGACCTGGTCGGATGCTGAAAGCGCCCAAACCCGGTACAATCTCATGGAAGCCTCGCAGTTCTTTGTTCTCAGTACCTGGATAGAGCACATAGGCGCCACTTGTCCTACGGATAGCATCTTTGTAAGCATGCATCTTTAATAGATCTCCACGCTTATAGATTCTTAATTCTTGATCTTGCTTTTCTTTGTCCAATTCTTCCGTGATGTTCTTGTCCAAGTCCTTATCTTCCAGTAGTACCTTGTTGAGCCTGTATTTTGCATCAAAATGAATATGGGTAATCAACTCCTGTTTTTCTGCTTCCTCTCGTGATATATGTCCTGGCCAAAGTGATAATGTATAATCTGGACGCATGGTCATCGTCCAACTTCCTGCCTTGTGAATGGGGTCATCATCTTCCTTTACCCTTCCGAAAGATCGGTTGTAATAAAACTCCACATTCAGTATACGCGAAAAAGTTTCTTGCCGTCCACTTACCATCTGCGTTTTCCCCTGTTTCAAATTCAAGTTGATGCCGTTTTCATCGATTTTTACCAAGTCTTGTTTGGCTCTCGGTTCAATGTTGAAGAACTCGCTCACCAACTCCAGTAATTTGAAGAACAGCCAGTACTCGTATAGCGTCGCCACGTTTTTCTTGCCAGCGTCATACACATCATCCCCTCCTGTCCAGTTCAACCTTGCTGCCAAGTCGAAAAGTAACCAGGCTTGCAGTACTTCACGATAGCCCTCTTTGCGTTGCAGCACAGGGCTGTTCATGTTCAAATGTGTGGGAAGTGAGATTTGGCGAAAAAATTGATTGTCAAGGTGGCTATATAATTGTTCTAAAGTCTGGTTTGCCTCCGCTTTCAGTTGCTCGTTGGCATTAGTAAAGCCTTTGATGTCTGAGCAGAAATTCACGAACGAGCGCAATACGAATTTCACGAACTGGTTTTCTTGGTTATCCGTCGTGTCGCGTTTATATTCAACATTTATGTTTCGTGGTACGCTAGTCAAGGTTTCAGGCAATCCCGACCGTATTCCAGCCGGAAGGTGAATCCTGTCAGTTCCAGATGCTATCTGTCGGATATTGTTGCGTGACAACCGCTTTACTCCTACGATATTTCTCTCAATGTTGGCGTCCGTCCATTTTCTCACAGGGTTGGAGATGATTTTGTGGATCGCTTCTGAAAACGACTCGCTGTCAATCAGCGAACGCACGAAAGAGAACCGCTGGTACAATGTCTGCGATGAGCAGTTTTGGTCAATCTCTAATTGTTGTGTTACGGGCGACCCCTGTTGCAAAACTAAGTCGGTGTAATATTCAGCTATTTCATCTAACATCAGTCGGTAGTCACTTCGATATTCCGACTTTATGCTCCTTATTTCCATGCTTACGCGCCCAACATGTTCCTTGGTATGCACATCCACCACGTTCAGCGTCAAGTGACCGACATAGATGCCCGTCGTCAGTGTGCCTTCACAGGCGTGATTTGTCGTATTGCGATGAAACTGCACAATTTCATTCTCTCTCTCAAATTGGCAACGACGGCCACTAGATTCGTCCACAAACTCGTATGTGTAGGTGCATCCTTCCACCAATTGGTATCTCGATTCACCTGCATACGGTTCGTCCTCCTTAAAGACTTTCGCCTTTGAAGATTGTGGGTATACCACCAATTTTACGTCGCTGGCTTTTCCTATGATTGGTATTTCGAGAGGTTCGTCCATATTATCTTGTATCAATTGTTGCTTTTTCTGTTGTTTCACGGAAATTTCACGGCGTCTTACGGAAACGCAAATCAATCATTTTATTGATTTTTAATATTATACATATCGGTTTCGCGTAATTTTCGCGTAATTTTCGCGTAATTTTCGCGTAATTTTCGCGTAGAATTTCATGTGTCTTTCCGTTCTGTGAGATGCCAAACTCGGTTTTTGTCTACATAGATGGTACCGTTTTCCCGTAGCACTCTCATTAGGTTATCGATTTTGTTTTTCTTCTGATTTTCTTTTAAAACATCGGGTAACTTGTTTAAAAGCAATGAGTTAAAATCTTTTCTCCTTAATGATGTATGGTCTTTGAGAGCCTTTACAATCAAGTCTCGGTAGTATTGGTCGTCAAAACCTTTCATAACGGTGTATTCTGCCTCTTGATGAGTGGCTTTCGCCACTCTTTTACTAATGTAAAGGTTGGGCTTTTTCCCTTCTATTAGTTTCATCTTCCGTAGCATGTCCAATGCCTCTTTGCTTATAGGTTTGCCCTTTTGGAATCGGTCAAGCAAAACCGTTGTTGTCAGATCCAAATCCGTCTTTTCCATCAGCAGAAGCGAATATTCTTCATTGATGACTTGGCCAGGTATAATAAGTTTTACCCGTTCCGGATCGCATTTGTCATAATCTGGCATGGGCAAGAAACGCTCTTTTTGGCGTTGAAACATGTCATGGATGCCAAATCCTTGGGTATCTATCATCTTAAGGTTTACCATGGCTTGGGTAAGGAAATGGTTGCGATATTTCTTGGGCGTTTTCTTTCCCTCAATGTAATCCTCAAATGAACCTTCGTAGAAAGACCCCGCATTTTCAAAAATCAGACATTCTTGCTCTTCTGTCACTACAATTCTTTCGTTTCTTCTGTAGTCTTGATGAGCTATGCAATTATGGAGCGCTTCAAGGATGGATTTGGTGTCGTATTTCCACACCTCTGCGGGAATCAAGCTGTTGTTTGGGAATATCTTCATGCGATAGTTCCTGATTTTGCTCATCAGATGCGAGGTTGACAACAAATAGGGTGTGGTGAAGATATCACCAGCATCTTCTTTCTCTGTCCGTAATCTCCAAACAATCTGAGAGATGTAATCCAGGCGATGGGCTGATTCTTCCTTGCCTAACAACAGAAGTGTGGTACGGGTAATTTGTCCATCGATTGTTACTTTAGCCTTATCAAGAAAAGTCGCCGTATCCCACTTAGAAGCTTCTTCTGCTTTTTCGGGAAAACGTTGGCAATAACCCTCAAACGCTTTGGCAATTGCGTTTTGATCAAGGTCATTGATAGTCGCGCTTGGAACAATCTCGGCACTCCAATCTTTCTGCGAGTTGTATATGGTGCGCATCCAATCCGTATAAGGACGAAGGTCGGTTATTGAACTGTCTACTCGGACATACGGAATGTTCATGAAACAAGTTGGCTCCTCTTTAGCCGCAGGAATAATGAAGACTACGTATCTTCTATTATCTGTGTCATAGAACTCTTCTATCTTGAAGTTGATTCTAGGGGTGATATATTGGCGCAAGTAGATTTCAAGGTTTTGATTGCCTTTTGCCTTGATTCTCGAAGCATCGAAAGTTGTTCCAATAAGTTCCAATGTCTCGTCTTCCACTCCGAAATATAAATACCCAGTCTCTTTATTGTCAAGACAAGCTCCGTTCGACAGCGCTGAAATGTACTTTCCTAACCTTTCGGCATCTTGATAGTTGCTCTTAAATTCAAGAAACCTTACCTCTTTGCCTATCTCTAGAATCTGTTTCTTCAGTTGTTGGATATGCTGCATATTTGTTGCCATATCACTATCTTGTTTGTGATTTTAAAGGTATTCGTTTTGTTTTTATGCCTCAGCAAAACTAGTAAATCCATTGGCCATGGCGGATTCATACATGCGGCGTATCTTGTCGGCGCTTTCTTTATAGACAGCATTGCTGACATTTGAAGCGTTCAAAGCCGTGGTATCGCGTTTGTCTTGGGCGAAGCAAAGCTTCCATAATTGTTGTAACACTGGCTCCAGTTTTTTGCGCGAACCATGTAGTTTAGGCAGCAGTTTCTGTACGATAGCAGCATCCAGTATCTCATTATCTGACAATCTTTTATCTGTGTCGTCATGGGCTTTGGCCTGGCAGATAAAGCGGAGAATCTCTGTGGCTGAGCGATAGCCGAACTCTGCGTTCACGCCTTTCAGTTCCTTAAAGAAACTTTTTAGTGTGTTTACGGCTTCTTTGTCTTCTGCCAGTTCTTTTTGGCATGCTATTTCCACAAAGCTAGCTCCCATGCCTGCCGCTTTACCAATGATGCTATCACGGTTTACTTCTCTTATCTTGTCCAGGAAACCAGCCATTTCAGCTTCTGAAATTTTGAATTCTATCACATTGGCACGGTCAAGTACCTTGGGCGAGAACATGTAAGTGGTTTCGTCCACATTGATGGTGCCGATGATAAACAAGTTCTTTGGCAGGGCCACTTTTTGTGGTACGCCATCAACTTCTTCAGTGTCTTCTGGACCGGCATTGTTATTCCATAATGAGATGGCTTCCTTGCTTTCCATTGCAGACAGGAAATCGGCAAAGTAGCGTTCCACATAGCTCATATTCATTTCATCCAAAATCAGGAAGAAAGGCTTATTGGCGTTTTCTGGACGATTGGCCTCAATCAACAGGTCAAGTACGCCACTTTCTGGCATTACATATTTTCCTGCCTGGAGCGCATTGGGGAATCCCAGCAGAGGTTCGCGGTTTGTCCAATCGGCACCAACGCTCACCACGCACATCTGTTCATCCTTATTCTTTACCATAGCGCTGGCAAACGCCAAAGCCAATTGCGTCTTTCCCGAACCCGCCAAACCGCTAAGGATAACGAAAGGCTTGGCCATCAGCGAATAGGCGAGGCGTTTGATGAGGATGTCGGAATAGATTAGGCCGGTGGATTGGATGGAGTTTATCAATTCCTTGATAGAAAACCTTGTGTCCTTGACTTCGGAGAAGATTTGCTGGGATGGTTGGTTTTGATTGCTTGTGTTAACAGACGAAGATGTCACATTTATTTGTCCCAAAACCATTTGAGCCATTACCTTCAAAGTGGATGTGTAGCCATATTCGAATTTGTCAATATCACTATTACCACTTAAAGCGTCTCTTGCATCATTTGCTGTTGCGTCAGGATGTTTGTCAAAATATGCAACATATTCAGATAGAAGTTCTTTTGAAATAGTTCGCAATCCAAAAGCCCCTCTACTTGTTGATTTCACGAGATAACACAACTTGTCTTCATCAACTATGGTAATTTGACCGTTGTCTGAAGTGTCTCCGATATTTAATTTTTTAATTATCATATGTGTTGCCTTTTTTTGTTTCTATAATTATGCTATGCGAAAGAAGTGTTGTGTTGATAAAAGTCTATGAATATCTGTTTTTATTACTCGTTTTCTGTTTCGTGTGGGGCTTCTATTCCAAATAAAGTTAAATAAACATTATCCGTAGTACATTTGTCTATGGCATCCACTAACAAGTCTTTGTTTATATCCTCTTGCAGTATATTCTTTAGTTCAATCAGGTTACTAAATTTTGATTGGTTTAATGCTTTTAAATAGTCAACCAATATAGAGGTTTTATTATAGGAGGCCCCTTCAACCGTTAGTGCTTTACAAAAATCCTCCGTTGATTTGATTATGTCACTTTTGAAAGCACAGTCTATGCAATGATTAAAGCCTTTTACAATATCTTCTCTCAAGTCATCGTCTTTAATGGAAAAATACAAGTAGTGTTGAAAAAAAAGAAGGAGGAAGGGCACCTTATATGTTGTTTCAAAATCATCTTCAACATCTTCATCTACATTCGTATCTTCAATAATTTTGAGTAATTTCAAAAAAGCATTTTTTAAGATAGGAAAACCATCATCTTCAAGAGGACGAGCAAGTAATAACCTTAAAACATTAACAATATCTTGAGGTTCCATTTCCAGGCGTTTTAACAAAGTAAAAGTCTCCTCTTTGCGCAGTTTAGCGTACAATCCACTTATGTCACTTTGTATCTTTTGGTCGGTTTCTTCTATTGTTTTAGCTAATGTTACTATTGTTTGTTCTTTTTTCTCTATATTATCGCTCATTTTTGATACCTTTCTCTGAAGCCAAGTAATATAAATACCCCAAGCAATACCAACTATTCCAAAAACAATTGTAAATGTAACGAGCAATGTGTTTACCGCACTTATTTCATTGGCTATGGTTGAATTTGATACATCAACAATATGCTTAACCGCATTAATTTCCTCGTTTATTGTCCGAAAATAGTTCAATGTATCCATTGGAATATTAAGTAAAAAATTAACCATTTTTATTCATTTTGTGGAAATGCAAAAATAAGCATTTCCCCCGAACCCTTTCTAAAATTTCCGATAAAAAACGCATCCCATCACATTTTCCCTCGTATCCCCTCAGCCCCAATCTCCATGCGGCTGAAAACAAACCATTTCTTGCCCAAGTCCTTCAGCGAGGCCCCGATATGATAGACGGTGTCGTCGATGCAAAGGAAGCGGTCAATTTAATGGCAAAACGGGGTTGCGAAGCAAAGCATCCTCTAACGGATAATAGACTTGTCGGTCGGTCACTTTACCGACATGGTTTCAATACCTTTCCAAACTTCGTAGAAACGATGTGTCAACTATTTGTCGGCGTTTTCATCCACTATTTTCGCCACGATTTTTCGCAGTTGCTCTTTGTCGGGGAGATAAAGCTCATACTTTGAAACGAATAAAATAAATTGGTGTTCATCTGCTTTAATAAGTTCGCCAATGTGAGACCATGTTAAATTGTCAGTCAATGACTGACAATTGGGGTAATAGAGATAGAATTTTCTCATATTCACCAAGTTATGACGACTAAAACCACGGCCAAAACGAGCCGTAAGTTGCTTCGATAGTTGGGTAAGAGTGGATGTGCCATAAACGACTTTGGCTGCCCCGCCTTGCTCATACTCCACAATGTATTTCCCGATTTGCCAATATGTTTCGGTCATCGTGGTGTTGATATGTGAAGCCAGCCTCACACGTGCGTTTCTTATAGCCTCTGAACGCCTTAATTATGTAATGCTGCCGCACAGGGAGTGCTGCAACGCGACAAAGGTAGGAAAAAGAATGATAACTAAACATTATAGATTTAGATTTTGCAGCATGTTCCAAAATGAAACCAACTGAAAAAAGCCAAATAGTGTTATTGACTCTTAAAAGAAACCGGCCCAAACCGCCCCACCCGCTTGCAATACGCCTCATACTCCTCGCCAAAATCTCGGCGGAGGCGTTTCTCCTCGCTGCGCACTTGCAAAAGCATGATGATGACGAACGCGACAAACACCAACACAGCCTGCCAAGTCCAAAGCCAGACGCAAACGCCGGCGTAGTAGACGAAACTCCCTGTCAGCATGGGGTTGCGGCTCAAGCGGTAAGGGCCTTCCGTCATCAGGTGCTTCGTGCGGGGCGCCACCTCGTGCCCGAAGGCATCCATGGGGTTGCCGTCGCCTTTGCGCCGCATGTAGACGATGGACCACACGCTGAGCGCCAGTCCCAGCACCGACAGCACGAGGGCAACCACCTTCCTCAACGCAGGGGCAGCCGCGAGGTCGGGCATCCCCGAAACCCACCACATCAGGGTCGGGATGAGCAGCACGAACATCGTGCCGCCGAGGGCGTAACCCGCTATTTCTCTGAGTTTTCGCATACAGCCTCCTTCAACCGCTGATAATCCCCCAGCAAATTCCAAAGCCCATCCTCGCTGAGCACCCCGCGCTTGAGGTCTTTCGGCAGTTTGCCGGCCTCGTCGGCTTCAAAGTCCTTGCGCCATTGGGGGGAAGTGTAGTAGGCCTCCAACTCGGCGATGTCGGGCTGGAGGGTGGCGAAGTCCTCGAGGGCTTGTTCCAAACGGCGGACGACCTCCTCGCTCTTGTCGAAGAGAGTTTCCATGTGAGCGATGCGTTCAGTGCGTGTCATAGGCTTGAGATATTGGGTTGGTGTGCGTCGGTTGACGGAGCAAAAATAGGGATTTTTATGAAAATTCCATCCCAAGTGTACCACATTCAAATTAATTCCGTACTTTTGCAGCCCGATTTTTAGGCAAGATGGAGAAGAAGAACGAATTCCTGATTCCGGTCAGTGGCCTTGCCCTCGGCAACCACGCCTACCAGTTTGAAATCAACGATGATTTCTTCGCTGAGAGGGAATACTCTGAGATTCAGCAGGGTAAGGTGTCGGTGAGTCTTGATGTTGACCGACAGGAGACGATGCTGACACTGAATTTCGGCATCAAGGGAAAGGTTCGTGTGGTGTGTGACCGTTGCGCCGACGAGTTCGACCAGCCCATCGAGGATGAGCGGGTGTTTTTCGTTAAGCTCGGTACTGAGAATGCTGAAGAGTCGGACGACGTGGCTGTCGTTCCCGCCGATTTGGGTGAGTTCGATGTCAGCGACCTCGTGTACGAATATATCATCCTCGCCGTGCCCATGCATCGCGTGCACCCCGAAGGACAATGCAACCCCGAGGTCATCGCCATGCTGACGCAACAGAACGAAGTCGAAGAGACGGACGACGAGACCATCGACCCGCGCTGGGCCGCTTTGAAAGACATAGATTTGAACGATAAATAAACAATTGGTAAACAACAAGTTAAAATAACAAGAAAATGGCACATCCTAAAAGAAGACAGTCTCACACCAGAGGCGCTAAGAGAAGAACACATTACAAGGCTGAAACCCCGAACGTGACCATCGACCCGACCACCGGCACCATGCACGTGATGCACCGTGCTTACTATGTGGACGGCGACCTGTACTACAGAGGTCAGTTGGTCATGGCCGCCAAGCAGTGATTGCTGGCGCGTGAGTGCGGCACTGAGCGGGTAGGTAGGGTAGATAGTGTCCTGAAAAGGTACATATCAAGGAATTTTGTTCCACTAAAAGCTCAAAGATGTGCCGTGAGCGAAATTATGTTTATCTTTGCATCAGATTTGATGCGGGGGCATCAAAAACCAAGTACGGATTTTTTTCATAATCTTTATATTGTTTTTCCCCACCTTCTTCCCCAGCAGGTGGGGTTTTTTGTTTTGTCTATCGTCCCTACGGGACTGGGTTGAGGTGCAAGGGAACCCCGGAGGGGTGATGGGATATTATGCAGGTGGTGGAGCATCGCGGAACCCCTGCTGAAAAAACGGTAAACTGTCTTGGATTCAGATTTTTTTTGTAATATTGCAGTCACTTTAATCCATAATAGAGAAAAAATGAGTAGGAAGGAAATAGTTGCTCAAATACAGATGCTTATGCGACGGTTGTTTCCTACCGCTGAAGTCATCTTATACGGCAGTGAGGCTCGCGGTGAGGCAAGGTCGAACAGCGATATTGACCTGCTTATCCTTGTTGATGGCGACAAACTCACTTTGGCTCAGGAAGATGCTGTCACAATGCCTCTTTATGAACTGGAGCTTCAAACAGGTGTAGCCATCAGCCCGATTGTGATGTTGAAGAAACAATGGGAAAACCGTCCTATGGTAACGCCGTTTTACCTTAATGTAATGAAGGAAGGGATCAGACTATGAGCGGTTTGGATGATAAAAGCAGACCTCACAATACAAGCACAAACATTTATTGACTACGTTGGTAAGTTGGTAAAAGATGATTCCACAGAATTGAACAATTAAAATTATATCAAAATGAAAAAAGTATTCTCATTAATTGCAGCATTAACGCTGACGTTGATGGTGGCCCGCGCCGACGAAGGCATGTGGTTGCCTTATTCACTTAATGGCCAGAACTTGGCCGAAATGCAAGCCATGGGCTGCAAGCTCACGGCAGAGCAAATCTTCAGCTTCAACCAGCCCAGCATCAAGGATGCTATCGTCCAGTTTGGTGGCGGTTGCACGGGCGAAATCATCTCCCCCGAAGGTTTGCTGCTCACCAACCACCACTGCGGTTTGAGCGTGGTGCAAAAACATTCCTCCGTGGAACACGACTACCTCACCGACGGTTTTTGGGCCAAGAGCAAGGGCGAGGAACTGCCTAACCCCGGTCTTTCGGTGCTTTTCCTCAATTATGTTGAGGATGTGACCGAGGCCGTGCTGAAAGGCATCACCGCCGCGACCACCGAGGCCGAGCGTGATGAGCTTATCGCCAAGAATGGCCGCGAGCTTACCAAAGAACGCAAAGGCGACCGCAACGTGCGCGTCGAGATTGTGCCGTTCTACAGCGGCAACCAGTTTATTCTGTTCGAATACGACGAGTATAAAGATGTGCGCTTGGTGTGCTGTCCGCCTTGGGGCATCGGCAAGTTTGGTGCCGACACCGACAACTGGACTTGGCCGCGCCACAAGGGCGACTTTAACATCTTCCGCGTTTATACCGACAAGGATGGCAATCCCGCCGAATACTCCGCCGACAACATCCCGATGAAGAGCAAGTGGTTCCTGCCCATCAATCTCGGTGGCGTGAAGCCTGGCGACTATGCCATGATTCTCGGCTACCCCGGCTCGACTGACCGTTATTCGACTTCCTATACCGTGAAGAACGTCATCGAGGAGGAAGGCCCAGCCATCATCGACTGCCGCACCACCAAACTCGAGAACTATCGCAAGCACATGGATGCCGACCAAGAGGTGTTCATCATGTACGCCTCGAAGCAGGCGAGCGTGTCGAACTACTGGAAATACTACATCGGTCAGGTGAAGCAGTTGAAGCGCAACCATGTGTATGAGCGCCGTCTTGCCCAAGAGGAAGCGTTCAAGTATTGGGCGAGTGACAACGCTGACCGCAAGGCCGAATATGGCGACATCTTCAAGGGTATCAAGGAGAAATGGCAGATTTTGGACGAAATCGAGAAATCATTCGTCTACCACCGCGAGGCCGGTTGGAACGGCGGCGAGGCCATCTCGTTCAGCCGCAGGTTCATGCGCATCAACAAAATGTTTGAGGACAAGGCCGACAAAGCCGACATCAAGGCCGCTGCTGAGAAGATGCAGCCTGC
>Ga0265298_10004120_pt1 | contig 18735 bp, 23 predicted proteins | sample AusTroGonzalo_MG_3_FD_193486 | JGI IMG/M metagenome (GOLD analysis project Ga0265298, IMG submission 193486) | Bovine rumen microbial communities from tropical cattle in Woodstock, Queensland, Australia - Gonzalo_01 | ecosystem: Host-associated > Mammals > Digestive system > Stomach > Rumen ... | reverse complement strand
AATCCATTCTGAACGCGGTGCGGCTGATGCCGAAGGAGAAGCAGCAGGAGGCGATGAAGCTCCTCGGCGTGATGGGGATGCGCGGGGGGCAGAAAATTGCGGACTTCCTGGCGCGGAAGACCAACGAGCTGCCGGGGCTGTTTGGGAAAAAGCACTGAGGCGGGGGCCCGGCAGTCTACACGTGCAAAACGGAGAAGACAAGGGTCGCAGGCCGGAGAGCAGGGATGCTATCAAATGAATTGATAACGCATTATTAAAAGAAGGTATAGGACGAAGACTTGACGGAAACGGGAAACATGTTATAATGCACATAAACCTACTGAACAGATAGGTTTTAAGAACGAAAGGAGGAGGCAACCATGATCAGACGGCAGGTTGAGAAGACAATGCGGAAGGAGCAGCGCTGTACCATGTGTATGTGGCGTAATTTTCACATACCCTCCTGCTGTGCAAACTGATTTGCGGAAGAAACCAAATGGAAGGCAACAGGCACAGTGGTGCCTGTATTTTTTTACCTTCAGGGGATGAAAGGACGGTGAATTCGGATGACTTTGCAGCAAGTGCTGTATGCACTGACGATTGAAGAATGCGGGTCAATGAACAAAGCGGCTGAAAAGCTGTTCATCGTCCAGCCGACGCTGTCCAGCGCCATTCAGGAGCTGGAGAATGAAACGGGAATCAAAATTTTCGTACGGACTTCCAAGGGGATCACACCGACGCCGGAGGGAAAAGCATTCCTGAACGATATCCGGAATCTGTACCGGCACTACACGCTGGTGAAACAGAAATACGGGGACGACGGAAACTACAGGAGGAAATTCGGCGTATCCGCCCAGCACTATTCCTTCGCCGTGAAAGCCTTTGTCGAGACGGCCAAGCGGTATGACATGAAGCAGTTTGACTTTGCCGTTCGGGAAACGGGAACGTTGAACGTGATTACGGATGTGGGGAGCCTTAAAAGCGAGATCGGCGTTCTGTTCATCAGCCCGCGAAACGAGAAACCGCTGCGGAAACTGATGACCCAATACGAAGTGGAATTCCACCCGCTGGTAAAAGGCCGGGCCTGCGTTTATCTGTGGGGAGGACACCCGCTGGCCAAAGAACCGTCGATCGGCATCGAACAGCTGGAACCTTATCCGTGCCTGTCCTTTGAACAGGACGAGGATGACTACTACCTGGCGGAAGAGATTCTGAGCGAAAACGTTTATCCTCAGACGATTCGGGTGCGCGACAGGTCAACGATGCTGAACCTGATGGTGGGGCTGAACGGGTATACATTGTGCTCTGGAATCATTTCGAGCGACCTGAACGGCGAGGGGTTCACGGTGATCCCGTTCCGGGAGGATACGGAGAACCCCAACAGCGTGATGGAGATTGGATATATCACAAAGAAAAACAGTCCGCTGAGCCAGATGGGAGAGGAGTATATAGAGGAAATGAGAAGGTATATGTCCGCAGGAGGTATCATCGCGTGTACGCAGCCTGAATGATGGGAAAACGGAAACAACACCAATAAAAAACAAAAACAATCAGGAGGATATGAAGATGAAAAAGATTTTTGCAGCAATGGTTGCTATAGCTCTGGTTTTGTTTACGGTTTCGGTTTACGCGGAATCCGGGAATCAGGAAATTACAGTGAACGTCGGAGATCAGGCGGCTTTCTTCCTGGTCAAGGTTGCAGAAGCCAAAGGGTTCTTTGAGGAAGAGTTTGCAAAGGATAACATCAAGATCCATACAGAGATTTTTGCCAAAATGGGACCGGCCATTATCGAAGCTATGTCTACGGGTGATGTGGACCTGAGTATTGTCGGTGTGTTTCCTGTAGTCAATGCGAACAACGCCGGCAATAAGATCATCATTCTGGCCAGCGGTAACTATACAGAGGACGGATTCAGGCTTGTAGTCGGTCCGGAAGCAACCATCACGAGCGTGGAAGAACTGAACGGCCTGAAGATCGGAGTTCCTTTCGGAACAGCTGAACATCAGATTACGCTTCAGCTTCTGGAAAAACACGGCCTGACAGCAGATCAGGTTGAACTGGTAAACCTGCAACAGGCTGATGCACTCACAGCGCTTCTCGGCAAGGAAATCGACGCAGCATTGTTTAACAGCGGCACACTGAGTGCAGCGGAGAATGCGGGAGCGAAAACAATTGCCACCAACAAAGAAGTGGGGCTGATTGTGAATCCCGTGATCGGAAAAAAAGAATTCGTGGAAGCCAATCCTGAAATCACATCCAGATTCCTGAAGGTGCTGGACAAGACGGCAAAATGGATCGATGAGAACGAGGACGAAACGGTAAAAATCGCCGCTGAAATTAACGGAACCGACGAGGAAAGCATCCAGGTCAGCCTGCTTTCCAGAGGCAGAACGATCTCTATCGACGACGAGTATCTGAGGGGTCCGGTGGAATCCACGCTGAACTTTGTTCTGGCCCAGGGCCTGATTGAGAACCTGGCCTACGACGATATTGTGGATACATCTTATTTTCTGAACGCGGGAATTCAGTGAGGAGATACATATGAAAAAGACGGGCAGTTTTCTGACAGGACTGGTTTGTCCGAAATGCGGAAAAAAATATGACAGCAGGAGGATTCAGCATCTGTGTGAATGCGGTTCTCCGCTGCTGGCTGAATATGATCTGAAAAAGGCAAGAGCGGAATGGAAGAAGGAAAGTGTTTCCGGACGGAAGCCAGATCTGTGGCGATACCGGGAACTGCTGCCCGTTGAGTATGAGGAAAACATCGTGACGGCGGGTGAGGGGATGACTCCCCTCATCCCGCTTCCCCTGCTTGGCGAAAAGCTGGATGTACCAAACCTGTTTCTGAAGGATGAGGGGATCATTCCGACGGGAACCTTTAAGGCGAGGGGAGCGGCAGTTGGCGTATCCAAAGCGAAAGAACTGGGTGTGCAGACGATTGCCATGCCGACCAACGGGAATGCCGGTGCGGCATGGGCATTATATGGAAAGCGTGCCGGGCTTCGCTCCGTGATCGTGATGCCGGAAGACGCCGCGAAGATTACAAGGAATGAATGCCTTGCCGCCGGGGCGGATATCTACCTGGTGAAGGGCCTGATCAGCGACGCCGGAAAGATTGTTGCCCGATCGATTGCCAGGAACGGATGGTACGATGCATCAACGCTGAAGGAACCCTATCGGATCGAAGGAAAGAAAACAATGGGGTTTGAAATTGCGGAGCAATTCGGCTGGGAAGTGCCGGACGTGATTTTGTATCCGACCGGGGGCGGGGTTGGAATCATCGGGATTTACAAAGCACTGAAAGAGTTGCAGGAGATTGGATGGATTGGAGAAAAACTGCCGAAACTGGTTTCCGTTCAGGCTGAAGGCTGCGCACCGATTGTGAAAGCTTTCAGGGAAGGAAAAGGAGAGTCTGAATACTTTACAGATTCCAGGACTGTCGCCTTCGGGATTAACGTTCCCAAAGCACTGGGGGATTTCCTCGTGCTGAAGGCAATCTATGAGACAAAAGGATGTGCCATCGATGTTTCCGATGAGAAGATTCTGGAGGGAGTTCATCGATTGGCAGATACCGAAGGGATTTTTGTCTGCCCGGAGGGAGGGGCGCTGTATGCCGCGGTGGCCCGGCTGAGGGAAGAAGGTTTCATTCAAAAGGACGACAAGGTGGTTATGCTCAATACGGGAGCCGGCATCAAATATCCGGATACGATCGAACCGAATTTTCCCTATCTGGAGCTGGATGCCACTATCTGATTGAAAAGGGGCAGGATATTGAATGAAAAAGTGGAAGCAGCTGACCGGAACAGACAGAATACTGTATGCTTTGTCAGTGCTGCTGGTTGCAGCAATCCTGTGGTACTGGCAGACAGGCACAGATAACGGTACGCTGAACAAGGTTCTGCTTTCCTCGCCGGAAAATGTCCTGAAATCATTTACCCAACTGTGGGGAAAAGGCAGTTTGCAGAAACACATTTTTGTCAGCTTCCAGCGGGTTATGACAGGCTTTCTTTTCGGCGCGGGCGCCGGAATCATTCTTGGATTTATTCTGGCTGCAGTTCCGGCACTGAAGAAATTGCTCAGTTTCCTGCTGGGGCTGATCCGGCCGATTCCTTCGATGGCGCTTTTTCCGCTTTTCATTCTCTGGTTTGGCATTGGCGAAACTTCAAAAATCATTGTGATCGCTTTTGTTTCTTTCTGGCCGACTTTTCTGAATACAGAAGAGGGAGTGCAACAGGCGGACAAAAAACTGCTTGAACTTGCAACCGTTCTGCAGAAAGGCACGGTTGCCAAAATTCTGACAGTCATTCTGCCATCCACCATTCCGTATATTTTTGCCGGCCTTCGTCTGGCCATCAGCAGAGCCTGGGGCGGTGTTGTCGTTGCGGAAATGCTGGCAGCTAGTTCCGGAATCGGCTTTTTGATCGAATACTCTCGGAACATGTCGCAAACCGCATCTATGTTTGTGGGCGTGCTGATGATTGCAATCATCGGTTTTATTCTGGATCTGATCCTGAAAATCATTGAAAGCAGGATATGCTACTGGCACACGGGGGAAATCAAATGAACCGGGAAAATGAAGTTGTTATTTCGCATATCCGGCAGGAGTTTTCCATCGGAGACAAAACGCTTGAAGTTCTGAAAGACATCAATCTGGAACTGCAGGGCGGAAGCTTTGTTTCCGTTGTGGGTCAGAGCGGGTGCGGAAAAAGTACACTGCTGCGCATCATTGCCGGTCTGGACATTCCAACGGGCGGAGAGGTCAGGATCGGGGGAAATCCTGTTCAGTCAGTCAGCCCGGACGTGGGAATCCTTTTCCAGGAATCCAGACTGCTGCCCTGGTACAATGTTGAAAAGAACATTGCGTATGGAATCCAGGAGAAAAAGAACAGGAAAGAGATCCGGGATACTGTTTATGAACTGATTGAACTGGTTGGGCTGAAAGGCTTTGAAAAAGCGCTGCCAGAACAATTGTCCGGAGGAATGCAGAAGAGAGTAGCCATCGCAAGAACGCTGGCGGCACGCCCGAAAGTTCTCCTGCTGGATGAACCATTCGGAGCCCTGGATGCCTTTACAAAAATGAATATGCAGGAAGAGATTCTTAAGCTTTGGAAAAAGGAAGGAATCACCATGATGCTGGTGACGCACGACATTGATGAGGCGATCTACCTGGGCGAACACGTTGTCGTCATGTCACCCAAACCCGGAGTGATCAAAAGAAGCTTCCGCATTGAACTGACATCAGACAGGAGCAGAACCAGTGCAGAGTTTGACCGGTACAGAAAAGAGATTTTTGCTGAGTTTTTCGAGGATCAAACGATGGTTCCGGAGTATCAGATATGAAAAAACTTGGGATTATCGGCGGCATGGGACCTCTGGCAACAGCTGTTTTTTATCGAAAAGTGGTTGAGAAAACGCCGGCAGAAAGGGATCAGCAGCATATAGAAACCATCATTGTCAGCGGTCCGTCGATTCCGGGGAGAGTCGATTATATCCTTGGGAGGAGCGCTCACAGCCCGGTGCCGAACATCAGAAGAATCGTTCGAACGCTGGAAAATGCCGGAGCGGAACGGATCGTGATGCCCTGTGTGACAGCGCATTATTTCTATCCGGAGATCTGCGAAGGGTTTTCTGTGCAGATACTGAATCTGCTTTCGGAGATTGCTGCCTACTTTGCGGAAAAGAAGATCCGGAGGGCAGGGGTTCTGGCCACCTCTGCAACCATCAGAAGCAATGTGCTGCAGAATGATCGCGGATTGAACGGAACAGAACTGCTCTTTCCGGATGAATGGGAGATGGAGGAAACAGACAGAATCATTTTCCGGCAGATCAAGGCCGGGAAAGAGGCAGATACGAAAACACTGCAGGGAATTGCCGATCACCTGGTGCGGCGGGGGGCTGAACAAATTCTTGTTGCGTGTACGGATCTGTCTGTTTTATCACCATCTGAATGGATGAACGGACCTGTGACCGATGTGCTCGATATTCTTGCGGAAGCCGCTGTGAGGGAATGTTTGAGGTAGGGGGAGAAGAAAATGGAAGACGGCTGTCGGTTTAACACAAAGCTGCTGCACGGAAAAACATCCGCGGGATACGGGCAGCGGGAGATTCTTCCGCCGGTTTCACAGGTGACGGCTTTCCAGTATGAAAGCATGGAAGAACTGGAAAAAGTGTTTGCCCATAAAAAGATGGGATACGCCTATACGCGGATCGGCAATCCGACGCTGACGGCCTTTGAACAGAAAGTGAACGACATGGAGGGCGGCGCGGGCGCGATCAGCACCAGCAGCGGCATGGCGGCGATTACGGCGGCGCTGCTGGCCGTATGCGAAAGCGGGGATGAAATCATCGCGGGATCCGGCCTGTACGGGGGAACGATTGACCTGCTGCACGACCTGGAAAAGCTGGGCATTCATACCGTTTTTGCCGGCGGCCTGACCAGGGCAGAGATCGAAAGCCGGCTGACCGAGAGAACAAAGGTGGTTTTCGGGGAAATGATCAGCAATCCAGCGCTGAAAGTGTTGGATGTTCCGGAGGCCGCGGCGGCTGCGCACGAAGCCGGCATACCGCTGTTTGTGGATTCCACGACGGCGACGCCCTTCATCGCAAGACCGCTGTCGCTGGGGGCGGATGTTGTGATCCATTCCACCAGCAAGTATATTAACGGCGGAGGAAACGCCATCGGCGGAATCATTGTGGACGGAGGCCGTTTTGAATGGGATGAACGGCATACCGCTCTGCGTGAATTCCGGAAATTCGGGAAGGCGGCTTTCTCCGTGCGGCTCCGGACGGACCTTTGGGAAAACCTCGGATGCTGCATGGCGCCCGCCAACGCGTTTCTTTCCTATACGGGCATGGATACGCTGGGGCTGAGAATGGAAAGAATCTGCGAAAACGCGGACACACTGGCGCGGGCGCTGGACGAAGAGGAGGACATACAGGTCAGCTATCTGACACTAAAGTCGCATCCGTATCATGAATACGTTGCCAGGGAACTGGGCGGATACGGCGGCGGCATTCTGACGCTGAGAACCGGATCAAGGGAAAGAGCTTTCCGGCTGATTAACGCGCTGCATTATGTCAAAATCGCAAGCAACATCGGGGATGTGCGAACGCTGGTGATTCACCCGGTTTCCACGCTGTACCTGCGTTCGGGCCGCGAGGAAACGGAGGCCGCCGGCGTGTACGACGATACGATCCGGGTCAGCGTCGGTATTGAAGATATTGAGGATCTGATTCGGGACTTCCGGAACGCGGTGCGGGTCAGCCGGAATGCGTGAATCATTCATCAGGGGGAGGGAAAGAACATGGCAGACATCAAAGCGGACGAGAGACTGGATATCACGGACGTAGTGTGCCCGGTGACATTTGTGAAAACGAAGGTTGCCCTGGAAGAAATGGAGGAAGGGCAGATTCTGCAGGTTCATCTGAACGACGGCGAACCGGTTCAGAATGTTCCGCGGAGCGTGAAGGACGAAGGCCATAGGATTCTGAAACTTGAAGAAAACGACGACGGGACTTATGAGCTGTTTATCAGAAAGGTGGGGGAATAAGTGGCTGTGGATTACGCTGTGCTTAAAAAAGGCGGCTTCATGCGCCAGAAGCAGAAGAATCATTTTTCTCTCCGCCTTTCCGTGGTCGGCGGACAGGTGACGGCGGAACAGCTGGTTGCGATTACGGAAGTGGCGAAAAAATTCGGCAGGGGATACATCCACCTGACCAGCCGCCAGGGAATCGAAATTCCTTTTATCCGGCTGGAGGATATCGACAGCGTGAAGGCGGCCCTTGCCGAAGGCGGCGTAAGTCCCGGCGTTTGCGGGCCGAGGGTGCGAACCATCACGGCGTGCCAGGGAGCGGCCGTGTGCCCGAACGGATGTATTGAAACGGAAGAGCTGGCCCGGGAACTGAACGACCGGTATTTCGGACAGGAACTGCCGCACAAATTCAAGTTCGGCGTGACCGGCTGCCAGAATAATTGCCTGAAGGCCGAAGAAAACGACCTTGGAATCAAAGGCGGCGTGAGGGTATCCTGGAAGGCGGACAAATGTTTTGCCTGCGGACTGTGCGCAAAACTGTGCCGGGAAGGGGCTGTTTCCATACACGACGGCAAGGTTGCGATTGATACGGGAAAATGCAATTACTGCGGAAGATGCGCTTTCGGCTGCCCGGCGGATGCCTATGAAACGGCGCCCGGATATCTGCTGAGCTTCGGGGGATTGTTCGGCAACAGAATTCAGAAAGGTTCGCCGATTGTGCCTTTCGTGGAAGACAAGGAAAAACTGTTCGCGATCTGCGACGCGGCGCTGCAGTTTTTCCGGGAAAACGCGAACCCGAGCGAGCGGTTCCGTTCAACGATTGAGCGGGTCGGGAAGGAGAAACTGGATGAAGCGGTTTGGAAAGCGTACAACGGAGAAACGAAATAGCATTTTGACGCTGATGCTGATCCTCGCTCTTCTGGCAGGATGCGCCGCCGGAACGGCCGCGGCTGAAACGGCGAAGGGCGCATTCGACCGGGTGATCGCCCTGTCCAGATCCAATGCGGAACTCTGGATTCTTGCGGGAGGGAAACTCATCGCGACTTCGGACGACGCCGCCGGCATGGACGGGCTGAACGAGGACGCGCAGTTTCTGGGGGACATGGATCATGTGAGCCTGGAAGCCATTGCCGCGCTGTCGCCGGATCTGCTGATTCTTTTTTCAACGGAACCGGCGCAGAAAGCGCTGGGAGAGGCGGCTGAAGGGATAGGCATCCATGTATACTACACCAATATCGACAGCTTTGACGACTATGACCGGGTGATGAAGGAACTGACGGGCTTTACGGGCTGTTCCGGGGCCTATGAACGCCATGTGGAGCAGGTTCGGGAGGAAATCGGCGGGATTCTGCGGCAGGTTCCGGAAAAGGCGGAAAAGGACAGCTACCTGCTGCTGCATGTATCCGCGACGAAGAGCAAGGCGGAGAAAAACGACTACTTTGCATGCGAGATCCTGAACGGGCTGGGACTGGACAACCTGGCCGGGGACAGCAGCGCATTTGACGTGCTGTCCATGGAGGCGATTGTTGCCGCGGATCCCGACTATATTTTTGTGGTGCCGAGGGGAAATGAAAAAAAGGCGGCGGAGAGCTATGAAAAACTTTTTTCATCCCAACCGGCATGGGAAGCGCTGTCCGCGGTTCGCGACGGACGCCATTTCCTGCTGGACAAGAATCTTTTCGGACTGAAACCGAACGCGCGGTGGGCGGAGGCGTACAGGGAGGCCTATGACCTTCTGTACGGGCAGCCGTGAGAAGGTATGTGACAGCCGGAATCGTGCTGATCCTTGCTGCGGCTGCCGCGCTGCTGTGCGGCAACAGCGCGATCGGAGCGGGAGACGTGCTGCGGACGCTGGCAGGAAACGGAACGCGGGCACAGCAGGTGATCGTTTTTCAGGTCAGGCTTCCGCGAGTAGCCGCCGCTTTGCTTTCGGGCGCCGCACTTTCGGTTTCCGGCTATCTTCTGCAGAACAACCTGAATAACGCGGTGGCGTCTCCGGGACTGCTGGGGATCAACAACGGCGCCGGACTTTTCGTGCTGATTTCGGCACTTGTTTTTCCGTATCAGGCGGGAATGAAATGCGTGATAGCTTTTGCGGGGGCGCTGGCGGTTACGCTGCTGGTGAGTCTTCTTTCTTCGGGAACCGGACTGTCGAAAACGTCCGTCATTCTGAGCGGGGTTGCGGTTTCCGCCGTATGCGTTGCCGCGGCCGACGTGATCATCTCAGTCAGGCCGGAGACCGTGGCCGACAAGACCGCGTTCCAGCTGGGAGGGTTTGGGGATGTATCCCTGACGACGGTCTCCATCGCGGCGCCGGTGATTGTGACGATGCTTGCGCTGGCTTTTGTGCTGGCAGGCGGGATGGACCTGATGGCGCTGGGAGACGAGGTTGCGCAGGGACTTGGCGTCCGCGTGCGGATGTACAGGCTGATTTACCTTCTGTGCGCCTCTCTTCTGGCCGGGGCGGCGGTGAGCATGAGCGGGATGATCGGGTTTGTAGGGCTGATGGTTCCGAACCTGGTCCGCATGGTTCATCACGGGAAAAGCAGGGGAGGAATCGCGCTGTGCATGATGGTCGGATCGGCATTTTTGCTGCTGTGCGATACACTTGCCCGGGTGATTGTTTTTCCGTATGAGCTGCCATGCGGGCTGCTGCTCAGCGCGCTGGGCGCGCCGTTCCTGATCTGGATGCTTGTGCGGAAAAGAAAGAGGCTTGGTGTGAATGATTGAGATCCGCAATATGACCACTTCCTATGGACGCGGGGAGCTTTTCCGCGTGGCCGGCCTTACGCTGAAAACGGGTGAAATCACCGCCGTGATCGGCAGAAACGGAAGCGGAAAATCCACACTGCTGAAAACCCTGGCCGGCTTTCTGAAATATCAGGGAAGCATTACGATCCGCGGCAGGGAATGCAGGGATTATTCCGCCCGGGAGAGAGCAAGAGAGATTGCCTGGCTGCCGCAGATGCTGAAAACCGTGCAGATGGACGTGGAAACGCTGGCGGAACACGGAAGGTATCCGCACCACGGCAGCACGCGGCGGATGGGCGACGCGGACAGGGAGAAGGTGAAGGAAGCCCTGCGCATGACCGGGATGGAAAAGATGGCAAAGAGATCTTTGCAGGAGCTGTCCGGCGGGGAAAGACAGCGGGCCTATCTGGCCATGGTCATTGCCCAGGATACCCCCATGATTCTGCTGGACGAACCGACCACATACATGGATCTTGTTTACCAGAAAACTTTCTTTGAGATTCTTCAGCATCTGAAACAAAGCGGGCGGGGGATCGTGCTGTCAGTTCATCACCTGGAGCAATGCTTTGCGTTCTGTGATTCGATCTGCCTGATGGATCAGAGAACGCTGGTGCGGAAAGCAACGCCGGAGGAATGGGCAAAGGATACGGACACATTGCGGGCCGTGTTCGGCATTGAAATGAAAAAAACAGAGGACAGGGAATTGATGTATCCCTATATGATCAGGAGGTGAGAGGAATGGCTTACTTTCCGATGATGGTCAGCCTGGAAAACCGGCCTGTTCTGGTTGTGGGAGGGGGAGCGGAAGGCCTGAAGAAAGTCAGGATTCTGCATGACTTTGGCGCAAGAATCACACTGGTGGCAAAGAACGCACTGCCCGAAGCTTCGGCACTGGCGGAGAAATACGCTGCGAGAGTGTTCACGGATGAGGATCTGGACAGAGAAAAATACGCACTGGTTGTTGCAGCCACGGACGAAGAAGAGCTAAACAGGAGAATCAGCAGCCTTTGCACAAGCAGGGGCATTCCGGTGAATATCGTTGACAGGACGGAACTTTGCACTTTCATCTTTCCGGCGATCATTCGGGAAAATGACCTGGTTTGCGCGGTGTCAAGCTCCGGAAAAAGCCCGCTGGTAACGCAGCATATCAAGGCGCTGATCCAAAGAATACTCCCGGAAAAAATCGGGCAGATCAATGACCGGATGGGTGAATACCGCATACGGGCCAAAGCGGAGATTCCGAACGCCGGGGAACGGCGAAAATATCTGAAAAGCAAACTGGAGGAACTGCTGGCCGAAGAACAAATATAAAACATTATACCCATTGACATAGTAGGCAATAGGCGTTATGATCCCAACAAGTCCTATGCTGCGATGAAAGGAGGGTACTGATATGTTTACTAAAAAGAAGGAATTCATGCTGTGTACGATGTGCCGAATGCTGATTTTCCGGACAGACAGGATGACCGGGGTATTGACATATACATGTCAGTACCCTGAATAGCCAAATGACAGAAAGACATGGCAGTCATCCTGCCCGGAAGCCGTACAGACAGCTTCCGGGTTTTTATAACCATGACGGACCGGAAATAAACAAACAGAAAGAAGGAGAGAACCATGAAAATCACTGTTGGCGGAGAAAAGAAAGAAGTGGCTGAAGGACTGACCGTTGCCGAACTGATTGAACTGGAACAGGTGGAGATGCCGGAATACGTTACGGTTTCCATCAACGAGCAGTTCATCGAAAGATTGGCCTTTGAAAGCCATGTGCTGCAGGAAGGGGACGAAGTGGAGTTTCTGTACTTTATGGGAGGCGGGCAATAATGGCATTTACCAATGAACAGCTGGAGCGCTATTCAAGGCATATCATCCTGAAAGAAATCGGCGTTAAGGGACAGAAAAAGCTCCTGAACGCAAAAGTGCTGATTATCGGGGCGGGCGGCCTCGGAGCCCCGGCGGCACTGTATCTTGCCGCGGCCGGCGTGGGAACGATCGGGATTGTGGACGCGGACGTGGTGGATCTTTCCAATCTGCAGCGGCAGGTGATCCATACGACAAATGATATCGGCAAGAAAAAGGTGGATTCCGCGGCGGAGACTATGCGGGCAATCAATCCGGACGTGACAGTCAACACGTATTATCAGTTTGTGGACAGTTCCAACATTCTGGATCTGATCCGTGATTATGACTTCATTCTGGACGGTACGGATAACTTCCCGGCCAAGTTCCTGATCAATGATGCGTGCGTAATGGCAAAGAAACCGTTTTCTCATGCCGGGATTATTCGTTTCAAGGGTCAGCTGACCACGGTTATCCCCGGCGAAGGACCCTGCTACAGATGTATTTTCAAGAATCCGCCGCCCAAGGATGCTGTCCCGACCTGCAAGCAGGCAGGTGTGATCGGAGCGATGGGCGGGGTTATCGGATCCCTGCAGGCGATGGAGGCTATCAAGTATATTACCGGAACGGGCGAACTGCTGGTTGGCTATTTGCTGACCTATGATGCGCTGAAGATGGAATTCCACAAAATCAAGCTGCCGCCCCGGGGTCAAGGTTGTGCGGTGTGTTCCGACACGCCGACCATTACGGATCTGATTGATTATGAACAGGCAGTATGTGAACTGAAGCACTGAATGGAGTAACGGATAATGCGGATTACAATCAGACAGGAAGATTTTAACAGCATGCTTGCGCATGCGCTCGGGGAGCGTCCGGATGAGGCGTGCGGCCTGATCGCCGGTTACGACAGGGAGGACGGTGTACGGGAGATTGACAGGGTTTATTTGCTGACCAATACTGATCATACAAATGAGCACTTTACAATCGATCCGAAAGAACAGCTGAGAGCGATCAAGGATATGCGCGCAAGCGGGCTGAAACCGCTTGGGAACTGGCATTCGCATCCGGAGTCTCCTTCCAGGCCTTCCGAAGAGGACAAGCGCCTGGCAAACGACAGCCGGGCAAGCTATCTGATCCTCTCGCTGATGGATGCGGAACACCCTGTACTGAATGCTTTCCATATTGAAAATACGGACGCCGGAAAGACAGTCCGAAAAGAAGAACTGATCATCATACCATGCTGAAATGTTCCTCATGAAGCGTTCTTTTTCCTGTCATGTCAAAAAGCAAAACGGTTTTTTGCTGTTCTCCAACAACTCTTTTTCATATCGGAGTCAAAGATGCCTATTGACTTAGTAGGCAAATGGTGATAGTTTTCTTTTGCCCGGATTTGCAGGAAGAGAAACATGCCATTGCTGCAGATCAGCGATGATGCAAGGGAAGTACGATTCACGAGGGAAGATACAAATGCTGAATCAGTTTTCAAGAACGCAGCTGCTGTTCGGTCCGGAGGCCATGGAGAAGCTGCAGCGGAGCAGGGTCGCCGTTTTCGGGATCGGCGGCGTTGGCGGCTATGCGGTGGAAGCGCTGGCACGGTCGGGAATCGGTACGCTGGATCTGATTGACGACGACCGGGTTTGCCTGACCAATCTGAATCGCCAGCTTCACGCCACCCGTAAAACGGTTGGGAAATACAAGGTGGATGTAGCGGAGGAACGGGTGCATGAGATCAATCCGGATTGCCGGGTTTATAGCTATAAAACCTTTTATATGCCGGACACCCGGGATCAGTTTGATTTTTCACTGTATGATTACGTGATTGACGCGATCGACACCGTGACCGGGAAGCTGTCGCTGATTGAGGCGGCGAAGGAGGCCGGTGTGCCTATCATCTGCTCCATGGGCGCCGGAAACAAGACGGATCCGACGGCTTTCCGGGTGGCGGATATCTATCAGACATCCGTTTGTCCGCTGGCACGGGTGATCCGGAGCGAATGCCGCAAACGCAGGATCAAACATCTGAAAGTGGTTTATTCCACAGAACAGCCGGTCCGTCCTTTGGAAGATCCGGCGATCAGCTGCCGAAGCCATTGTATCTGCCCGCCGGGGACCCGGAAATGCACGGTCCGGCGGGATATTCCGGGTTCCACCGCGTTTGTTCCTTCGGTTGCCGGCCTGATCATCGCCGGAGAAGTCGTGAAAGACCTGGCGGAAGAAAAAAGAAAGAAGACGGAGGAACGTGACGGAAGATGAAATCGCTGCTGATTCAGGACACCACGAAGGAAGAACGGGAAAGAATCGTTTATCAGGCCTTATGGGGCAGCTGCGGGATTGACTGTGAATTCTGCTCCGGCTGTGACAATCGCGGCGGAGGCCGTATTGAAGGCATCTATCAGGATTATATCGACGGAAAAAAGGAGATCCGGGAGATCAACGAGGAATACCGGGCTCCGTTTGTGAGAGGATGAATGCAATGAGAAATCTTCAGGAAAATTCAAAAAACCCATTGACATAGTAGGCGAATAATGATATACTCCGTTCCATCAACCGAGGGAAAGGGGTGCGGAACATGTTCAGGAAGACATGGATGACGGACGGCATGTGTTGTCGAATGCTGATCTCCCGGGCATGTTCCATGGCGGAAGGGGCCGGCTCATTTGCCGCGCACCTTTGAGCCGCGCAGCGGTGATGCTGCGGCCGGCCGGCCGCTAAATGCCCGGGAGCGAATAAGCCCCGGCCTTTTATTTTCCCGAAAGGAAAGGAAGACAGCTGCGTGAACTGGAGCTATATTCAGGAGGTGCTGCCGCTGTTTGGAAAAGCGGCGCTGCTGACGGTCCGCATCGGACTGATCGGCATCCTGTTTGCGATTCTGGTCGGCCTGCTGTGCAGCCTGATCCGGCAGCTGAAGATTCCGGTACTGCGGACGGTGGTTTCGGTGTATATCGAGCTGAGCCGGAACACGCCGCTGCTGATCCAGCTGTTCTTCATCTACTACGGACTGCCGAAGATCGGCATCCGGACCAGCGCGGAAGCCTGCGGCGTCGCAGGGCTGGCTTTCCTCGGCGGCAGCTACATGGCGGAGGCTTTCCGCAGCGGCCTGGAGGCCGTCGGAAAGATTCAGCATGAAAGCGCGCTGAGCCTGGGGCTGACGGGGGTGCAGACATTCCGGTACGTGATCCTGCCGCAGGCTTTTGCGATCAGCGTTCCGGCGCTGGTGGCCAACGTGATCTTCCTGCTGAAGGAAACGAGCGTTTTTTCCGCGATCAGCCTGATGGACCTGATGTTCACGGCGAAGGATCAGATCGGCCTGTACTACAACACGACGGAATGCCTGTTCCTGCTGGTTGCCTTCTATCTGGTGATCCTGCTCCCTGTATCGCTGCTGGGAAGCCTGCTGGAAAGGAGGGTCCGGCATGCAGAGTTTGGGACTTGAGGTGCTGTTCAAGGGAAAGAACTTTGAACGGCTGATGGGCGGCATGTGGACGGCGCTGCGGATCAGCCTGATTTCCATCGCGATCAGCATGGTGCTGGGGCTGCTGCTGGGGTTCCTGATGAGCAGGGGAAACCGGTTTGTGCGGGGGCTGATGCGGTGCTATCTGGAGTTTGTGCACATCATGCCGCAAATGGTGCTGCTGTTCCTGGTGTTCTTCGGAACATCGAAGGCCTTCGGGTGGAATCTTTCCGGGGAGCTGAGCAGCGTGATTGTGTTCTCCCTTTGGGGAACGGCGGAAATGAGCGACCTGGTTCGCGGCGCAGTGACGAGCGTGCCGAAGATCCAGTACGAAAGCGCGATGGCGCTGGGGATGACGCAGGGACAGGTGAACCTGCACGTGATCCTGCCCCAGGCCGTGCGGCGGCTGATTCCGCAGTCCATCAACCTGATCACAAGGATGATCAAAACAACGAGCCTGGTGCTGATGATCGGCGTAGTGGAGATTCTGAAGGTTGCACAGCAGATCATCGAGGCCAACCGAAAGGCCAGCCCGAACGCGGCCTTCGGGGTTTATCTGACAGTTTTCCTGATGTATTTCCTGCTCTGCTGGCCGGTGAGCCTGCTGGCAAAGCGGCTTGAAAAACGATGGGGGTGAGATCATGGCGGAAACGGTGCTGACAATCGAACACCTGACAAAGGAATATGACGGCCAGACCGTTCTGAATGATATCAGCCTCGATGTACACGAGGGCGAAGTGATCGTCATCGTCGGTCCGAGCGGCAGCGGCAAGAGCACACTTCTGCGATGTATTAACGCTCTGGAAGACATCCAGGGCGGAGAGATCCGGCTGCGGGGGCAGAAGATCGTCGCGGGAGCGAAGGATCTGCCGCAGATCCGGCAGAAGATCGGGATGGTTTTCCAGAGCTATGAGCTGTTTCCTCACCTGACGGTGATGAACAATATCCTGCTGGCGCCGACGAAGGCCCAGAAGAGAAAGAAAGAGGAGGTGGCGGCAGAGGCAATGACATTGCTGACCCGCGTCGGCCTTGCGGACAAGGCGGACAGCCTGCCGAGGCAGCTTTCCGGCGGCCAGAAGCAGCGGGTTGCGATCGTCAGAGCTTTATGCATGCACCCGGAAATCCTGCTGTTTGACGAGGTGACGGCGGCGCTGGACCCGGAGATGGTCCGGGAAGTGCTGGAGGTCATCCTGCAGCTGGCGGAAAACAAACGGACCATGCTGATCGTGACACACGAGATGCAGTTTGCAAGGGCGGTGGCCGACCGGATCCTCCTGCTGGACGACGGCAGAATTCAGGAAGACACGGATCCGGAGACCTTCTTCGAAAACCCGAAGACAGAACTGGCAAAAAGGTTCCTTCAGTCCTTTGAATACACCCGGACGGCGAAGTCCGACAACTAAAAATTATTAAAAATCAAACGGACCACAGGTCCAAAAGGAGAATGAAAATGAAAAAGTTTACGGTTAAGGTGATTGCAATCCTGGTTCTTCTGGCACTGGCACTGACTTCCGCGGCGGCGGAGGACGGAAAAGTATACCGCACGCTGGACGAGATTAAAGCGAGCGGCACGATCAACATCGGTGTTTTCTCCGACAAGAACCCCTTCGGCTATGTGGACGAGAACGGTGAATACCAGGGCTACGACGTATACTTTGCAAAGCGGATCGGCGAAGACCTGGGCGTCGCGGTGAACTATGTTTCCACCGAAGCGGCCAACCGCGTTGAATACCTGGAGACCGGCAAGGTGGACATCATCCTGGCGAACTTCACGGTGACCGCGGAACGGGCCGAAAAAGTCGATTTCGCGCTGCCCTACATGAACGTGGCGCTGGGCGTGGTTTCTCCCGAAAGCCGCGTGATCAAAGACCTTTCCGAGATCGGCGCGGACGACCAGGTGATCGTCATTTCCGGCACGACGGCGGAGGATTACCTGATCAAGAACAATCCGGAAATCAAACTGCAGAAATATGACACCTATGCCAACGCCAAGACCGCCCTTGAAAACGGAAACGCCGTGGCCTGGGCCAACGACAATACGGAAGTGATCGCCTTCGCGCTGGAAAACGAAGGATACGAAGTGGGCATTCCTTCGCTGGGCAGCCAGGACACCATTGCCCCGGCAGTGAGCAAGGGGAATGAAACGCTGCTGACATGGATCAACGACGAGATCGTCGCGCTGGCCGCTGAGAATTTCTTCCACGCGGATTATGAAGCGACGCTGGTGGATACCTACGGACTGGACTATGAGGACAGCCTGGTGCTTGAAGGCGGCGGGCAGGCAAAATAACGAACCCGTCAGCGAGCAGGCGGCCGGATCGGCCGCCTGTTCCTTGTACAGGGGATAACACCGTGAGAGATGACCGGGCGCGGACGGGCGGCCGGACAGCGGAGGAGGGTAGATTTATGAAGCAGATGATTGCCTTCGGGGATTCCAACACCTGGGGACTGAATCCGGTGCTGAACAGCCGCTATCCGGAAAACGTGCGCTGGACCGGTTTGCTGCGGAAAAAACTGAGCCGGGAAAGGATCCTGCTGGTTGAGGAAGGGCTCTGCGGGAGGACCACTGTTTTCAACGATCCGATCCGAAAGGGACTCAAAGGCGCGGACGACATTCCCGGCATTCTTGCCCGGAACGAGGAGGCATCCGGGACGATTGTGATGCTCGGAACCAACGACTGCAAAACCGTGTTCGGGCTGACGGCGGAGGAGATCGGGAAAGGGCTGGAGGAATGCCTGGATCTGTTTGAGCAAAGGATTCGGCCGGAACACATTCTGGTGATTTCGCCGGTGGTATTGGGGGCGGACGTGTGGAAGCCGGAAAAGGATCCGGCGTTCAGCCGGGCGTCGGTGCGGGTTTCGGCGGAACTGAAAGCCGTGTATTCGCGGATTGCCGCAAAGCGAGGCCATCTGTTTTTGGCGGCATCGGACATTGTGAGCCCTTGTTCGTATGACGACGAACATCTGAATGCGGAAGGGCACGGCAGACTGGCGGACGCTGTGGGACGGATTCTGATTGACCGGATGCGTTGGGTATGAGATAATATATTGTCTTTGCCGCCGGGGAGCAGAGCCGGCGGAAGATGGAAAGGAACACCATGAACAGGGAAGAGTTTACACACTACAGCCGGTGCCTGGATCGGGACATGCACATCATGATCTACGGTCAGGGAGGGATTCCT
>Ga0265298_10004117_pt1 | contig 18753 bp, 19 predicted proteins | sample AusTroGonzalo_MG_3_FD_193486 | JGI IMG/M metagenome (GOLD analysis project Ga0265298, IMG submission 193486) | Bovine rumen microbial communities from tropical cattle in Woodstock, Queensland, Australia - Gonzalo_01 | ecosystem: Host-associated > Mammals > Digestive system > Stomach > Rumen ... | reverse complement strand
CCGCAAAGATAGGAAAAAATTAAAACGCTTTCAACACTCCGTACAACTTTCTGGTAGGCAAGCCCATCACATTGTAGAACGAGCCTTCCAATCCGCTGATGCCCACGTAGCCAATCCACTCCTGAATGCCGTAAGCACCCGCCTTGTCATAGGGTTTACAATGCTCAATGTAATAGTCGATTTCCTCGTCATCAAGGGCGGCGAAAGTCACATTCGAGCGAACCGCAAACGACTCTGTCCTTTCCGCTGAACGCACTGTGACACCTGTCACCACAAGGTGCGTCTTGCCCGAAAGCAGTCGCAACATACGGACGGCATCGGCCTTGTCTTTGGGCTTGCCCAAAATCTCCCCTTCACAAATTACAACAGTATCGGAGGTAATCAACAGATAATCAGCGGGCAACTCATCCTCATTGAAGGCCAAAGACTTTTGCAGACTGAGGTATTTCGGCACTTCATCCAAAGGCATCTCGGACGGGAAACTCTCATCGGTTTCCTTGGTCAAAATGGAAAACTCCACTCCCATGCCGCGCAACAATTCCTGCCGGCGCGGGGATTTGGAGGCCAAGATGATTTGATATTTTTTTAGGTTGGAGAGCATATATTAATTAGGTGTTTTTAATCGTGAATCAAATCAGTCCTTTAAACTTCAGCCAAAGGGCAAAAAACTGGTCATACACCGAATAGACATTCCTGTCTTCAGTGATAAAATCCTTATCTAACAACCCTTTCAAAGCAGAACTCACACTACTGGCCGAATTGAGTTTGTTCCTTTTGATAAACGCCCCACTTGTGACCTCTTTAGCTTTCCCTTCTCTTGCAATTGCCAAAAACAAAAAGCGTTGTTTCTCAGGCATTTGATAAAACAAAGATTCGTATGTGTCGGAAGAGAGCCTGATGATGAACTCGATGGCTTCATCAACCATTGAGGCATCACAGACAGCACCTTTGTCTGTTTTAGAAAAAAGCACATTCATCACGCGGTGCATATAGCTGGTCACCGCTTCGAAACGCTCATAAAGCAGTGCCACCACCGCCGCGTCAAGGCGTTTTCCCGCCTCCTCAAACTTATTCACACAGAAATCAGTGTAAACACCCAAATCCAAGGGCTGAAGGTTAATGATAGTAACCGCTTGATAGAACGGGCGCGAAGGTGAGGTGAACATCCCATTCATCATGTGGCGTTGGGAACCTGAGAAAATGAAATGGGCATTGGTACAACGCTGGACGTATGTTCTGATGGTCGCCTCAATGGTCTCGTCCCCATATCGGGTAATCTGTTGAAATTCATCAATGGCCACTAAACAGGGCTTATCCGCTTTTTCCATGTAGGTGAAAATCTCATCCAAGGTAACTGTCGGATTTTTAATCGAGCCAAGTCCTACGCCCCAGACAGGCAATCCACTAATATCAAACGAGATTTCACTGCGCAATGACGCCACCATAGTCACGAACTTTTCCCAAGCCTTCCTTCCTTTGGGACGAAGTTCATCAATCAACGCTTTGCCTAACATGTTCACAAAATCACTCAAGTTTTTTGTAGCATAAATGTCGACCACAAAACAATGGTAGTCCTTCTGAATCTCGGGGTCATCGAACACATGCCAAATGAGATCCGTCTTGCCTATTCGTCGGGGAGAAATCAATGCGATATTGTTCTCATTGAGAAGGAGTTCGCGCAAAATATCGGTCTCCTGTGCCCGGTCGCAAAAATACTCGGCACCAGCATAGCCATTGGTAACAAAGGGATTCTTCATGGATTTGATTTGTTATTTGCCTGCAAAAATACAAAAAAATCTGATTACCATAAAATGATTATCATAAAATAGTAATCATAAAATGGGAATCAGGTATTTTCTATCCTAACAAGCCATAAAAACGAATAGCGGAGACATCCCGCCCCCGCTATTCATCAGAAACATTGCATTTTCAAGTCTGTTATTCCTCCTTCACCAACCTAAAGAACGCCGAAATCTCCTCTTGGTCAAGTACCATGCGGACATCGTATTCCTTTTCTTGTGGCATATAGCCGTCTTTCTCACAGCGAAGGATAATACGCACGTTGCCAGAGGTTTGGTAAGTAAGACCACGAATGTCCAATGCTTTTGTGGCTTCGTAAGGTGTGGTTTGGAGATATTTGTTGTTGGTGCTCTTCACTTCGGGCGTCTTGCTCACCACACGCCAAAAGACATCTGCTCCTTGTGGACGCGACTGCACATCCCAACGGATAATGGTTTGCTCCAAAGCAGTGTCGCCCAAGCCTTGCACTTGCTTTTGAGGCTCATCTTTGGGCAGTTGCTCCGTCTTCAGAAACGAAGCAATACGATTCCAGTTGATTTGCTCGAGGGCTTGGGTATAGGCTTCGTTAAGGACTTCTGATTGTCCTAATATTAAAATTCCAAACTCACTTTTGTAATTGGAATTTATCACTTGTGAATAGGCCTCTATTCCTTTTGCATCTTCCAGCACAACATTTAAATCAATCCATGAATTCTGTCCTTTTTTATCAATATCTGCCCGATTGATTGTAATGAATAATTTATAGTCTGTTTTAGGAGACATTTCTTTAAGACCCATAGAACGAACATACTGGATTGTTGGAGCTGAAAAAAAGGTTTGGCTAGCCAGATGGTACATTGTTTTCGCTTTTTCTTCTGCCATTGGGGTTGTTAGTACCCTAGTTTCCAAACCATAGGTCAAATCGAGAAATTTTTGTACTGGTTCTCGATTGATAATTACCGAATTAGGCATATCATTAGATAAGCCACTTGAAAATGTCATTGTCATACATCCCGAAAAAGCAAAAGGCGTAACCACAGCCAATGCCATGATAAGTAATTTGTTTCTCATTATTTACTCATTTTTAATTGTTTACGTTTAGATAACTTCCATGCCAAAATCTCAGACATGCCCACAAAAAAAGCGTGGCACTTTTTCGTCTTCATCGGTTGTTCTGAGGTCTTGGACTACCTTACACCACCCAACTACAACGAGCAAAGCCCACGCCTTTTTTGGCGGGAGCGCCGTTGCTTTACTCTTGGTGGTGTAATGAAAGTGTCCAAGTTTCAGAACAACCAGATTAAGCTACTTCGCTTTTTCCTATTCTATGATGTGCATATCGCTTAAAGCGTTATCTCATAGGCCAATGTTTTGGTTTATAATTTGTTAGTTTCTATTCTTTTGACGCGGGACTTCGGGACGCGTGACGCGAGACTCTTTGTCCCGTGTCTCGCAGTCTCGCGTCTCGTGTCTTTATAATAGCTTCTTCTTCAAAGTCTCAATCATATCGACCGTCATCTTGTCAAGGTCGTACTTGGGATTCCAGCCCCACTCGGCGCGGGCGCAGCTGTCGTCCATTTTGTTCGGCCAGCTGTCGGCGATGGCCTGACGGATCGGGTCGAACTTGTACTCCATCTCGAAGTTCGGATAGTACTTCTTGATGGCGTTGTAGATGATTTCCGGATCGAAGCTCATAGCCGTCACATTGAACGAGTTGCGATGCACCAACTTGCTCGGATCGGCATTCATAATATCGACCATGGCGTCAAGAGCATCGGGCATGTACATCATGTCCATGTAGGTGCCTTTGCTGATGGGGCAATAGAACTTCTCGCCCTTCACGGCAGCATAGTAAATCTCCACGGCGTAGTCGGTGGTGCCGCCACCGGGCAGTGTGAGGTTAGAAATCAAGCCCGGGAAACGGACGCTGCGGGTGTCCACACCAAAACGAGTAAAGTAATAGTCGCTCAACAACTCACCCGTGACCTTGGTCACACCGTAGATGGTGTTCGGGCGTTGGATGGTATCCTGAGGTGTGTTATCATGCGGCGTTGAGGCACCAAAAGCACCGATGGATGAAGGCGTGAAGACGGCGCAATTGAAGATGCGGGCCGTCTCAAGGCAGTTCACCAAGGAGCCAATGCCGACATTCCAGCCCAGCATGGGGTTCTTTTCGGCGGTGGCCGAAAGGATGGCGGCGAGGTTGTAAATCGTGTCGATGTTGTAGCGTTTCACCACGTCCACGATTTGCATGATTTGCGTCGAGTCGATTCTCTCAAAAGGACCAGTCTCGGCAATTTCACCGGTCAAAGGGCGAAGATCCGAGGCCACAATGTTTTCGTTTCCGTATGTGGCACGGAGCTTCTTCACCAATTCTGTTCCGATCTGTCCGCCGGAACCGATTATCAATACTTTTTTCATTTAATATTCAAAATTTAAAATTCAAAATTCAAAATTGAAGCGGGGCTTTCGACAGGCTCAGGCACCCACTTCTTATGTATAAGCATAGGTCCCTGAGCTTGTCGAAGGGCCGTCACGACTATATTACTTCAAGATTCCTAATTCTTTACCAATCTTCACGAAGGCGGCGATGCACTTGTCGAGGTGTTCACGCTCGTGGGCGGCGCTCACCTGCACACGGATACGGGCCTGACCCTTCGGCACCACAGGATAGTAGAATCCCGTGACGAAGATGCCTTCTTCCTGCAACTTGGCGGCAAACTTCTGCGACAACGGAGCATCGTAGAGCATTACTGCGCAAATGGCGGATTGAGAAGGCTTGCAGTCGAAGCCGGCCTCGGTCATCTTCTTAATGAAATATTCAGTGTTGGCGTGGAGCTTGTCTTGCAGCGTGTTGGTTTCGCTCATCATCTCGAACATTCGGATGCCAGCGGCCACGAGGCCCGGAGCCATCGAGTTGGAGAACAGATACGGACGGCTGCGCTGACGCAACATGTCAATGATTTCCTTGCGACCCGTAGTGAAACCACCCATAGCGCCACCGAAGGCCTTGCCAAGGGTACCAGTCAAGATTTCGATCTTGCCACGGAGGTTGAAGTGTTCGGTCACGCCGCGACCTGTCTTGCCGACCACACCAGCGGAGTGGCTCTCATCGACCATCACCATGGCGTTGTATTTCTGGGCCAGTTCATAAATCTTGTCGAGTGGGCAGACGTTGCCGTCCATGGAGAACACGCCATCAGTGACGATGAGGCGGAAACGGCAGGCCTGAGCGTCTTGTAATTGCTTCTCAAGGTCGGCCATGTCAGCGTTGGCATAGCGGAAACGCTGGGCCTTGCAAAGACGAACACCGTCAATGATGGAAGCGTGGTTCAAAGCATCGGAGATGATGGCATCATCGGGGCCGAGCAGTGGCTCAAAAACGCCACCGTTGGCATCGAAGCAAGCAGCGTAGAGGATGGTGTCCTCAGTGCCGAAGAACTCAGCAATCTTGGCTTCCAACTTCTTGTGGAGGTCTTGGCAACCGCAGATGAAACGAACGGAGGCCATACCATAGCCACGGGCGTCCATGCCGTCCTTGGCGGCTTGAATCAGTTCGGGATTGTCGGCGAGGCCGAGGTAGTTGTTCGCGCAGAAGTTGAGGCAAACCTTGCCACCAACCATGATTTCAGCGCCCTGGGCACTCTCGATGATGCGTTCACGTTTATAAAGGCCATCGGCTTCAATCTGAGCCAATTCCTTTTTCAGATACTCTTGAAAGTTTGCGTACATTTGATTTAAGTTTAAAGGTTGATTTTTCTCTTTGGCCGCAAAGGTACGAAAAGGATAAATAAGGTGTACACGTTTTTCTGAATTTTTTGCATTGGTACAAATTTTCGATTCGATCGTAAATCTGGGCTATCTCTTCAAGATTTTCTGCCCAAAACACCGGCCATCCTGTTCCATCCGAATGAAATAAACACCCGACGGCCATTGCGAAACATCAATGGTAGATGAAGCATTTACATTGCTCTCGGAAAGCATTTTCCGGCCCATCACATCCGTCACGACCAGACTTAAAGACCTGTTTTTCAAATCTTCAGAAAATCGAATCGTCACGACATCGGTGGCGGGATTGGGATAAACCTGAATCTCCAGCTCCTCCATTTCGGGAATCGAAGTCGGGAATTTCAGGTGATGGTACAGGAAGTCGCGGGCGATGCTGAAACAGGTGTCGAATTTTTCCTCAATCAGTGTATAAACCACCGGAACAAAATAGAAAGCGTGTCCCTCGCCCTCAAACGGGTGGAATTCGTAATCAGTGATGCCGATTTCATCAAGCCGGCCAGCTATGGGGAGGGAGCCATACATATAAGGCATCACACCGGGGAGCATCCCATTGTAGCAATAGCCCGAGTCGTATGGCACGTTGGTATCGGCGGTGCCGTGAATCATGCACAGCGGCACATATTCCTCCTCACTAATGACGTTGAGGTCCATCACACCGCCCCATTGCGGCACGGCTCCGGCCACCGCTGGCGAGAAACCAGCATATTCGTCGAAGCCTGAACTGTGCATCGAACCCAAATCAGGCTCCACAAAAGTCTCCGCAGGACGCTCGTCTTCGTCCATGAAAAGTTCACAATAAACGGCAATCGAACCGGCCGAGTTGCCGAGCAGAAAGACCTGTTCCGGGTCAATCCTGTATTCATCGCAATGGTATTTGAAAAACCGAATCGCAGCACTGACATCCTGAGCCGCCATGTAAGCATCGCGAATCAGCGCTGTGGAACTGAGGTTCCATATTGAAATCAGGCGATAATCGATGGAAGCCGCCGCGTAACCATGTTGCGCCAAACGGGTGCAATACTCTACCATGTCGGCATAATCGCGGCTGCCCGCGACAAAAGCACCGCCGAAAACCGTAATCACCAACGGGCGCGCTGAAAGAGTATCGCCCTCTGGCTCATAAAAATCGAGATACAAGGTCGTGGGCGAAGTTTCCCCTTCCTTTATGGCATTGCTGAAAGGAATGCCTTCGACGATGTGCACCTCGTCGAAAACCGGTTCGGCATAACGCACACCTTGTGCCATCGCCATATTTGTGAACAAGCCACACAACAGGCCAATTATGGCTAAAAATCTGGTTGTTTTCATTTTATTCATTTGCTTGATGTTTTGGATTTCACGGCAAAATTAGAAAAACAAAACCAGAAAACCAAAGTGTTTTTAAAATGTCTTTTTTTCGAATACCCAAAAAACAGGCGCACCAGAAAAATCCAGATGCGCCTTTGTGAATGGCATTTGTAGGGCTGTCCTATTAGGGCAGCCGCATTGTCGTTTCGTTGCGGAGGCTGCCACGGTGTGACAGCCCTACAGGTTCACCTATTCTGTTCCCTAATCGAAACACTAAAGGATTAATATTTCACGAAATAGACATTCCAATTGCCACCAGGACCATCGGCATGCACTGTTCCGCGTCCATGTTCTATTGCTTTTGCTATAGTTTTGTAACGTGAATTACCCAAAGCATGAAAATAGTGTAAACAATCCACTCTACCTTTTAACTTACCATCAATATATTTTAGAGTAATATCACAAGAATATTCAGTGCGTTCATATTCATGGTCTTCATCATTGCTTGATTCAACTCGAAGAAAATAATACGTAACACCGCCATCTTCTACATCTATATCTTTATGCTCTCTAACTACACTAAATGGTGTACAATTTGTGTAATAATTGCAAACCTCTGAACCTTTACTTTGATATAATAAAAACCTTTCATAACTCACCGTATAAAACCCCTCGTTTTCGCTGATTTCTATGTCAAATCTTTCATCCCTTTTTCCTGAAGCCTTATAGCAAGCCCATCGTCCAATCAATACTCTTGGGTCAAAAGCCTTTTGTTCTTGTTCCATTGACTCGATTTCGCTCATGTCAATAGTTAGAGTGCGTCCATTCTCAGATTGCAATGTGATTTGGCTTTCCGTGCGGTTGGTTATCGTTCCTCGGGCATCGAAGCCGTTTTTCAGATGAATGACATCTATAGTCTGCGCATAAATTGCTGATAATGATAGGCAAAATGCTATCAGTAGGATTATTCTTTTCATCGTGTTTGATTTGTATCTTTTCTTACTGCCTTATTTTGCCACTGCCATAGCATCTTGGACACGTTGTCTCTGTCGACCATTTGTCCACGCCAGTGCCACCACAAGCACCGCATTTTTCCGTTCTCGGAGTTCTTACTTTTCCTTTATTGCAATAAGGGAAATTGCAAGGAACTTCAATCAAATTCCCATTTCTGTCTGGAGTTTTCATCTTTGTAGTTCCTTTGCATTGGGGACATGTCTCTATGTAATAAACAATATTAGTTCCCGTTCCGTTACAATCGTTGCAACGCCTTTCTTCTGTTACACGAACTTTTCCACTTCCTTGACATTTAGGACATCTTACTTCTTGTTGTGCGAACAAAGAGACCGAGCAAACGGCCAATACTATAGTTATAGTTAATAATATCTTCTTCATTTTTTTCGTTGCCCCGTTATATCCCATTAGGCTCATCGGTTTTTGTTGGATTTAAAGCATTAATGTAGTGACGGCCTTAATAAGCAAGACCATCACTACAAATTGTTGTTTTTGCTTTCAAAACAGCATAAACCTATTTAAGTTCCACATCTTTTAGTTTATATCTAGTAGTATTTTCATCATAATAAGGACTTGCACTACCGACAATCAAACAATTTCTACGGTTCCAAAGCGTGCAAGTTGTTTCACCTTCTCTTACGGATCCGTTTTCACCATTTTTGTAATAGTATGAAATTTTGACAGCTACAGGATCCGCACAGTCACAATCATACGAGATTTTAAGATACCATCCATCATCGGTCTGTCCGTTCTCGTAAACATTGTAACTGCACTGTGGATTGTTTATCCCGGCTTCGTTATTGCTTTGATTGCTTAATACAAACGAACTACATAGTACAAACAGGAGAGTTGCAATAGGTAATAATAACTTTTTCATTTTCTTTCTTTGCCCAGTTATATCCCATTAGGCTCGTCGGTTTTGTTAGGTTAAGTTTTTATGATTCAACAAAATATAGTTTTAACTCTGATATTTAATGTCCTTTCCTGTATTTCTCATAATCCGATTCCTTGACCACCACTGGAACTGTGTTATAGGTGCCTACTACTGTTTGATAAGTATAATAATCAACACAAATGAAGTTCCCTTGTATTTTTTCCCCTCTAGAATAGTGCTCTCCGAATGTGATGATTTTTACCGCATCTTCAAAATTGTTTTTTCCATTTCCAGCTAATATCGCATTATCACTAAGTTGTTGCATAAGAATAACATCCAAATATCTACTATCGCCAAGAGAAAGTCTATTAGAAATAGCACATGACGACAATAATATTGAAACCAAACACAACAAAAGTATTTGTTTTGGCTTTTGCCTTTTATTTTGGATTTCTTTGTTGCTTTCCATCGAATACTTTGCCTCGTTATATCCCATCAGGCTCGTCGGTTTTAATTGATTATTAAACACAGCAAAAATAACAATACAAATTGAAAATCAATCTATTATGTCGTCATGGATTCTTTGACAAATCTTTCCAAATCCTTTGACAATTTGTCAGATATCTTTTGACACTTTTCTCGCTTTTCGATAGTCGGAATAGCATTTGAAAAAGTCATGGTCGAGGGCGTCGCTGATTTTCAGTAGCAAATCGGTATAGATGAAACTTCGATTAAGCAGGTAATACATGTTCTGACGCGAGCATCCTACCTGTTTCGATAACCACAATGTACTTCGCCCTTGTCGAGCGAGTTCTTCTTTAATAAGGTGTCCAATATGTGGTGCATCCTGCGTGGCCATGTCCTTGATTTTGAGAATAGAAAAAGCGTGGAATCAATTCCTTGCTTGAACACCGAGGGGTTCCACGCCCTACCCATCTAACAAGTATTCCACGCCGTACCGAGTACGGCATTTGTCTACTTATCCTTGATGGGTGCCCCGCCGAAACGAGGTCTTGTTGGAACTTTGGTGTTCAAGGACAGCAACAAGTGCTATCTGCTAATTATGTATGTTTCTGTTTGTCTTGTTCTTTTGTTTAATTCTATTTTAGTTCAACTAAAGTTTTTATCTTGTTTATATAATCTTCAACTTTTTCAAACAACGGCTCCACCTCTTCCTGATGCCACTCAATGAAATCATCATAATCACCCGTCTTGCGCATGTTTTGAAGTCGAGCCAAAAGTTTAGCATCTTCTTTCGAAATAACGCCAGTAACAACAAACTTCTGTCCTATCATCCCAATCACGCCTTCATGGGATTTCGCAACAATCCCATTTTGAATCAACAAAGCCTTTGAAGCATAATAGGCCGCATAATACAAACGGTTTGCTGCCAAAGTCCAATGGTTATCATCAGCGCAATCACGGGCTTCAACCACAGTTCCGTACGCTTTCTCAATGCGATACTTCACCAAGGCATCTCTTTCATCTTTTGTCAGCATAATTCAATCCCTTCCCGCATTACATTTTTATAAAAAGGCGTAATCTGCCGCTGCTGCCACTCTCTGTATGTATAAACCACAGGATTGATTTCCACACCGAGTGACCAACCCAATGAAATGAACGGGAAGACCCATCTGTCGAAATCTCCATTGCTAACCCTCTCGCCATCAACAAGTAACAGCAAGTCCCAATCCGAGTCAGGTTGTGCATCATCTCTCGCTTGTGAGCCGAAAAGCATCAATTTGGCATGATCGGGTAGTATCTCCTTGCCGAGTTTCCTTATCAATTCTTCTATTTCAAGTTGCTGGGCGGACATTTCTTGTTCGTTTTTCAGCCGCAAATATAAACATTTTTCCTTGACGCAAGGTTTTTGTTGCCCTATCGCTTTATTTTGTAATTTTGCAACCAAATCAAACCATTATATTAAAATGAACAACGCTTTATACATCTATAACAGCCTCTCGCGCTGCAAGCAACCTTTCAAGCCTTTGAACGCCCCGCATGTGGGCATGTATGTTTGCGGACCTACCGTCTATGGCGATGCGCATTTGGGACATGCCCGTCCAGCCATTACTTTCGACTTGGTTTTCAGATATTTGAAACACCTTGGTTATAAAGTACGCTATGTGCGCAACATCACCGATGTGGGCCATTTGGAGCACGATGCCGACGAAGGCGAGGACAAAATCGCGAAGAAAGCCCGCCTCGAAAACCTTGAGCCGATGGAGGTGGCGCAATACTACACCAACCGTTACCACGCCGCGATGGACAAACTGAACGTGCTGCGTCCTTCGATTGAACCGCACGCTTCGGGTCACATCATCGAGCAGATTGCGATGGTGCAGAAGATTCTCGACCAAGGCTATGCCTACGTGGAAAACGGCTCGGTGTATTTCGACATCGAGAAATATAATAAGGAGCACCCTTACGGCATCCTCTCGGGGCGCAACTTCGAGGAAATGCTCAACACCACGCGCGAGTTGAGCGGTCAGGAAGAGAAACACAACCCTGTGGATTTTGCTTTGTGGAAAAAAGCTGAGCCTAAGCACATTATGCGCTGGCCTTCGCCTTGGAGCGACGGCTTCCCGGGCTGGCACATGGAATGCTCGGCGATGGGTTGCAAGTACCTCGGCGAGACCTTTGACATCCACGGCGGCGGCATGGATTTGATGTTCCCGCACCACGAGTCGGAGATTGCGCAGAGCATGGCGGCCAACGGCAAACAGCCCGTCACTTATTGGATGCACAACAACATGATTACCATAGGCGGACAAAAGATGGGCAAGTCGCTCGGCAACTTCATCACCCTTGACGAGTTCTTCAACGGCAGCCACATCAACGCCAAGGGCGAGGAGATGATTGCGCAGCCCTACAGCCCCATGACCATCCGTTTCTTCATCCTGCAAGCCCACTATCGCAGCACTTTGGACTTCTCTAACGAAGCCCTCCAAGCCGCCGAAAAGGGCTACAACCGCCTGATGGAAGCCGTGAAAGCCGCCAAGAACCTGAAAGCCACCGAAGGTGCCGCCAACCTTGACATCCAGAAGATTGTCGATGCCTGCTACGATGCCATGAACGACGACTTCAACAGTCCCATCGTCATCGCCAACCTCTTTGAGGCCGTGCGCATCGTGAACACCATCAAGGACGGCAAGGCGCAAATCAACGCCGAGGAACTGGCTTTGCTCAACAAACTGTTCAAAGATTTCGTCTTCGACATTTTGGGCTTGGTGGAAAGCAACGCCTCCGACGGCAGCGGTGCCCTCGTCGACGGCCTGATGCAGACCATCATCGACATCCGCAAGCAAGCCCGCGCCAACAAGGACTGGGCCACTTCCGACAAGATTCGCGACGAACTCGCCCATCTGCACATCACCCTGAAGGACGGCAAGGAAGGCACAAGTTGGACTATGGAATAAATTCAATATCAACCATATAAAAAAGAACAACATGGCATATCATTTCAAAAACCTCGTTTTCGAGGGTGGCGGTGTGAAAGGCATCGCTTACGTGGGCGCTCTTGAAGTGCTCGACAGAGAAGGCATTCTCCCCGACATTGAGCGCGTAGCCGGCACTTCGGCAGGTGCTATGGTGGCCGTCCTTATCGGTTTGGGCTATTCCGCAAAAGAGCTTCAGGACATCCTTTGGAGCATCAACTTCCAGAATTTCTTGGACAACTCGTGGGGATTCGTTCGCAACACCAAACGGCTCTTGGAAGATTACGGCTGGTACAAAGGCGAATTTTTCCGCAACCTTATGGCAGACTACATCAAGGACAAAACCGGAAACGGTGAGACTACTTTCGCGGAATTCAAGAAAATGATAAAAGACAATCCCTCCTTCAAGGACATCCATCTGATTGGTACCGACCTGACGACGGGTTATTCGAAGGTGTTCAACTCCAAGTTTACCCCTAACCTAAAAATCGCCGATGCCGCTCGCATTTCCATGTCGATTCCGCTGTTTTTCAGTGCTGTACGCGGATATGGTGCCAATGACAACAACCACGTCTACGTGGATGGCGGACTGTTGGACAATTACGCCATCAAGGTGTTTGACAACATCGAGTATCTCGCGAACAAAAAACGCGCTCGCCGCACCGACTACTACGAAAGAATCAACAAGACATTAGTAAAAGACAGAAAGCCCGACACTAAGGAATACGTCTACAACAAGGAGACGTTGGGATTCCGCCTTGATGCCAAGGAAGAAATCGCGATGTTCCTTAACCAAGGCGAAGCACCGACAAAAGACATCAACAGCTTTTTCTCCTACACCAAGGCTTTGGTCTCAACGCTCATCGACTTCCAAAACAATGTGCATCTGCACAGTGACGACTGGCAGCGCACGGTTTATATCGACTCCCTCGGCATTAGTGCCATTGACTTCAACATCTCCGACACGAAAAAGAAGAAACTCGTCGAATCGGGTGCCCAATATACTGAATCCTACCTCGAATGGTATAACAACGATGAAGAAAAGGCCAACAAGTAAGTCCTTTGCTAACATATCTTATGGAACCTGTGTTTTCAAACAAGGCCAAGTTTTTCATTATTTTGGCTTTGCCCGTGTTGTTTTGTAGCTTTTTCCCAATCAACACATCAGCTCAAGAGTCTTTTTTCAGTTACGACAACCGCACTTTCTTTGAGGGCGATTTGCGCTTTGGCAAATATTTCCCCTTTGAACCACGGCACGCCTACATGAAGGTGTTGCCCCAGTACGGCCTCGACCTACGCATAGGCCGGCAAACCGATGGCCGCGCCCAATGGGAAAAAGACTTCAACTATCTGAATTACGGTGCTTTCCTGCGTCTCGAGAAAAACAACGTGGACAGCATCCAATTTTTGGACCGCGACGAAAACGGCTATGAACGAGAGAGTTGGGTTAAGCTTGGCGACTGCTATTCGGTGGGAGGCTTCATCAACGGGCATCTGTATCGCGGCAAGTATTGGTCGTTCGACTATGACATTATGGGCGGCTTTTCTTTTTGGACGCGCCATGGCGACGAGTTCATCGGCTCAGTGGCCAACGTGCATCTGGCCATCGATGCCGGCCCAACCTTCATGATTGAGGACAACTTTGACATCACCTTGCGTTACCAGTTCTCACATTCGTCGAATGCTGCTTTCAGGCTGCCCAATTGCGGCATCAACGTGCTCAGTTGGGTGGTGGGACTGCGTTATCATCCCAAAGGGAGGCCCGAACTCATCCCAAAGGAGAAACCGAGGCTCAAGTTCCAAAAATCCACCTCCATTTTTGCCACTGAGTCGGTAGGCCTTTTGCAGACCAACGAATGGATGAACAGCTACCAAACCGCCGACGGCACCATGGTCAGCGACCTGCCCAACGAACGCCCTTATTATTTCGCCAACGTCATCCAACTTGGCCTACATCGCCAGTTCCATCCCAAATTCAGCTACGATGTGGCCTTGGATTTCGGCTGGACGGGCGAAACCAAACGCATGTACGAGAAAGCGCATCAGATGTACGATGACGGACACGAATATTTCACCGGCGACGATGCCATTCCGCTGATGGAATACAGCTTCGCACGCGGTCTGCATTTTGCACCTTCCGCGATGTTTGAAATCAACTACAACCGTTTCGCATTCTGTTTGGGTGGCGCTTATTACCTTTGGCACGGCATTTATTACGGCACCGACCAAAAGAAGACTTGGGGCTTGCCCGAGTCGTCGGAAAGCAACTTTGAGGACACCTATCTCCCACCCTGCTACCGCACTTTCTATGGTCGTTTGGGGTTCAAATATTATTTGAGCGAAAACCGCAACATGTTCGTAGGCAGTTTCATGAAAGTGCATGAAGCTGTCATCGACTATGCCGAGTTCACCTTCGGCATCAACCTGTTCAGTTGGAAAGATAAGAGATAAACCTTATTCGCCGTAATCGACTTCCTTTATCAAGTTGCCTTGTTCGTCGTACCACTTCCACTTGCCGCAGTGCTTGCCCTCATTATAAAAGCCTTCGCTGTACAAGTTTCCGTTTTCACGCCAAACCGTGGCCTCGCCCGTGCGCAAGTTGTCCTTGAAGAAACCGTGGCTTTGCAAACGACCATCAGGGAAATAAGCCTTCCACTCGCCCTCGCGCCTGCCATTCTTCTTCGCGCCTTCCATCTTCACCTGTCCCGTTTCGTAATACTCGATTTCTTTCACGCATTCGCCTGATTTATTGAGCATTTGCACAATTTGAGGTTGGCCGTTGGGGAACGAAGCCGTCACTTTTTCCTCCAATTGGGCATTGCAGGAAACGAGAGCCAACGCCATTGCCAATAACAAGAATATCTTTTTCATTTTCAATAGTTTATTTGTTCATTTTCAAACGGCTGCCATAGTATGACAGCCCAACATTTATCGATTAAATTCCAACCTTTGTCCTTTGTTCTCTTCATAGAAAATGCCGTCTTCATACACCAGATTACCGTTTACGAAGGTATGCGTCACGCGGGAATGCATCCACATGCGCTTGTAAGGCGTCCAGTGGCACTTGGTGAACTCATTGGCTGTCGAAATCAGGTGTTCGGCATTCAAATCCACGAGAGCCAAATCGGCGTGATAGCCTTCGCGAAGAAAACCCCGACGGTCAATTTGGTACAAGATGGCCGGATTGTGACACATCATCTGCACCACTTGCGGGAAAGTCAGCTCACCTTGGCGAACCCATTCCAGCATCACCTCCAATGAATGTTGGATGGACGCGAATCCCGACTTGCTGGTGAAATAATTGCCCGTGTATTTCTCGTTACGACGATGCGGAGCATGGTCGGAGGCGATGGTGTCAATCAGTCCGTTTTGGATACCTTCCATCAACGCAACCTTGTTCTTTTCCGCCTTGATGGCTGGATTGCACTTGATGCTGAATTTCATTTTCCGGTAGTCATCGTCGCAAAAACGCAAGTAATGCGGGCAAGTTTCTGCTGTTATCTTCTTATCTTTCAACGGAATGTCATTTCTAAACAATTCCAGTTCCTTTGCCGTGGAGATATGCAAGATATGGAGTTTGGCATTCGTTTTCAAAGCCAAATCAACGGCTTTTGAGGAAGAGAGATAACAAGCTGTTTCGGTACGTATCTTGGGATGCAGATAGGCCTTTGACTCCACGATGTCTCTTTTCACCATCTCGTCATACAAGTCAGAGTTGTGTTGGATAAGCTCCTCATCTTCGCAGTGTGCCGCAATCAGGCAGGGTGATTCCTTGAACAAACCTTCCAAAACATCACCTTTATCGACAAGCATATTGCCCGTGCTCGACCCCATGAACAACTTGATGCCGCAAACACGCTTCGGGTCAGTTTTCACGACTTCTGAGAGATTGTCATTAGTTGCGCCAAGATAGAAAGAATAATTGGCCAACGACTTCTCGGCGGCGAGGTCAAACTTCTCCTGCAGAAGTTCTTGCGTGGTCGTTTGGGGAATGGTGTTGGGCATGTCCATGAAGGAAGTCACGCCGCCCGCCACGGCTGCATGGCTTTCGGTGAAGATGTCGGCCTTATAAGTCAGACCCGGCTCACGGAAATGCACATGCTCGTCGATGACACCCGGAATGAGATATTTCCCCTGAGCATCAATGACTTGGGTTGAAGATCGTTGAGCTTGCCGAAACGCCGTTTCAGAATCAATCGGCCCTTCGACAGGCTCAGGAACCTCGCTTTCACGGATAATCTTGGCAATCTTGCCATCCGAAACAAAAACACTTGCCTTGAAGGTCTGCCCCTCATTGACAAGTGTCGCATTTTTGATATAATAGTTCATTTTCTCGGTTTAATCTTACCTGTCAAGCCTCTCCAACGTAAATTAATCACTCCGAACACGGCCTCTTTGAAGATACCCTTGCTCATCTTCGACTGCCCCTCGCGGCGGTCAGTGAAGATGATGGGCACTTCCTCAATCTTGAAGCCAAGTTTCCAAGCGGTGTATTTCATCTCGATTTGGAACGCATAGCCCACGAACTTGATTCTATCTAAATCTATGGTTTCCAAAACCTTGCGTGTATAGCACACAAAGCCTGCCGTGGTGTCGCGCACCTGCATCCGCGTGACGAAACGCACGTAAGCCGAGGCATAATACGACATCAACACACGCCCCATCGGCCAATTGACTACATTGACACCCGTCTTGTAGCGCGAGCCAACAGCCAAATCCGCACCGTTGGCACAAGCATCGTGAAGCCTTGCCAAATCGTCAGGATTGTGGGAGAAGTCGGCATCCATCTCAAAAACATACTGATACTCACGCTCCAAGGCCCACTTGAAGCCTGTGATGTAAGCCGTTCCAAGACCCAACTTGCCCGCCCTTTGAATCATGAATAGACGGTCGCTGAACTCCGTCATCAGCCGTTTCACGATGTCGGCGGTGCCGTCCGGGCTGTTGTCGTCAATGATAAGGATATCGAACGCCATTGGCAGGTTGAAGACATAGCGGATGATGTTCTCGATGTTTTCCTTTTCCTTGTAAGTGGGGATGATTACCAAATTCTCTGACATACCAAATTCGTTTACCTTTCAACGTGCAAAGATAGGAGAAAATTGCAAATAGGCGACGAAAGCCACAAAAAAAGCCCACCCGAAGGCAGGCTTTTCAGTCTCAAGGCTCATGGAATCTTATTCTTCCACAACAAAATCCTTCACTTCCCAAGTAGCAGAAGCGCTGGTTGTGCTGGTGTACTTGAAGGCGATGGTCACAGTCTGGCCGACGAATGGAGTGAGGTTGGCGGTGGAAGTGATAAAGGTCCAGTTATTGCCGGCTGGCCATTGGTCGAGGCTCAGTTCAGTCCAAGTGGCTGTAGTGACATTGTCGTTGTAATCGGTGGAAATCATCATCGACAAGGCTCCATTTGGCGAAGCATAGTTGACGGCTTGGCTGAAACTCAGTTTCGCCGAACTGACACCCGAAAGATTGATGGCTGGCGACACGAGCCAACTCTCAGCATTGTAAGCCTGACCGACGTATGCACTGGCCTTCATGCAGGAATAATTGGAGGCATATTGCCAAATGTAAGTCAATTCAGAAGGCAGAACAACATCCTGAATGGTGAACGCGCCTTGTCCGCTGGCGAACGACTCAGAGAAGATTTGCGTGCCCGGCGTGGGCGGCGTGACACCACCTTCAAGCACGAAGTCGGCCTCGGTGCCACCGCTGTCGCGCAAACCAGCCTGTCCGAAATACTTGCGGAGTTTGCCGTTCACTGCCAAATGCTTGCCCAAATTGCCCGGATTATCCATCAGGTTGACTTGCGTACGTAACGGTTTGCCCGCAGGCAGGTTGACGATGATGCAATTGGCAATCTCACGGCAAGCGGCATCGTCGGCGATGACCACATTGGTGGCCAAGTCGAACGGAGCACTCCAGTTGATGTCGTTGTTGCTCGTGACCGTGCTCAATCCTGACTTCACGGCACCCACGATAAAGCCATGCACCCAAGCGATAGGCTCCTCATTCTGCAAACCGATACCAGCAGCCACATTATAAGGATCTTCAAAGGTGCCACTGCCTTCGCCTATTCCCGGAGTGGGCGGGGTCGGAGGCACTTCGCCACTACCCTCTTCGATGCAGATGCTCTGAATTTCCATCGTGCCCGCCTTGCTGTCGGTGGAGGTGTATTTCACCGCAAAGGTGACGGTCTGGCCGACATACTCCGTCAGCGAAACTTCCGCCGTCAAGAAGTCGTTCCAGTTGCTGCCTTCAGTCAGCGAGGCGGCAACCTGCGTCCAAGTGGCGGTTGTCGGTTCGCTGCCCCAAGTGTAATTCGTCGAAGCCCAAATGGTGACTTCATCATTGATATTGTTGAAATAGCGACCAATATAAACTACGGTCATCTTGGCATCGTCCACGCCCGTGATGGCCACCGGCGAAGAGATGAGCCAGTCCTCGTTGGCATTATAACTGCCACCAACATAACCCGTCATCTTGGCTGTTTGGTAATCTATTTCCCAAGATTGAGGTCCCAATATATCATAGGTCATGTAAGTGCCAAATTCAGAGGTAAAACTCTGGCAATAA
>Ga0265298_10004116_pt1 | contig 18755 bp, 18 predicted proteins | sample AusTroGonzalo_MG_3_FD_193486 | JGI IMG/M metagenome (GOLD analysis project Ga0265298, IMG submission 193486) | Bovine rumen microbial communities from tropical cattle in Woodstock, Queensland, Australia - Gonzalo_01 | ecosystem: Host-associated > Mammals > Digestive system > Stomach > Rumen ... | reverse complement strand
TTCCCCAAGGAAGGCAATAAACTATAAAAATTTCACAATAGGGTCGGTTCCGCTGTGTAAAATAAATAAGCCGCTCAACAATGAGCGGCTTATTTATTGCTATAAGCTATTAGCTTACTCGATGACTACGAGGGCATCGTCTTCCATAACGCTCTGACCAGCAGTCACGCAGATGGCAGTAACCTTACCATCCTTCTCTGCTTCGATGTTGTTAGCCATCTTCATGGCTTCCAGCACGAGCAGGGTGTCGCCAGCCTTCACCTCGTCACCCACAGCCACCTCGATAGAGGTGATGACGCCAGGCAGCGGAGCCTTGACGGCATTGTTGGTGTTGACGTTGGCGGTGCTGGCAGCCTCTGAACTGCTATCAGCAGCGGGAGCTGCGGGCTTACCCAGTACAGGCTTCTTCTTCTCAGGTTCAGCCTCGGGTTCCCATTCTACCTTATATTCTTCGCCATTGACGTTGACGGTAGCTACGGTTCCCTCAATATCTCCAATGGTCACCTCATACTGGTTACCATTGATGGTGTACTTATATTCTTTCTTCATGGTTTTAATTCTTAATTCTTAACTCTTAATTCTATTAAGGGTGCGCTGTCATGGTTTGGGCATAGCCGTTCCACTGAGTCTGCTTCTCACTGATGGTGATGATGCCTGGCTCCTTGTCGTGTACGTTGTTGCCCTTGAACTCATAAAGAGCCATAGCGATGGCAGCATATACTTCGTTTTTCATACCTATAAACTTTAAACTTTACATAGGAATGTTACCGTGCTTCTTGGCGGGCAGCGAGTCACGCTTGGTAGCCAGCTGAGCCAGTGCGCGGCAGATGCGGAAACGAGTGTTGCGAGGCTCGATGACGTCGTCGATGTAGCCGTACTTGGCAGCCTGATAAGGATTAGCGAAGAGCTCGTTGTACTCTTCCTCCTTCTCAGCGATGAATGCCTTAACGTCCTCACCGGCTTCCTTCTTTGCCTTGGCTTCCTTAGCATACAGCACAGCGGCAGCACCTGATGCACCCATCACGGCAATCTCGGCAGAAGGCCATGCGTAGTTCAGGTCGGTGTGGAGCTGCTTAGAGCCCATCACGATGTGTGAACCACCGTATGACTTACGCAGGGTAACGGTAATCTTGGGCACAGTAGCCTCACCGTAGGCGTACAGCAGCTGAGCACCGTGCAGGATGACTGCATTGTACTCCTGACCAGTACCTGGCAGGAATCCTGGAACGTCTACGAGTGATACGATAGGAATATTGAAGGCGTCGCAGAAACGTACGAAGCGGGCACCCTTACGGCTGGCGTTCACGTCGAGCACACCAGCATAGCAAGAAGGCTGGTTGGCAACGATACCTACGCTTTGACCGTTGAAGCGTGCGAAACCAACGATGATGTTCTTGGCGAACTTAGGCTGTACCTCGAAGAACTCGTGGTCGTCGGTGATGGCCGAGATGACCTTGTACATGTCGTATGCCTCGTTGGGGTTCTCAGGAATAATCTCGTTCAGTGAGTCCTCCAGACGGTCGATGGGGTCTGTGCACTTCTTGCGAGGAGCCAGCTCCATGTTGTTTGAAGGAATATAGCTCAGCAGGGTCTTTAGCATCTCTACAGCCTCTTCCTCTGTCTTAGCGGTGAAGTGGGTAACACCCGACTTCGAGGCGTGAACGGATGCACCACCCAGATGCTCCTGGTCGATGTCCTCGCCAGTAACGGTCTTCACCACCTTCGGACCGGTAAGGAACATGTATGATGTGCCTTCCATCATCAGGGTGAAGTCAGTCAGTGCAGGACTGTAAACGGCACCACCGGCGCAAGGACCGAAGATACCTGAAATCTGTGGAATCACACCAGAGGCCAGAATGTTACGCTCAAAAATCTCTGCGTAACCTGCCAGTGCGTTGATACCTTCCTGAATACGAGCACCACCCGAGTCGTTGATGCCAATCAGCGGAGCACCCATCTTCATGGCCATATCCATGACCTTGCAGATTTTCTGTGACATTGTCTCGCTGAGTGAACCGGCGTGTACGGTGAAGTCCTGTGCGAAGATGAATACCAAACGGCCGTCGATGGTACCTGAACCGGCTACCACACCGTCGCCAAGGAAGTTCTTCTTCTCCATGCCAAAGTTGTAGCAGCGATGCTCCTTGAACATGTCGTACTCTTCAAACGAACCTTTGTCCAACAGCATCTCCACACGCTCACGGGCAGTGTACTTGCCCTTCTCGTGCTGCTTCTGTATGGCTTTCTCACCACCACCGAGACGAGCCTGTTCGCGTTTCTCGATGAGTTGCTTAATCTTTTCTAATTGCTTGCTCATTGTTTTTAAGTTCTTTATTTCGATGTTCGATATTTCGATTTACTCTGGATGCTCACAGAGTTCTGTGAGGATGCCACATGTTGATTTCGGATGCAGGAAGGCGATGTTCAGACCCTCGGCGCCCTTGCGGGGCTTCTCGTCGATGAGGCGTACGCCCTTCTCGCTGACCTCTGCCAGTGCCTTGGCTACACCGTCCTCTACGCAGAATGCTACGTGGTGAACGCCCTTGTTGCCTTTGTCCAGCCACTTCTGGATGGTGCTCTCTGGACTTGTGGGCTCCAGCAGCTCCAGCTTCACTTCGCCACAACGCAGGAAGGCGGTCTTCACCTTCTGATCTTCTACCACTTCTGTTGCATAACACTCTAAGCCCAGCACGTTCTGGAAGAATGGCAGGCTCTCCTCGATACTCTGGACAGCAATGCCCAGATGCTCAATGTGAGAAATTTTCATACCCTCAATTATTAATTGGTTATAATAATATTGTGCAAAGGTACAAAATTAAATTGAGAATGGAGAATTGGGAATTGATAATTAAAGATTATTAAAACTCTACCAGCACTTTTGCGTTGATTTGGCGCCCTGTGAGGTAGTTGGGGACGGCATATTGGTGGTTGGTGACGTCGGTAACCCAGTAGTAGCTGTTGACATTTGAGATGCCGAAGATGTTCAGACCGTCAACGCCGAGCCATACGCGTGGCTGCTTGAGTGAGGGCTTGCCGTCGGTTTTGCCTACGGCAAGATAGCTCATACCGATATCGGCACGCTTGTAGGCGGGTGCACGGAACTGCTGATACTCCAGTCCTCGGTGCGGTGCTCCGAAGGGCAGTCCGTCGGCAAAGGCCAGCTTCAGCGTCATCTTCCAGCGCTCGGTACCTGGGAAGTAGTCGGTGAAGTGCAGGTTGATGCCCCAACGCTGGTCGGTAGGCATCGGTACACTGACACCGTTGATTTTCTGACGTGTAGACATCACGGAGAAGGTGACCCATGAGTCGGTGCCTGGCACAAATTCGCCATACAGCTTCAGGTCGAGTCCTGCGGCATATCCGCTGGCTTTGTTTTCACCGTAGTACACTACCTTCATGTTCTGCACGTTGTAGGGTACGAGGTTGTCCATCAGCTTGTAGTAAGCCTCTGCGGTAAAGCGGAACGGGCGCTGCATCATGCGGAAACGGTAGTCGAAAGCACCGACAATGTGGATGCTTTGTTGGCTCTTGATTTTCTTGTTCAGCGTGACGACGGTCTGGCCGTTGATGGTCGATGTGTCGCGTAGCTCCTTATAGAATGGTGCCTGGTAGTAGAGTCCTGCTGCCAGTCGGAATGTCATATCCTCATTCCACGATGGTATGGCAGCCAGCGAGACGCGGGGCGACACGATGGTCTCTTTGTTATAGCTCCAGTTGGCCATGCGCACACCGTAGTTCAGCGTCAGGTACCAGGGCTTCTCGCCGCCAGTCTGCAGGCGATAGGTGTCTTGCAGGTAGCCCTCGATGCGTGTGGAACGCATGTCGTTCTTCGAGGCCAGCGAGTAAATCATGTCCAGACGGTCGGCAGTGTGGGGTATTGAGTAGCCGCTGCTGTCGCGCATCTCGTATTCGCGGGCCTGCTCCTCTATCTTCTCCCATTTGATGGTTACGCCAGCCTCCCAGTCGTGGCGCCCCGTCTTGTGGTTGCCTATCAGCTTCAGGCTGTGCACGTTGGCTGTCAGGTAGTTGCGGGCATGCTCCATATAGGTGCCCACGCCCAGCTGTTCCTGCGTCTGGGCATCGTCTAGCCAGTATTGTCCCTGGATGTCGTAGGTCTCCTGTTCCTTGGTGTGGAAAGCGGAGTAGAGCAGGCTTACCTTGCTGTTCTGCGAGAAGTGGCGCGTCAGTCGGGCGGTGGCAAAGAGTGTACGGAAGATGTCGCGCTCTTCACCGTCGAAGTACACCTTGAAGGTCTTGACATTTTGCATGGTGCCAAACGATGTCTCACGGTCTGTGGGCTGGAAATTATAATGGTTTTCCGAGATGTTACCGATGATGTCCAGTGACCATCGTTCGTTGGGCTGATAGGTGATGTAGGTCTGGTAGTCGAGGAAGTTGGGGCGGTATTCGCCTTTCGTCTCCATTGAGCCCAGCAGGTAGCGTGTCGTCTTGTAGCGCAGGCCATGCGACATGGTGAACTTGGCTGTTGGCTGTTGGCCGTTAGCCGTCAGCTTTTGTTTGCTGGCGTAGCCGACGAAGATGCCGCCACCTAACAGTGAGGCTTGTGCGGTGCCCTCAAAGCGGGTGGGCTTGCGGTATTGGATGTCGAGGGCGCTCGACATTTTGTCGCCATATTTCGCTTCAAATCCACCGCTGGAGAAGCCAATCTTCTCCACCATGTCCGAATTGATGATGCTGAGACCTTCCTGCTGACCACTGCGGATAAGTAGCGGACGGTATACTTCTACATTATTGATATACACGGAGTTCTCGTCGAACGAACCGCCTCGCACATTATACTGTGATGACAACTCGTTATGTGTGGAGACGCCCGCCTGCTGTTGTACCAGTTCTTCAACGGCATTACCTGTGGTTGATGGTGTTTGTCGGATATTTTTAACGTCCAGCTGTTCTGTCCCGGTGGTCTGTCTTCTGCGCTCCGTTACTACCACTTCCTGCAGTGCCTCCATGGGTTGCAACTGCACTTGCAGCTTCTGGTTGCCACGTGGACGGCGCAGCACGCGTGTCTTCGTCTGATAGCCCACCATCGAGAAGCGTATCACCACCGAGTCCTTCGATTGTAGCTTCAACGAGTATTCGCCCTTGAGGTTAGCCATCGTTACGGCACCTTGTTCCAGACACGATACCGTAGCCAGTTCTATGGCATTGCCGTCCTGGTCGCTCACCTTGCCGGAGAGCGTAAACTGCTGAGCGCTCACGACGATGGTCATGAGTAGGAATATAGCGAGAATATGTAGTCTCTTTGCGTTCATTGTCTATAATAACGCAAAAAATCGCCGTTTATTATAAATCACCCCTCCTGTTCACTCACGCCACAGCCATGATGCCAGCTTGTTGGCCCATCTGAAACTGATGCGGAACCAGCGCAGCGTGCTGACCTCCTTGCCGCCGAAGCTGAGAATGAAGTCACGGTAAGGGTTGTGGCGGAAGGGGAGTCCTACGTCCATAAAACGGATATGCTGGCAGCCGTCGTTGTAGGTGCAACGGATAGTATTCCAATACGTTACGGCATTCGGGTGCAGTGTGGCATAGCTCTTTCTTCTGGATGCAGAGTACCACAAATAGGCATCGCCGTCGGAGTACACGTACATGACACATCCCAGTGTCTTTCCCTTATAGGTCGTGATGAGCATCTTGCAGCGTCCCGACTTCTGCAGCTCTTTGAAGAAAGCGTCGGAGGGAATGTATCTGCGGGGCTTAAACCAATAGTGGCGGTGCAACAGTCGGAAGAAGCATTTGTAGTCCTCTTCGCTCTCCACCTCGTGAGTCTCTATGCCACGAGCCATCGCTGCCTCTATGCGTTGCAGCTGGCGCTCGTTGATGCGCTCCTCGGGGGCATGTGAGTGGTGCGAGTTGTGAATGCTCATCCATCGTACGGGGAAGTAGCCTGCGGCACGCAGAGGGGCATAGCCGAACATCTTCTGCGACAGATGGCTCACCTCCATATATAAGGTACGGTTATGCAGCCTTCTCGTTAGGGCGTCGAGCATCATGGAGAACAGCATATTCCGAGATGGGGCATTGTTGTCTTCGCCCATCGTGCGGTATGTCCCTTCACCCAGGATGCGCACGTGGCGATGCAGCAGGGCGGGCAGCCACGGATACTTGTAGCGCTCTACTGCCAGCAGGTTGGCTACGGCCTCTCCGTCATCATCAGTCACCACCGCCATATACGGCTTATGATGGGGTGTACGCAGGCAGAGCTCCATCAGCTCACGGCTGTGAAAGTAGCTGCCGTTGGGTAGGGCAGGCAGCGTGGAGACCTCTGTGTGTATCGTGACTTTCATGGGGACAAAGGTACGATTTAGTGAGCGAAATACCAAATTTCTGTAAACTTTTTTATGTCCTATTCCCTGATTGCGCTATTTTAATTTGTATTGTAGGGCAAGGACGAGGAGCCTGAATAAAGAAAAAGGGGCGAATCGTTGGCAGTTCGCTCCTTTTTTCGTAATTTTGCAGCAGATATAACATTAACGAGCAACAATGGACTTTAAGGATTTAGTACAGCAGCGCCGCTCGCACCGCAAATTCACGGGCGAGGAAGTGAGCGCAGAGGATGTGAAGGCAATACTGCGTGCAGGCTTGATGGCACCGACATCAAAGGGGCAGAGAGCATGGCAGTTTGTAGTGGTTGACGACAAGACCGACCTGGAAAAGCTGAGCGATGCGAAGGACCTGGGTGGGCAGTTCCTGCGTGATGCCGCACTGGCCATCGTGGTGCTGGGCGACCCCATGCAGAACGACTGTTGGGTGGAGGACGGAAGCATTGCCGCCATCTCGATGCAGTATCAGATAGAGGACCTGGGACTGGGTTCCTGCTGGGTTCAGATGCGTGGTCGTGGACTCAGCGACGGCACATCTGCTGACACCGTCATCCAAGGCGTGCTGAATATTCCGGAGAACCTGTCGTGTCTGTGCATCCTGGCTGTTGGTCATAAGGCCGACGAGCGCAAACCACAGAACGAGGATAAGTTGAAGTGGGAGAACGTACACTTGGAGAAGTATTGATAGTTGATAGTTGACAGTTGAGAGTTGAGAGTTGAGAGTTGAGAGGTGACAGTTATGAGGGTTGCGTTAATTGGACGGGGTCGTGTGGCTACGCACATGGGCAAGGCATTGCTCAAAGCTGGTCATCAGGTGGTAAGTGTCAACAGTCGTACGTTGGCGGAACTGCCACAGACTGCCGACCTCTACATCATTGCCGTGAAGGACAGTGCCTTGCAGGAGGTGATAGCAAAGGTAACTAAAAGCCAACAGCCAACAGCTGATGGCCAGCAGCCAGTTTTCGTGCATACCGCTGGCTCAATGCCACTGAGCGTCTTCGAAGGCTATGCCAAACGATGCGGCGTGCTGTATCCTATGCAGACCTTCTCAATGGACCGTGAGGTGGACTTCCGTGAGATTCCGCTATTCATTGAGGGTAATGATGCTCGCATCAGGGCTGTCGCTGAGTCGTTGTCGGACCACGTCTATGAGCTGAGCACTGCTGACCGTAAATACCTGCACTTGGCGGCTGTCTTCGCCTGTAACTTCGTCAACCACTGCTATACGTTGGCTGCCGACGTGCTGGCACAGAAGGGACTACCCTTCGATGTGATGCTGCCATTGGTGGACGAGACGGCACGTAAGGTACATGAGTTGCATCCGAAAGATGCCCAGACGGGTCCTGCCGTGCGTGGCGACCAGAACGTGATGCAGGCACAGGCTGCGCTGCTGGACGGCAAGGCGAAAGAAATCTACCAACTATTGTCACAGAGTATTCAAGAACATCAAGAATAATATGATTAATTACGACTTACAGAAGATACGGGCCATCGTATTCGACCTTGACGGCGTACTTTCGGCAGAGACCATCACGCTGGGCGTCGACGGTACTCCGCTACGTACCGTCAACATCAAGGACGGCTATGCCATCCAGCTGGCCATCAAGATGGGACTGCGTATCGCTATCATCTCAGGGTGTAAGATAGAGGCCGTGCGCCACCGTTATGAGGGCTTGGGCATGGAGGACATCTATCTGGGTGCTGCCGTGAAAATCAAGGTCTACGAGGAGTTCAAGCAGAAGTATGGCCTGACGGACGACGAGGTGATGTTTATGGGTGATGACATCCCCGACCTGGAAGTGATGCGCCTGGTGGGCTGTCCCGTATGTCCGCAGGATGCCTGCCATGAGGTCAGAGACGTCAGCTGCTATGTCAGCCAGTATCGTGGCGGTTACGGCTGTGGTCGTGACGTCATTGAACAGACGTTGCGTGCACAGGGGAAGTGGTTGAAGGATGAAAAAGCATTCGGATGGTGATACCTTATAAGATTATTCTGGCGAGTAATTCGCCAAGACGCAAAGAGCTGTTGGCAGGCTTGGACGTGGAGTTCGAAGTGCGTGTGCTGAAAGGCATCGACGAGAGCTATCCTGCTACGTTGCCTACGGCGGAGATTGCTGAATATATCGCACAGAAGAAGGCGGCGGTCTATCGTGAGACGATGGCTGCTGACGAGCTGATTATTACGGCCGACACCATTGTGGTGCTCAACGACGAGGTGCTGGGCAAACCCAAGGATGCTGCCGATGCGTGTCGCATGCTGCACGAGTTGAGTGGAAAGACGCATCAGGTGGTGACGGGTGTGGTGCTGACGACCAAAGGACAGCAGGAACACTTCTCCGTAGTCAGCAACGTGACGTTCAAGGAGCTGACGGACGACGAAATCAACTATTATGTGGAGACCTACAAGCCGATGGATAAGGCGGGTGCCTATGGAATCCAAGAATGGATAGGATATGTGGGTGTGACACGTCTGGAAGGCAGCTACTTCAACGTGATGGGACTGCCCGTACAGCGCATTTACGAAGCACTGAGGCGCTTCGCAAATTGAGAGATTGAGAAAATGAAGAATTAACGGCGGCGGAACTCTGAACAGGTGATGGCTGTTGCTATCGCTACATTCAGGCTTTCGGCCGTCTCACTGTTTTTATTGAAGTTAGGTATCAACAGCTTGTGGGTCACCAGCGGACGTACATGCTGCGAGATGCCGTTGCCCTCGTTGCCCATGACGATGATGCCTTTCTGCGACAGCTCCTGCTGGTAGATGTCATTGCCGTCGAGCAGTGTGCCGTAGATGGGGCCATCGTAGTGCTGTAACAGCTCCACGAGGTCGCAATAGACGATGTTGATATGTGCCAGCGAACCCATCGTAGCCTGTACCACCTTGGGATTATATACATCGGCGGTATCTTCCGAACAGTATATCGTATCAATGCCAAACCAGTCGGCAATGCGGATAATGGTGCCTAAGTTGCCAGGATCCTGGATGCCGTCGAGGGCAAGGGCTAACAGTGAACGGTTAACGGTGAACGGTGAATGGTGGGGGATTTCAAAGACGGCCAGCACCTCCTGCGGATGTTGCAGGAAACTGAGCTTGCGCAACTCGTCGTCAGTGACCAGTATTGCATCAGGACGCTCGGTAGTGGAGAACATCATACGGGCACGGTAGCCTGCACGCAGCAAATCGCCCACCACCTTGGGGCCTTCTGCCACAAACAGACCTTCCTTCTTGCGATTTTTTTTCAGCTCCAGTGAGCGTACCAGCTTCAATTGATTCTTCGACAGCATATATTCTTTTTATTTTGGGGGCAAAGTTACGAATAAACGAGGGCAGAACAAAACAAATTCATTATTTTTTTATGCCGAGTGCAATGTAAGTTCGAGGCAGTCAAAGTTCTAAAATTTTCATTCAACGAGCCAGTTTGGTGATAAAGAATTATAATGGTGTTAAATATACACACATGAAAATATTATACATTATATAGCTTTTCTTTGTTGCGGAAATATTGTTAAAAATGTCATAAAACTTTTTATTGAAAGATAAGAGGTTGATAGACTCCTTTATAGAAATGTGAGAAGGATGCTTGGGTAGTGGGAATAGAAGAGTCGACAGTTCCTGAGACTGTGTTTTTCTAATTGTGAGGAATGGAACAAAGGGTGGGGGAGACGTGGATGGATGATGAGAGATGGCTGAGGACTGAATGGTCTTGGTGGCAATTTGGATGCTGAAAAAGGGTGAAAATGGAGGTTGAATAATGTAAAATATTAAGAACGAATGAGTGGAGTGGTGATACATCCTGCCTGAAAGAAGGGAAATTGGGGGTTATGAAAGCAAAAGAAGAGGCTACCTATGTTGGCAACCTCTTTTGTTATAAAAATTGTAATAAGCTAATACTTGGTGTTTTAATTATTTGTAGTTAAAGTAAAGAATTATATGTTGACTTTCCAGGACCCATTTTTGTTGGCTCCTACGCGTTCTATGATATTTTTCTTGCGTAAACCCGCTAAAACCTTGTTTACACCGGCCTCTGACAACTGTAGACGGCGGGAAAGAACACCGATTGTGATACGAGGTTCGGCAGCCAGGAGCTTGACAACACGCTGTTCTGACTTCGATAATTGTGTCTCAGCGTCCTCGTTAAGGGCGTTTTCAGCCGATTTATCCTGCACTTTTCCTTTACTTTTATTCTTTACTTTATTCTCTACTTTATTCTTTACCTCTACAAGTATAGTATCCAGTAAACAGCGCAAAATAAACTCGATGAAATGGGTAATTTTTGCGTTTTCACTGAAATACGCCAATACACGTCGATATTCTTCCTGACGCTCTGTTACTGCCGTCTCGAACGGAAGGCCCGCTAAAATCGGGCGCCATTGTGCCAAAAGAAGGGTCTGCCAGTATAATCCCAGCCGTTCATTACCCTCTGCAAAGGGGTGTATGGAGGTTAAATTGTAATGAAAAATGCAACTACGGATGAGTGGATGTTCATCGGTGTGGGTCAGCCAATCAAAGAGCATCGACATGTGTAATCGGATGCGCGGATCGTTCTGGCTGTAGTGTCCCACTCTTTCACTCAGTCCGTCGACCATTTTCCGGTGTGCCCGTAAAAGTTCGTCTTCCTTGAAGGGGTCGATAGACTCTTCTTGATTCTCTGGACTTGGAGTCGAGAGCGTCTCAAGTATTCCAATCTGTTCGGAAATTTCAGAAACTAATGTGATAGCTTCTGCTGATAGTTGATAAGATGATGTGAACATAAATATTTACATTTTTAGTTTTCTTTCCATGTCTTAAGTTAGAGAGTGCCGTGCAAGGGCTACCTATTTTGTTATATTTGCACTATTTTTCTCTTGCAAAAGTAATTAATTTATTTTGCATTTCGCTCGTTTTTTCGTACTTTTGCCAAGAAATGCGACGAAGAATCATTTTTTACGTGCTTTTGGCACTCCTTATTACCAGCTGTGCAGAGACGAAATACGTCCCTGAAGGCGAATATCTGCTCGATCGTGCTGAGCTGCGCTGCCCCGAACCGGCACGTTATATCAGTCTGAGTGATATGCGCTCGTTTATTCGCCAGCATGGTAATTCCAGATGGTTCTCTACCGCTAAGCTCCCTTTGAAAACCTATTCGTTGTCGGGTCGCGACAGTACCAAGTGGATAAACCGCCTGCTGCGTCGTATGGGTGAGGCTCCAGAGCTCTATGACTCTCTCCAAACCATCCAGTCGTTAGAGGCCCTGCAGATGCAGATGCAGAATCTGGGTTATCTTCGTGGTACGGCTGATGTGTCTATTACGCGTAAGGGAAAAAAGTTGCGCACACTCTATACCCTGCATCCTGGCGTGCCGTATTTTCTGCGTAGTGTGAGCTATGACATTCAGGATACCGCTATCGCCCATCTGCTGGATGAGATAACCCCGGAGCGTCGTGTGCTACAGAAAGATATGGTATTTAATGCTGATAACCTGGATCGTGAGCGCACGCAAATCACTCAGTATCTCGTCAATCGTGGCTATTACCGCTTTAATAAGGACTTCATCACCTATCGTGCTGACTCTATAGAGGGTACCAACCAGATAGACCTCACATTGGTGCTACATCCCTACCAGGACAACTTGTCAGCGCCCAGACCCCACTATGTCTATACCATCGGACGCATCAACTATCTGAGCGGCAATCCTGATAATCCCGTCATCCCGTTGCGTGAGAAGGTGCTACGTCACAATACGTTCCTCACCGAGGGCGATATCTATTCCGCCCGTGACCTGCGCAACACCTATAACCACTTCGGTCGACTGGGTATCGTGCGCTATACCAGCATCAACTTCCACGAGGACGAAGACGAGCCCGTGCTTGACTGTGACATCAACCTGAGTACCAACAAGTCGTCGACCATCTCCTTCCAGCCGGAAGGTACTAATACTGCTGGTGACTTCGGTGCCGCTGCCACCATCACCTTCCAGAACCGCAATATCTTCCGTGGTTCAGAGAACCTGTCTATCGAATTGCGTGGAGCCTATGAGGCCATCAGGAATCTGGAGGGATATGCAGGTAACGACTTTATAGAATATAGTGTAGGTTCGCGCCTGACCTTCCCCCGCTTCATTGCACCATTCCTCAGCCGCAGTTTCCGTCGACGTATCAATGCCACCTCTGAGTTGGGTGTCAACTACGATATGCAGAACCGTCCAGAGTTCCACCGCCGCGTGTTTTCTATGGGATGGAAATACCGCTGGAATGACCAGAGGCACCACGACCGCTATCAGGTAGACCTGCTCGACCTAAACTATATCAACATGCCGTGGATCAGTCCTACGTTTGAGAAGGAATACCTGGACAATACCACGTCACGCAACTCTATTCTGCGCTATAACTACGAAGACCTCTTCATCATGAAGTTCGGTGTGGGGTACTCGTATAATAATAACCGCTGGGCCATCAAGGCTAATGTGGAGACGGCAGGTAACGTGCTCAACTGGGCTGCACGTGCATTGCACTTCCATACCAATGCTGACGGGCAATACACCTTCCTTGATATCGCCTATGCGCAGTATGTGCGTGGTACGTTTGACTTCACCCGCAATATCAATCTCGACTTCAATAACCAGCTGGTGTTCCATATTGGACTGGGTCTCGCCTATCCATACGGCAACAGTAGCATCCTGCCCTTTGAGAAGCGCTATTTCTCAGGAGGTGCCAACAGTGTGCGCGGATGGAGCGTCAGGTCCTTGGGTCCTGGTAAGTTTGTGGGTACTGACGGTCGCATCGACTTCATCAATCAGACGGGTGATATGAAGCTGGACCTGAATATGGAGTATCGTGCTAAGCTGTTCTGGAAATTCAGCGGAGCCTTATTTATTGATGCTGGTAACATCTGGACGCTACGTGAATATGAGGACCAGCCAGGTGGACAGTTTAAGTTTGAAGAGTTCTTTGAACAGCTGGCTGCCAGCTATGGCTTAGGCATCCGTCTGAACTTTGACTATTTCCTGGTGCGTTTTGATATGGGTATGAAGGCGGTCAATCCTGCTTTCGAGGACAATGTGGGACATTTCCCCATACTCCATCCGAAATTCAGCCGCGACTTTGCTTTTCACTTCGCGGTAGGTCTGCCATTCTAACCAGCCAGTTGCCGTTGCGCTTGACGACGGTAACATGGAACAATGCCTTCTCTTTCTGTGATGACTTCTCGGCATTTGTGCTGGGGGTGATGCTATTACGTACCACCAATTCCACTACACGCAGGGTGTCGTTGGCATCAGGAAAGAAGTCGGTAGCCTCTACGTCTGCTGCATGCTGCTTTAGCAAGTCAAGGTCGTGCTGTGTGGTGTTGGAGGCAGCAAACTGTAACCAGCGGCGACTCTCAGGGGTGCATAACGCTTCGGCTGCGTGGTAGTTGCAGTTGAAGAAGGCTTCGCCCCATTCTACAGCAACGGCAGTAGCTTGGTCGTCGTCACGTTGTATCATGTTGCAAGCTGTCAGCGACAGCGTCAGTGCGAATATCAGGAGTTTCTTCATTGTTTACGGTATCTTTTGCGTGCAAAGATATAAAATTAAAGTGAAAAAGTGAAACGTGAGAATGGAGAATTGAGAATTTTTTTGTACTTTTGCAGTCAAATTGCAAAAAAGTCATGTTGAAATTCATCTCTTTCGGTAGTGGAAGTAGCGGAAACTGCTATCTGTTGGCAACCCCAACCGACACACTGCTCATCGATATAGGGGTTGGGCTGAGAGGCCTGAAGAAAGCCTGTCGCGACTATGGCGTCAGTCTTTCCGGTGTGAAGCATGTGCTTATTACACATGATCATGCCGACCATATCAAGTCGGTAGGTGCTTTCAGCAATGACTATCAGGTACCCATCTATGCCACTCGTGAGGTGCACGATGGCATCAATCGCAACTATTGTGTAGTCAAGAAGGTAGCTACTGAGCTGGTAGGCTTGGTAGAGAAGGGGAAGACGTTGCAGTTGGGCGACTTCACAGTGACACCTTTTGCCGTACCGCACGACAGTGCTGACAATGTGGGCTATTTCATTGAGGCGGAGGGTACGAACTTCTGCCTGATGACCGATGCTGGTAGTGTCACCGACGAGATGAAGCAATATATCAGTCAGGCGCATCACCTCGTTATTGAGGCCAACCACGATATCGAGATGGTGCAGAACGGTCCCTATCCACCATTTCTCAAGGAGCGCATCCTCTCGGGTACGGGCCACCTGAACAATCACGACTGTGGCGTAGCGATAGCAGAGAATATGTCGGAGCAGCTAAAAAACGTATGGCTCTGCCACCTTAGTGAGGAGAACAACCACCCAGAACTGGCTCGTAAGACGGTGGAGAGCGTCCTGCGTAGCTATGGTATTATCGCTGGTGTTGATGTTCGTCTGGAAGTGCTTAAACGTACCACTCCCACTGGTCCCTTTGAATTGGATTAATCTCCCCCCTCACCATTCACCTCTCACTATATATAATAAGGTGTAATCAGTCAAACTGCATGGCTTTGACTGGCTGGATGTGTGATACCAGATAGCTGGGCGCTATCAGTATGAAGACGGAGATGAGCAGCGTTGCCACATTGAGGAGAATGATGATAGGAATGTTGAGCTCCATGGGTGCTGTGTCCACATAGTAGCTGGCGGGGTCGAGATGAATAAAGCTCGTCTGTTGTTGTAATACGACTAAACCGATACCTATCACGTCGCCAATGAGTAATCCCTGACTGATGATGAAAGCCGCAAACCACAGGAAGGTGTGGCGCACCGTCTTGTTGCGTGTTCCCAAAGCTTTCAGGATACCAATCATCTGTGTACGTTCCAGAATGATGATGAGCAGACCGCTAATCATCGTGAAACCTGCTACACAAACCATCAGTGCCAGGATAATCCATACGTTGATGTCCAGCAACGAAAGCCACGAGAATATCTGCGGATAGGCCTCGAAGATGGTTTGTGAGGAGAGCGTCTCACCATAGTGGTCGGTATGGTTCTTCACCAGTTCGACAACAGCCATATTGGTCTCGTTGATGCGCTCAAAGTCCTTGACGAGTATCTCCGCACCACTACACTGGTCGCTCTCCCAGTCGTTCAGGCGACTGGTGGTGCGCAGGTCGGTCAGACAGAGCACATCGTCAAACTGCTTCATATTGCTCTGATAGATGCCACTGACGGTAAAGCGTCGTGCACGGACATCGTCGTAAGCAATGAAGTAGGCGTAAACCTTGTCGCCCACATGCAGATGCAGCTTGTCGGCCATCTTGCGTGATACGACCACCTGGTTGCTGCTCTTCTTGCTGCTGAATGTCGGCAGCTTGCCTTCTTGCATGTTCTGACGGATGAACGAGAGGTCATAGTCTTCACCAACACCCTTGAAGGCAACGCCCAAGAAGTCGCTATCGGTTTTCAGGATGCCCTGCGTCATCGTGTAACACTCTATGTGGCGGATATTGGGAATCTTTTTGAGCTTACGCATCAGCGTGTCACTGATGGCGATGGGGACGGGTATCGCTGTCTGCTGGGTGGTGAAATTGGTAATCTGTATGTGACTGCCAAAGCCTACCACCTTGTCACGGATGGTGTGCTTAAAACCGAATATCACGCTGACCGTGATAATCATCACTGCCAAGCCTATCGCTACACCAATGGTAGCGATACGAATAGCGGGACGACTCACCTCGTGGCGGTCACCCTCAGAAAAATAGATACGCTTGGCTATGAATAGCGGGAAGTTCATGCTTCGACTCTTCCAGGATAGGCTTCAAGCGCCTTCTGCAATACGACGAGTGCACGCTCCAAGTCTTCTTTCTTCAGCACGTAAGCGATACGCACCTGATTGATGCCGGCACCAGGAGTGGTGTAGAAACCTGCGGCAGGAGCCATCATCACTGTCTCACCTTCGTATTCAAACTCAGCCAGACACCAGCGGCAGAACTTCTCGGCATCGTCGACAGGCAGCTTGGCAACGGTATAGAAGGCACCCATAGGAATGGGCGAATAGACACCAGGAATACGGTTCAGTCCGTCAATCAGACACTTACGGCGCTCTACATACTCGTCATACACATCGCGATAGTACTCCTCAGGAGCATCCAGTGATGCCTCGGCGACAATCTGTCCGATGAGGGGAGGAGAGAGGCGGGCCTGACAGAACTTCATCACAGCCTTGCGAACCTCTGCATTCTTCGTAATCAGTGCACCGATGCGGATACCACACTCAGAATAGCGCTTTGATACGGAGTCGATAAGGATGACGTTCTGCTCGATGCCTTCCAAATGGCAGGCGGAGATATAGGGTGAACCCGTATAGATGTACTCACGATAGACCTCGTCAGAGAAGAGGTACAGGTCGTACTTCTTCACCAGGTCACGAATCTGGTTCATCTCACGGCGTGTATAGAGATAGCCCGTGGGGTTGTTGGGATTGCAAATCATGATGGCACGTGTGCGGTCGTTGATGAGTTCCTCAAACTTCTCTACCTTAGGCAGCGAGAAACCTTCATCAATAGTGGTCGCAATGGTGCGGATCTTGGCGCCAGCACTGATGGCAAAGGCCATATAGTTAGCGTAGGCGGGTTCTGGCACGATAATCTCGTCGCCAGGATTCAGGCATGACAGAAAAGCAAACAGTACCGCCTCACTACCACCACTGGTAATGATGATGTCATCGGCTGTCACGTTGATGTTGTACTTGGCATAGTAGTCCACCAACTTCTCGCGATAGCTCTGATAACCCTGCGAGGGTGAGTACTCAAGGATGTTGCGGTCAATCGTTTTCAACGCGTCAAGACCCACCTGTGGCGTGGGCAGATCGGGCTGTCCGATATTCAGGTGATACACGCGTGTTCCACGTTTCTTGGCTGCGGCAGCAAGAGGTGCGAGCTTTCTGATAGGTGACTCAGGCATCTCCAGTCCGCGTACTGATATTTCTGGCATGTTGTTTAATTTACGTAAATCGCATGCAAAGGTACGAAATAATTCATAATTAATAATGCATATTTCATATTTTTTTTGTACTTTTGCGCCACGAAAAATAAAATAACAGGTATGAACTACGAAGAAATGCTGGCTGCCAAAAACGAAGGGAAGCTGAACAAGACGCTCTTGCCCATCGGTGAATACTATCGTGTCCAGATAGATGGAAAATACCGTGCTGTCATCGATGTCCGTCCGGAGTTGAACAGTAGCATCGCCTTCTCAGGAGCGCTGAAGACGGAATGTGAGCGCAACAAGACGCTGGTGAACCGCTATCAGTTGCACTATACTCCTGTGATGAACGAGAATGGCGAAGTGGAGCAGTTGGAGGTGGAGGCTGGCGTCTTCCTCTCGATGGAGCAGTTGCTCAACGAGAATCCTGCCGTTGTTGCGGAGAAAGGATTCATAGACAATACGCTGCAAGCACTGGTAGACATCACTACTTATCTTCATAGTCAGGGCATCAGGCATATCTGTTATTCGCCCAAGACCGTGATGGTACGCAAGGGTGACCATGCTGTGATGCTGCTCTCTCATGGCTCGTTCTATTTAGCGATGGACGACCAGCGTGGCTTGTATGGTGACGATGCCGTATTCGTAGCTCCTGAGGTGTTGGAGCATGGTACGATTGACGACCGTTGCGACGTCTATTCCATTGGTAAGTTTATGGAGACCATCTTCCAGCGTGGCGGAATGTCCGTGGAATATGATAAGGCGTTGAAGAAGGCCACCAGTGAGAAACCGGAAGACCGTTACGATACGCCTCAGGCATTGTGGAAGGCAGTTCAGTCACGTCGTAGCATGATACGCTCTGGCTTGATGTTGCTGGCAGCTGTCATCGTAGCACTGGTCATCTTTGAAATCTATACGGAACTGGTGCCGGAACCTACGCAGGTGGAGTATGTGAAACCTGCCCCTCGTCAGGCTACTGACGACCTGCTGGACGATGGTTTCAAGCCAGAGGATTTGGGAGTGGTCAGCGCTGATTCACTGTCAGAGGAGGATTTGGAGGCACAGCGTGTCTATAAGGCCAAAGCTGAAGAGATATTCCGTAAAAACTATGAGAAGGAGGCTGACCGCATCCTCTCAAAGATATATAATAAGGATTATATGAACTCTACGGAGAAGCGCTTTGCTGCCGAGAGTCAGTCTACTATCGAGGAACTGATGAAGGTGCAGCAGAAGATGGGACAGGAGGCCAGTCTCACGCCTGAGCGTGCACAACTCATTGCCAGTGAGATTATTGAGCGTGTTACCAACGAAAAGAAAAAACAATTGAAAAACAATAAATAAAAGAATAGACAAACAATATGAGATCAAGAACAGCAATTTGGTTTGAGTGCAAGATTGCCTACGAGAAAGTGATGGACGATGGCTTGCAGAAGAAGGTGACAGAAAACTATGTGGTTGACGCCCTTAGCTTCACGGAGGCCGAGAAGCGCATCATGGA
>Ga0265298_10004115_pt1 | contig 18761 bp, 17 predicted proteins | sample AusTroGonzalo_MG_3_FD_193486 | JGI IMG/M metagenome (GOLD analysis project Ga0265298, IMG submission 193486) | Bovine rumen microbial communities from tropical cattle in Woodstock, Queensland, Australia - Gonzalo_01 | ecosystem: Host-associated > Mammals > Digestive system > Stomach > Rumen ... | reverse complement strand
CCAATATAAAATCGGTTTCAAGGCAAAAAAACTGCTGATCAACGGCGAGGAGATCCAAAGCGGAACAACCGCGGAGATCCTGACCGCGGAGGACATTACCTGTACGGTTTATGAGGGCGGATACGCCAAGAAACTGCCGCTGACGGTCATGTACGGAAGCGACCTGCCCTCCCTGTATATCACCACGCGGACCGGAAACCTGACCCGGATCCACTGGAAAAAGACGTACAAGGAAAAAGGACGGATGATCCTGCAGGATGAGGACGGGAACGTGGTCTGCGAAGGCCGGCTGCAGCATATGAAGATGCGCGGGAACGCGTCGATCTACTACGCCAAGAAAAATTACGCCATCAAGCTGGAGGAAGGCGCAAACCTGCTGGGGATGGGGAAAGCAAAGAAATGGATCCTGCTGGGGAACCATCTCGACAAGAGCCTGCTCCGGAACCAGATTACCTTTGATATGGCCCGCTACGCGGGGCTGGACTATACGCCGGAATGCAGGCAGGTTTCCCTGTATGTCAATAACGAGTATCTCGGCATGTACCTGCTGACGGAAAAGATTGAGATCGATGACGACCGCATCGCCATCAGGGACCTGGAGAAGGAAACGGAAGCCCTGAACGGCAAGACGCTGGATGCCTACCCGACAGCGGGAACCCGGTATATTAACCGGGGAAGATACCGGGGCAAAAAGATCCCGAAGGATCCGGAGGATATCAGCGGCGGCTACCTGCTGGAATTTGAGCATCTGGCCACCGCCTATTCGACGACGCCTTCGGCGTACTATACGAAGCACGGCATGCTGCTGCTGGTTCACGAGCCGGAGTACTGCAGCGACGCGCAGATGAAGTATATCACCGGCCTGATGCAGGGATTTGAAAACGCCGTTTTCTCAAAGGACGGCAGGGATCCGGAAACAGGGAAGCATTACGGGGAATTCGTGGATTTTGACAGCCTGGTCAACAAATACCTGATCAATGAAGTCAGCAAGAACTATGACGCGAACATGTCCTCCGAATACTTCTACAAGCCACAGGACGCCCTGTCAACCAAAGTGTACGCCGGACCCGTATGGGACCTGGACAATACCTACGGCGACTACGCGAGATCCGGCAACCCGGATTTCCTGAAACCGACGGGCCTGTTCGCCGCGACACAGACCGGGCAGGATTACTGGTGGCCGGCGCTGTACCAGCAGCCGGATTTTTACGCGGCGGTAGTGAAACGGTATCATGAGACATTTGTCCCGGCCATGGAGATCCTGCTGGGGCTCCGGGAGGAAAGCGAGACGCTCAAATCCCTGGATACCTACGCGGCGGCGGTTGAAAAGAGCGTTGCGATGGAGTATGTGCTGTATCCGACACTGCACTGGAAACAGGGGCTGGTGCAGACCGGAAAAGACCTGGGGGAAAACATTGCCTACCTGAAGGACTATATCGCGAAGCGGATGGAATATCTTTCCGGAATCTGGGTAAAGGACGGAGAATGACAACTGGACCGGGAAGGAAAAAGATGATATTGTATAGCACCGGAAAACAAAAAAGAGGAGGACCCAGGGATGGGAATCAACAAAGAACTGCTTGAAAAATACGCGAAACTGATTGTGCGCACCGGTGCGAATGTGCAGAAGGGACAGGTTGTGACGCTGTATTCCGCAGTGGAACAGCATGCCTTTGCCGCCATGATCACCGAAGAATGCTACAGGGCCGGCGCGAAGAAAGTGAACCTGGAATGGTCCTGCGACACAACAAAGCGCATGCATTTCCTGTACGCCGACGAAGAAACGCTTTCCACGGTGCTCCCCTGGGAAGAAGCGAAGATGAAACAGATGACGGAGGACCTGCCCTGCCGGATCTTCATCGAATCCGAAGACCCGGACGCCCTGGCCGGGGTGGATCCGGAAAAACTGTCCAAGGTGTCCAAGCGCCGCTACACGGTGCTGAAGCCTTACCGCAACGCGATTGAGGGCAAGCACCAGTGGGTCATCGCCGCGATCCCCTCCGGAAAATGGGCGAAAAAATGTTTCCCCGAACTGCCGGAAGAGGAAGCCGTGGATAAGCTGTGGGATGCGATCCTGAAGACGGTGCGCGTGGATGAAGAGAATGATCCGGTGGCTGCCTGGAAAGCGCACACGGACTTTATCGAAGAGAAAGCGGCGTGGCTGAACAAAGAGGGATTCAGCTCCCTGCACTACACCAGCGCCAACGGAACGGACTTCACCGTGGACCTGATCCCGGAAGCCAGGTGGGAAGGCGCGGGCATTGCCAACAGCCGGAACGGCGCCTACTATATTCCCAACATGCCGACGGAAGAGATTTTCACTTCCCCCATGGCCGGGAAATGCGAGGGCACGCTGGTGGCGGTGAAACCCCTTTCCTGGAACAGCCAGCTGATCGAGGACTTCTCCATCACCTTCAAAGACGGCAGGGCGGTGTCCTGCAAGGCCGGGAAAGGCCAGGAGCTGCTGGAGAAAATGATTGCCATGGACGAGCGGGCCGGTATGCTGGGCGAGTGCGCCCTGGTACCGAAGGAAAGCCCGGTGAACCAGTGCGGCTTCCTGTTCTATAACACTTTGTTTGACGAGAACGCCTGCAGCCACTGCGCGCTGGGCATGGGCTTCAAGGAAGTGCTGCCGGGCGGAGACGACATGACCGTGGAAGAGGCGCGGGAGAAGGGCATCAACGACTCCATTATCCACGTGGATTTCATGATCGGCGCGGACGACCTGTCCGTCGACGGCATCAAACCGGACGGCACCCGGGCGGCCATTTTCCGCAACGGTACCTGGGCATAAGAAAAAAAGACCGGAAAGACAGAAACTGCCGGAATGCAGCTTCTGTCTTTTCTTTTGCAAAGAACTCTTCTCATCCCGGGAAAAGTGTGTTATGATGAATACAACAAGGAAAAAGCAGCATACGGCAAAACGAAAAAGGACCGCAATATGATCGATTTATCCATCAGAAAAGCTGAAATACAGGACATTCCCGGGATCCTGCACCTGCTTTCCCAGGTGCTGGAAGTCCACGCGAAAATCCGGCCGGATATTTTTGTTTCCGGCACAACCAAATACACGGCGGATGAACTGGCGGAAATGCTGCGGGATGAGCGCAGGCCCGTGTGGGTCGCGGCGGATGAAAACAACCGGGTGCTGGGATACGCCTTCTGCCAGATCCAGGAACCGCCTTTCACCAACACCATGATTCCCTTTACGACTTTGTTTATTGACGATTTCTGCGTGGAGGAGGAGGCAAGGGGGCAGCATATCGGCAAACAGCTTTTTGAGCATGTGAGGAACGAAGCAAAGCAGCTTGGCTGCTATGAAGTGACGCTCAATGTCTGGGAGGGGAATGACAACGCCCTCCGGTTTTACCAGGCAATGGGCTTCAGACCCAAGGAAACACAGATGGAATATATTATCTGACAGGAGGAAACCGGTATGTCACAGGACAAGAAAGAACTGAACAACGAGATCAAGGAACTGAGGGGGGAACTGCTCGCGCGCCAGCAGCAGATCCGCGAGGCGAAACTGCCGATCCTGGTGCTGCTGGAAGGCTGGTCCGCGGCAGGCAAGGGCAGCCTGATCAAGGAACTGATCAGCGAGATTGACCCGCGCTTTTATACGGTGGTCTCTCCGGCGGTCATTCCCGAGAGCGAGTCACGCTATCCCTTCCTGTATCCATATGCCGCCGCGATCCCGGAGAACGGGAAACTGGTTTTCCTGGATTCCGGCTGGATGGAAAGCACCGTGCGGAAAGGACTGCGGCTGGAGATTTCCAAGGAAGAATATAAGAAAAGGATCCGCGCGGTGAACGAGTTTGAACGCCAGCTGCGGGACGGCGGCTACCTGCTGCTGAAGATCTTCCTGGACATCGACAAGGATGAACAGTTTGAGCGCCTGCAGGCGCTGAGCGAAAGCGCGGACACGGAATGGCGCGTGACGCCGGACGACCTGTGGCAGCACCGGGAATACAAACAGTTCAGGAAGGCCTATGACGAGTTCATGGACGAGACCGGTGACGTGGTCAAATGGCATGTGCTGGACGGCAAGAAAAAGAAGACGGCCGTCAGGGACGCGCTGAAGCTCCTGCTGGCGAAGATTGACAAGGGGCTGGAAAAGGGACGCTATACAGGCGAGCCCTTTGAGGAAGAATTCCCGCTGGTGAAGATGCCGAAGCTCAGCGAAGTGGACCTGAGCCCGGCCATTGACGACGAGGACTACAAAAACGAACTGAAGAAGCTGCAGAAGCGCCTGAGCGAACTGCACAATGTGATTTACCGGAAGAAGATCCCCGTGATCCTCTGCTATGAGGGCTGGGACGCGGCCGGCAAGGGCGGCAATATCCGCCGGATTGCCTATCCGCTGGATCCGAGGGGCTTTGACGTGCACCCGATCGCTTCCCCTGAGCCCCATGAGCTGAACCGGCAGTACCTGTGGCGCTTCTGGACCCGCCTGCCCCGCAGCGGCCATATCAGCATCTTTGACCGGACCTGGTACGGACGCGTGATGGTGGAACGCCTGGAAGGATTCTGCTCCGAGAAGGACTGGAAGCGGGCCTATAACGAAATCAACGAGTTTGAGCGCCAGCTGACCGACTGGGGCGCCGTGCTGCTGAAGTTCTGGATTCATATTGACCAGGATACCCAGCTGGCCCGGTTTACCGACCGCCAGAACACCCCGGAGAAGCAGTGGAAGATCACGGAGGAAGACTGGCGGAACCGGGAAAAGTGGCCCCAGTATGAAGTGGCCGTGGATGAGATGCTGCAAAAGACCAGCACAAAGAACGCGCCCTGGTTCATTATCGAATCCAACGACAAAAAGTATGCCCGGATCAAGACCCTGCGGATTGTGGTCAGCGAACTGGAAAAGGCCTGCGAGAAGCATTTTGAGCGTACCTACGAATAAAACGGGATGGAAAAGAATATCATCGGAAAGCTGGCGGAGGACTATCCCCAGCTGTACCTGAACCCGGATACGGATTCACAGGAGGAATACCGCCGCGTTGTCCTGCGGGGCGAGGAACCGGAACGGAAAAGCCTGGAGCATTACACGGGCGATCCGTACGACCGGCTGGAAAACGCGGATACGCCGGCGGGCCCGGTGAGGGTGGCGACGCTGGGCAGCCGGCAGGATTTTGAGCTGGTTGTCCGCGGCTTGATGGCGGCCAAATCCGGGCCGCTGGCGGACGTGCCGGAAAGCCAGGGCGCGGCTATGATGAAACTGTTCAACTGGCCGCGGATTCACGCGCACGTGGCGGCGTATCCGGAAGAGGAGCAGGCGGAGGAGTTTAAACGGTTCACCGCCGTAAAGGAAAACTATATTGATATCCTGGTGGTGCTTTCCCGCGGGCCGTACAGCCACGTGGACGCGGTACCGGGAGCTGCCGGGGAAAAATGGCTTGCCCTCTCCGATACCATACGGCGCTGGCATGAACTGACGCACGCTGTCTGCCGCCGCCTTTATCCGGAGGATGTCCACGCTGTCCGGGATGAGCTGATCGCCGACGCAGTCGGCCTGTATGCCGCCTTCGGACGCTTTGATCCCGAAACGGAAAAGCTGTTCCTTGGGATCCGGGACGGGCGGTATACAGGCGGAAGGCTGGGCAATTACGCCGAAGTGACGGATGAACTGACCGGTGCGGTGTGCAGGGCACTTGACCGGATCCGGGAACTGATCGACGAGCGGCCGCCGGAGGATCCGTTTGACCTGATTCCGCGGCTGATGGAGCAAAAGTATTCCCTGTGAACCGCAAAGATTCCGCATACAGGAAAAGCCGACGGGTTATTCCCGCCGGCTTTCCTTACGCCCGCTTTCAATCAGTTCCTTATCCAGCGCTTCAGGGTTTTTCAGGTCAAAGTCCTGGTGTTCCTCCTCGGCGGGCCAGAAGGATTTGAAGGGTTCCAGGGCGATATGCGCCTGTTTCCCCGCTTTTTGCTCCAGGTCCCGGATGCGGGCCAGGGCGGCGGCCTTTTCTTCTTCCGACTGATAATAAACCGCAAGGGTGTATGAATAACCCTTGTCGATGTACTGGCCTTCCGCGTCCCAGGGATCCACATTGGCCAGGAAGATTTCCAGCAGCTTGTCATAGCTGACCTTTTCCGGGCGGTATTCCAGCTCCAGGGTTTCCCGATGGCCGGTTTTCTGGGCTTTGACATCCCGGTAACACGGGTTTTCCTCATCACCGCCGGAATAGCCGCAGGTGATACGGTCCACGCCCCAGATGCGGTAAACGGGCGTGACACACCAGAAACAGCCGCCTGCGAAATAGGCTTTCATATTGCTTCCTCTTTCCTTATTTGCTCAGGAGAAATACCGCCGCGTCATGGGCGGGGAGGGTGACGGAAAGGTTCTTTACCGTCCTGTCGCTCCAGAGCTCCCGGGCGGAACAGAAGGACAGGCCTTCGCCGGACAGATCGATTCGGCGTTTTTTGCCGGACAGGTTGAAGGCAGCCAGATAAAGGCCGGTGCCGTCCTGCCGGGGCGCCGCCCAGACAGCTTCCTCCCCGGACCTGCGCAGGGGATGGGCGCAGAAGCTTTCAGTTTCCATGGCCAGGACATCTTTGTTTGTCAGCAGGGAAAGAGTGAAAGCGTCATTCTGCGGAAGATCCCCGCCGATCATCAGGGGAGAGCGCATGATGCACCAGAGGGTCATCATGGTCCGCTGCTCGCTTTCTGTAAAACGGGTCCAGCCTTTATCGGCATAGCACTGGCGCAGGGCGCCGACGGGCAGCATATCCGCGTCCGGCCAGTGGCCCGGTCCGGTATGGATACACCATTTTTCCGCTCGCTCAAACATGGCCAGGAGCAGTTTCCAGTCGTCCCAGAAATCGTCTGTGATACGCCACATATTGGCATACTGCTTCAGGTGCTCCGCCTGCTCCAGGGGAGCCGGGCCGGGGGACAGGCTCAGCACCATCTCCCGGCCGCAGGCGCGGCAGGCTTCGGAAATGATCTCGATTTCCCGCCGGCAATGAGGATATTCCCGGGCAATATCGTCGCACTTGACAAAGTCTACACCCCACTCCGCGTAGAGGCGGAAAATGCTGTCATAATAGGCGCGGGCGGCAGGCTGATCGGCCAGGAGGCCGTACATATCCGGATTCCAGAGGCAGATAGAGGACGGATCGGCCGCCTGGGCGCAGGTGTATTCGCTGTCCAGGACCGGCAGGCGCTTATGGGCCGCCATGCGGGGAAGTCCGCGCATGATATGGATGCCGAACTTCAGCCCCAGGGAGTGGACATAGTCCGCCAGGGGACGGAAGCCCTTTCCCTTCGCAGAGGAAGGGAAGCGATTAACCGCCGGGATGAGGCGGCCGAAGGCATCCATGGCCAGATCGGAGAAGGGTTCATACTGATGGGAGGAGGCTGTCGGCTGAAACCACTCGATATCCACGACAATGTATACCCAGCCGTAAGGCTTCAGGTGCTTTGCCACATAATCGGCGTTCGCGCGGACGGTTTCCTCGGTGACGGCCGCGCCGTAACAGTCCCAGCTGTTCCAGCCCATAGGCGGTGTTGCTGCGATCATATTGGTAATCCTTTCAGATGAAATATTCAGGGACGGGAACAATATATCACAGGGAAGGAAATTCGCAAAGGGAAAAAGATTATGGTATAATCCGTTTATTGAACAGGGAGGATATGAAGATGAAAAGAGTACTTGCTTTACTGACGGCGGCTCTGCTGACGGCGCTGTGCGTGACCGCGCAGGCGGAGAGCCCGCTGGCCAGATACTACAACGCTGTGGAGGAACTGCTGTTTTACACGGACAACGTCACCGTAAAGGTTTCAGCGGAATTCTCGCTGGACGGGGAGTGGTTCAAGACGGCGGAAGCGGACCTGGCCCAGGACCGGGACCGGAGCAGCCGGCAGCTGCACCTGCGGTCCCCCAAAGCGGACGGAACAGAGCGCCATAACGGCTGGTCGATCATGACCGAAGGGGAGAAGCTTTACCTGATTGAGTATTTCCGGCCCGATGTATACCGGACGGGGATGACCCATGAGCATACTACCCTGGTCCGGCGGACGATTGAAACCGAACCGCTTGTCCGCATGGGCAGACTGCTGAGCGAGAATGCGGGAGAACTGCTGCTGGACCCGGCCAAAATGACGGAGAAGGACGGGAAGGAACTGACCATCCGGCTGGACGGGGAATCTTCCTACCTGACGGACGCGATGCTGAACCTGTTCTGGCAGTTCGCGGCCAGGCGCTGGTTCGGCATGGACTATGACGGAATCGCGACGGACCAGGGCATCGGCATGTCTCCGTTTATCACGGTATCCCAGGGCCTTCTCTGGTGCACGAAGAGCCTGGAACTGCTCAGCGCGGACATGACCATCCGGCTGGATGACAAAGGCCGCTTCAGTGAAATGGACGGTGTTATCGTCGTCGGCATGGAGACCCTCAGCGACGGCGTCAAGCAGCTGCAGGTGAAAATCCACGCGGCCGCCTTTGACTACGGCACAACGATGGTCGGGCGGTTTGACCCGAAAGCTTTCAACGTGGTGCTGGCGGAGGACGCCGTCAATATTGATGAAGACTGGTAATCCGACCGGATAAAACAGTTACAGAAGAAAAAAGAATGCTAAAAGAGCGGCGGAAGAAAAATAAGTACGGATAACTTTCGCTGCTTTTTGTATTTTTTTGTCAAAAAGTGTGGTATCATCAGTTATGTGAAAATGAACAGGACGGGAAACCGTCGGAGGAGGACCCATGATTGACCTGCAGAATGTAACCAAAACCTATTCGAAGAATAAGAAAAAGGCCGTGGATAACCTGACGCTCCATGTGGAGGGCGGGGAACTGTTCGGCTTTATCGGCCCCAACGGCGCCGGCAAGACCACCAGCATCAAACTGATGACCGGTGTACTCAGTCCCGATGAAGGCACTGTCACCATGGCCGGCCATCCGATGGATACGGACAGGCTGGAAGCCCAGCGGCTGATCGGCTTTGTGCCGGACGGCAACGACCTGTATGACAGGCTGACCGGTATGGAATACCTGAATTTCATGGCGGACGTGTACCAGGTGGATTCCGCCCGCCGCAAGGCGCACATTGAGAAGTACCTGGATATCTTTGAGCTGGAGGAAGCGATCAACAGCCAGGTACGCACCTATTCCAAGGGCATGAAGCAGAAGCTGGTTGTGATCGGCGCGCTGATCCACAATCCCCCGATCTGGATCCTGGATGAACCGCTGGGCGGCCTGGATCCCCGGGCGGCGCACCTGCTGAAGGAAGAAATGATCCGCCACTGCAAGGAAGGGAACACCGTGTTCTTCTCCACCCATGTGCTGGAAGTGGCTGAAAAGCTGTGCACGCGCATCGGCGTGATTGACCACGGAACGCTGCGGGCAGAGGGCACGCTGGAAGAACTTCGCTCCGGCGAAAAGAGCGCAAGCCTGGAAGACCTGTTCCTGCAGCTGACCAATGACGGAGGCGAAGAGGCATGACGGGATTCTTTGCATTGCTGCGGCTGCAGCTGCTCTCCCGGTACGCGGATTTCAAGCCGCGGAACCTGAAGACCCAGCTGCGGGAAAAGAAAGGCCGCACGATCGGCATGTTTATTGCCATCGCTTTCCTGGTACTGTATCTCGGCGGGATGCTCTTCTTCATCGAGACAAAGATGATCGACCTGCTGATCAAAATGGACATGCCTGAGATGCTGATCACCATGGCCCTGGTGCTGGCGACGATGGGCACGATTGTCATGGCATTCTTTTTCACCCTCAGTTCCCTGTACCTGGGCCGGGACGCGGCCTACCTGGCGGCGCTGCCCCTGAAACCCAGGACGATCCTGAGCGCGAAACTGACCCAGGTGTGGCTGTCTGAGACCGCGATTGACGCGATCCTGCTGCTGCCGCCCTGCATCCTGTACGGCGTGAAAACCGGCGCAGGCATCGGTTTCTGGCTGCGGCTGATTCCGGTGTGGCTGCTGGTGGCGATCCTGCCGATCTGCATTATCGCGTTCCTTTCCAGCCTGCTGATCCGGATCTCCGCCCTGTGGAAACACCGGGAGGTCCTGCTGACTGTCGGCGGAATCGTGCTGCTGATCGGCTATATGTTCCTGATGATGAACATCGGCGGCATCACCGGGGACGCCGCGGACAACGGGGAAATGCTACAGTCCTTTGTGACGAATTACGGCTCCCGCATCGCGGCGATGACGAAATTCTTCCCGCCGGCCGGATGGGCCGCGAACGGCCTGCTGGGCCGCGACTATCCGATGTTTATCCTGTGGATTGTGATCTCCCTGGCCGCGCCTGTGATAACGGTGTGGCTGCTGGGCTACAGCTACCGGAAGCTGAGCATGATGCAGACCGAGACACCCGGAAGCAGCAAAAAGAAGCGCACCGGGAAGGAATCCTTCGCGCACGCCAGCCAGCTGAAAGCCTGCATCAGCAGGGAGTTTAAATCCATCCTGCGGGTGCCGAGCTACGCGACGAACATCCTGCCGGTCTGCTTCATGCCCCTGCTGATGGTGGTCATGATGAGCATGATTATGAAAAACACCGGCGGGGACAGCGGCAAGACGATCCAGACGATGCTGGGCGCACTGCCGCCGGTGCTGGTGATGTGCATCCTGGCCGCGGTGATGGGCTATATGTCCGGGATGAACCCGGCGCTGTCCACGGCTGTGACACGGGAAGGCAAAGGCCATGATTTCCTGAAGGCACTGCCGGTGCCGAGCATGACATTTATCCGGGCCAAATTCATCGTGGGCTACGGCCTCGGGATGGCAGGCCTTGTCGCCGCGGCCATCGCGGTGATGATCATCCTGCCCGGACAGACACTGCCTACCATCCTGGCGCTGATCCTGTGCCTGCTGTTCTGCTACTGCAACTCCGCGATGGCGTTGTGCAGGGATATCCGGAAACCCCGGCTGGACTGGGTGACGGAGCAGGAAGCCGTGAAACAGAACTTCGGCGTGCTGATTTCCATGCTGGTTTCCTGGGGAATCCTGATTGCCCTCGGCGTACTGTGCTACTTCCTGATCAAATGGAACCTGGGCATGCTGGAGGTGTTCGGGATCGTGGCGGCGATCCTTGCCGTGCTCTGCGTGATCACCCATTTCAGGCTGGTGAAAGTCACGGAACAGTATTACTGCCAGGGTTGAAAAAAAGAGGCGAAAGCCTCTTTTTTCGTTTGCCTTCGATCCAGGCAAACCGATCTTATCCTTTCAACCGGAATGGTGTTTCAGTGCCTGTTACTTTTTGGCCGCTTTCAGGAAAGCTGTACTGATCACCGCGTAAATAATATATGTGATGAGTGTACCGAAGCAGACATCTGACAGGAAATGATTCGTCATGTGAATGCGGTTATAGCCGTAGACTGCCACAAACAGGCAGGCAATGATAAAGGCAGCCATGTTCTTCTTTGAGCTCCGGTTCTTCATAACGTCCGTGAGCATCGGCAGGGAGAACATCATGCTGGCAATGGTCATGTTTCCGCTGGGCCAGCTTTTGAAATGATCGTTGCTGCCGGCCAGGTTCGGAATCATCTGCCACCAGTTCCGGTATTCGGAAGCGGGATCCTCCAGGGTGATCAGATACTTGTAGCGGGGGCGGGAGGCAACCTGCTTGAGCCACAGGTTCACATTATCCGCCGCGATTCCGGCAATCAGGATAGCTGCGCCTACCGCAATGAGTTTATCAGGGTCCGCATGATCCAGAAGCCGGATCACCACGAACGGTACCCAGGCGTACAGCACGACCCAGAACAGCCAGCTTAAAACGGAAAGGAAGGCGCCGGATTCACCGGCTGTGTATCCGAACAAAGCGCGGACGGCTTTGCCGTTATAACTATTGGAGTAGTATACCGCCATAAAGCATCCCAGCAGCAGAAGCACCCAGGCCAGCAGGCGGAACCTGTCGCCCTTTGCTTTCAGTCCGACGTACAGGCATGCGCCGGCAGCCGGATAGAGGCAGTAGGAAAAGTAGGAGCCGTAGGTGGCGAAGAAGGCTCCGAGATCTGTTTTATTGGCCAGTGCTGCGTTGATGTCAAAATCCCGGAAAGAACCCAGGATAATGCCGAAGATACAGACCGCGATAACCCCGCAGAAGCAGGCTGCCGGCATGGCCATAACCGTTTTTTTCCTCATGATGATCATCCTTCCGTACAATCCGGAATAAACTGTAAAGGATCCGGTATTTGATTTATTCGGAGTCGGCGCTTTCGGTTCCTGCCTCTTCCCCGGGGCGGGATTTTTTGATCTCCCCGTAGAAGTTGACGATAATTGAAGTAATCAGCGCAACCACAATAATCCCGTATATTCCGAGTACGACAGATATGGTCCGGCCCAGGTCCGTGACAGCGGTAATATCACCGAAACCGATCGTTGTCACCAGCGCGAAACAGTACCACAGCGCATCCTTATAGGTGGCGATTCCTTCTTCCATAAACGTCAGGATCCAGGAGGAGGAGAGGATCAGCATCAGCAGCCCGAAGAGGATCTCCGCGGCATAGGTCCTGCGTACGATATTCTGCAGCACGTCCAGCCGGATGTGCGAAAACGCAAAGGACATGATATTGATCAGCGATAAATAGGCCGCCAGGGTGAGCGTACTCCCTTCACCCATGAAACAGGTGTCTTTATTCCACAGGTTGATGGTCAGGAAGACCACAAAACCGGTCAATACGATATTCTGCAGGATATTGGCCCGATTCGGCGTCTGTACAACAGACAGGATCCGACCGGCCAGCACGATGGCCACGAACAGCTTGCAGGCCCATTCATGAGCAGCCGGAAACTGATTTTTCAGCTGCAGCATGATTACGCACAGGAACATCATTCCTGCCGCGGCCAGGTCCAGCCATTTCAGAGCCGGCGCGGGCCTGCGGTAGCGATTCCCCAGCGCCCGGAAGAGCCGCATCAATCCGATCATCAGGAAGGCCAGCTGCAGGACTTTTGTAAATTCATCCGGGGAACCGGAAGCCAGCCCGTAGGAGCTCATGATGCAGAAAGGGATGCTCAGGAAAGTGAAGATCATTTCCGGAACAGTCAGGATCATCGGATGCTCTTTGGCGCGGCCGAGAGTTTGCTTTTCTTTTTTCATACAGGTCCTCCGTTTCTTCTGCCTGATCCGGCTGGCTACAGGCTCAGCATCTGCGCAATTCGGGGCAGAAGAATTCTGATCATATCAATATCGACTTTCTGATTATCCGGCACGAAATAACTGATTCCCTGGAAAACGGCTTCAAAGACCATCAGGATGATGATCACGATGGCAGCTACGGGAATCAACAGGCTGATAATCGGCAGCCTGGGTACTTTATTGTAGGAATACAGCAGCATGACCGGAGCGGCCAAAAGCAAAGGCCAGGACTGGCCGAAGCCGGCCGCTTTCGCCGCCAGCACACAGCGCATATACGGTTCCGAGTCTTCAACAGGCACTCCGGCCGCGCCTGCGATAACCCTTGATACCAATCCCGCCAGGATGAAATCCAGGAACGTGGCAGCCACCATGGCAATGACAAGGCAGATGGAAAAATGGAAAGCGTTCCGGTTTGTTTTCAGATACTCCAGATAATCCTCATGGGTGCGGCCGTGCTTTCGGAAGCGCATTTCCCGCCCGCTCATATGGATGGAAAGGAAGAGGAAGAGGATGAAGGTCATCGGGGGCTTGACGGTCAGCAGGGGGAAGGACCAGAAGGGGAGGATGATTTTCCCGAGCGCGCTTTGGATTTTCAGCCAGATCGATGCCGCTTCATAAGCAATGGGCAGCAGGGCAAACAGACGCAGGATAATCACCTTTTTGCCGGTGAAGATCCGCTTCGGATGCGCGTTCAGGAAATACATCGTCAGGGTGCAGAGGAACAAATCGATAAACAGGTTGAACGCAATGAAGCCCTGAGGGTTGTATTTTGCAAAGTATTCATTCATCAGGGGCTGGATCTGATCCGGCTGCTTTACGACCTGCATAGCCAGACCGACCACATAGCGCGAGAAAAAGAGCCAGGAAAAGCCATAGAGCGCAGCAGCGGCCAGGCTGTTCCGAAGCAGCTGCTTTTTATATCCTTCACTGTTGTTCAGGATCCGTGAGAAGTTCGCGATCAGCAGGAAAGGAAGCGGGAGCGGCACCAGGAAAGTCAGCACATCCATCAGCCCCCGGGTATCAGCGGCCAGCCGCGGATCCCTGCTTCCGCCGATAGCCAGGATCAGCCGGAGCACGGAAGCGACAATACAAGCCCAGCCAAGCGCCTGAAGCCCCTGGTAAGAGATCGGCCCGCGGTATCTGATATCATCCGCGGCCGTGATCTCATGCAGTCTTTTGACCCGGCGGCGTTTCTCCCGCACTGCCGGATCGGAAGTTTTTTTTCCTCTTTGTTTTCTGCTCATCCTGTGCGGATCTCCTTGCTCCTGTTATTGACAATAAAGCGGAGCTGCCCCGTTTCGTCTTTTCAGATCCTCTGAGACAGCTCCCATGGCACGAATCGTTTTTTGTTTCCCCGGATGATCAGGCGGCGGGTTCTTCGGCAGCAGCGTCGGTTCTGACCATGTACAGGACGGCGTTCTCGCCGGCAATATCAATGGTAACGGCAACCATACCGTCCTGCAGCATTTCCACTTTGAAGGAGAAGCCCATTCCCAGGAAACTGCGGGAATAGGTGAAGGCACCGTCCGCGAATTCCATCTTCAGCGCTTTATCTCCGAAGACTTCGCTGAAACCGGTCGCGCTTCCGAAGGTGATGCCGCCGTCTTTGATGGCGATGTCAGCGGTGACTTCACCGGTCTCGTTGGCGTGGACTTCGCCGTCAGCAGCAACATACTGAATGGACCACTCACCGTTGAAATCCTCAGCGGCGGCAGCGGGATTCACATCGGCAAAGGCGACTTCCGCGGCGCCTCCATCAGCAGGAGCTTTTTCATCAGCAGGGGCTGTTTCTTCAGCGGATGCGCGTTTGAATTCTATCGTCTGACCCTGCTGGGAAACAGAGATCACATCGTCCTTATAGGTGAAAACGATGGTTTCTCCCTGGGCTGTCATGGAAAGAGTCTCACCCTCGAGGATCCAGGTGCCTTCGGCGCCGTTCATGGAGAAGGTGCCATCGGCTTTCAGGGTCATCGGAATGTCATGACCGGCGTAGCTGCCAATCCATTCGCCGGAGACATCGATGCTTTCCGCCAGGGAAGGAACCAGCAGGACGGCCATGCAGAAAACCAGAATCAGGGAAATCAGTTTTTTCATTGCTTTATTCTCCTTTTATTGGTTTGCTTTCCGGTATGCAGATGCGCGGGAAGCATTTATCTTGATTTCATCATACTCATCGAGCGTTCCGTATGTGTGAACTGAGCAGTTTTTTATTCACACATACGGAACGCATTTATGGTATAATGCCCAATACAAACGGAACTCATGAAAAACAAAGCAACAGGGAGGCGATCCGGAATGAAAGGTCTGCGGGCATCTCATTTCAGGCGCATCCATAAAGGCCTGCTGCTGGACCTGATCCTGACAGTCGCCGGACCGGCTGTCTTTCTTGTCCTGGCCTCCCTGCTGGAAAAACAGATGTCCGCTGCCGGTATGGCAGCAACAGAGATGACTGCAGATACGGCATTAAGCTTCCCGAGCATCTGGTCCAAACTGTTGTCCGCCTACCTGGTGCTCAGGTACTGCGCGTCCGCTTTATGCGTGATGCTTATTGTCAGCGGCCTTGGCGAAACGGAGGACTGCTCACCCGCGCTCAGGCAGTCAAAGAAATGGTTTGTTGCCCTGATGATCATGAATGCCGCCGCAATGGCAGCCCGTATAGCTTCCGTCCTGATCCGCACGGCGAACCTGTCCGAAATGACAGACGCGCTGTATCTGGTCTCGGAAGGGATCCTGCTTGTGATCCGGGGAATCGCGTTATCGGCATTGCTCAGGGGCAACAGCGATGTGCTGAGCAGTATCGGTGCGGAAACCGAAGCGCGCAGGGCACGTTCCCTGGCCAGACAGGCCTTGATCTGGTTCCCGGCCGTCGGGGTGATCCGGCTGGCGGATCATTATATCCCGCCCGTGTCCGATGCCGTCAACCTGATTGCCTTCGTCCTGTTTGCGGCTGTCCTGATCGTTCAGTTCATTCTCTGCATCCGGATTGCCGTTCATGCCCGGAACACCGCCGGGATTATTGCCGCGATTTCTGAGGAGGCTGCCGCATGACGATCCGTATCGCCTGCAATCTGATTCTGGACTGCTGCGGCATCCTGATTCTGCTGCTGTTTTTGCTGCCGCTTTTTATCCGGAAGCAAACCGGGGGCTTTAACAGGCAGAAGATGAGCTGGCTCCTGTATTCGGCTATCATTCACCTTTTTGTTCTGGTGATTCATCTGGCTGAATCGGTTTGCCTGCTGGCTTCCAATGCTGAGCAGGCGGCCGGAGTCTGCAGGCTCCTGGCAGGAGTGATGAATATCCTGTCCGGGGTATTTCTCCTGCTGTGCCTGTTTTGCGATGACCGGGGTGTGATCCGTATCCCCAGGGGACAACAGATTCCCTTGAGGCAGATTATCTGCGCGGTTTTGCCGCCGACACTGGCTTTCTGCCTGCTGTTTCTTCTGCCGGGCTATCATCTGGCCGCGTTTTCCTGGGCGGTTTCCCTGAGCCTGAACCATGCACTGATTATGATCGACAGTGAGAAAAAACTGGCGGAGACAGAGATACACCTCGGGCTGACACAGGCAGCCCAGATGACGGTGCAGATGCAGCCGCATTTTATCTTCAACACGCTCTCCGCCATTGAATCGCTCTGCCTGACAGATCCGCAGGCTGCCGCGGAAAGCGTGGAAAACCTGGCCGGTTATCTTCGCGGCAACATGGACGCCCTGACTTCGGAAGGACTGATTCCCTTTGATACGGAAATGCGCCATATCCGCCAGTATATCGCGCTGGAGCAGGCGGATCCATCCAGGCAGTTCAGCTTTGATTATGAACTGAATATCCGTGATTTTTCACTTCCCGCACTGACGGTCCAGCCGATTGTGGAAAACGCGGTAAAGCACGGCGCGCTGACACGCCGAGACGGATCGGGACGGGTGATGCTGACAACGGAACAGATCGGCCGGATGATCCGTATCACCGTGACAGACAACGGAACGGGAAACGACGACCTGACAGAAACCCAGAAAGAAAAAAAGGGAATTGGCATTGAAAGCACGGGAAAACGCCTGGAGACACTCTGTAACGGAAGCCTCCGGATCTTTTCTGATGAACACGGGACACGTGCCGTAATCCTGATTCCGAAACAGGGAGGTTAACCGGTGTATACGCTTACGGTCGACGATCGTGAACTGGTTGTGACACTGATGCTCGGTATTCTCCGGAATCTGGACCCGGACGGAACCCATCTGGGGGCGACTGATCCCCATCAGGCGCTGCGCCTGGCGAAGGATTCCCCGCTGGATGTGGCTTTCCTGGATGTGGAAATGCCGGGTGAGATCAACGGGCTGGATTTGGGAAAACGCCTGAGGCAGTGCTATCCGAAACTGAATATTGTGATCATTACCGGGCACAGTGAATACGCGGTCGACGCGTTCGGACTGGATGCCAGCGGATACCTGCTGAAACCGCTGACACAGGAAGCGGTAGCGCATCAGCTCTCCGTGCTTCGGTTCACCCCTGAAAAGGAACAGGGCGCCCGTATACGGATTCGCTGTTTCGGTACCTTTGAGGTTTTCTGCAACGGAATACCGATGGATTTTTCCTATTCCAAAAGCAAGGAACTGCTGGCTGTTCTTGTGGACAGGCACGGCGCAATCTGTTCGAATGACACCCTCATTGGCTGCCTGTGGCCTGATGAACCGGCGAACCAGCAGACCAAAGCCAGGCTGCGGAAATATGTGAAAGACCTGAAAGATGCTTTTGCCGCGGCAGGAGCCGCGGACGTTATCCGCCATCAGGAACGGATCGGGGTCGGTCTGGATATCGCCAGGATTGACTGTGATTATTTCCGCTATCTTCAGGGGGATCCGATCGCAGTCCATCAGTTTAACGGAAGGTATATGATCCAGTACGCTTTCGCGGAGGAAACCCAGGCAGAATTGATCCGCATTCAGGAACAAAGAGTATAAGATGATAAACGTCCGGATCTGGCCGGGATCTGTTTCTGCCGGGGGCCGGAATGGGCGGGCGGTTTGACGGGGAAAGCAGGGAAGGGGTATAATCGGGGAAAAAGGACGGAAGGACTGCAAGAATGAAAAAACTGCTCTGCTTTGTGATTTGCGGGATGCTGGCGCTGGGCTGCGCGGCGGCTGAACAGGAAGTTGTGCTGCCGAACAGCCGGTATGTCCTTGAGGTGCCGGACTGGATGGAATACAGCGATCCGGTGGACGGCGACAGGGGCGTGGAGGCCTATGTTTCCAAAGACCTGGAAATGGACTACCTGTCCTACACGAAGGAACAGGCTGCCGAAAAAGGCATGAAGGACACGCTGAAAGAGTCCGTGAAGTTCCTGAACGAAAGCGGTATAAAAGCGGAACTGCGGAAAATCCAGGGCATTGAGGTGCTCTGCTACCGGACGGAGGACGAAACGGACGGGGCGCGCTGCGCGGGCTATGTGCTGATGGACGGGGACTGGCTGATTGAGATCAGTTTCTGGTATGCCAATGAGGACGCAGCCAAAGAGGCTGAAGAAATCATGAAAACCATCCGGCCGGCGGAACAATGAACCGGCGGCGCAGGATCAAAGGCGGCCCGGGGCTGCCTTTTTTTCGTGGGGCAGATATGGTATAATATAACCTGGAAATCTATGAAGGCGGCGGGACCGCCGGGAGAGACTATGAGTTTTAC
>Ga0265298_10004114_pt1 | contig 18772 bp, 20 predicted proteins | sample AusTroGonzalo_MG_3_FD_193486 | JGI IMG/M metagenome (GOLD analysis project Ga0265298, IMG submission 193486) | Bovine rumen microbial communities from tropical cattle in Woodstock, Queensland, Australia - Gonzalo_01 | ecosystem: Host-associated > Mammals > Digestive system > Stomach > Rumen ... | reverse complement strand
TATCAGCTACCAGCTGGGGCGGACGATGATCGGCGACTGCAAGGTCACGGACGTCAATCCGGCGACGGCGCTGATGTTCATCACCGGGGCGATGAAGGAGGCCTACGGCGGCGAGCTCTACACCAATATCGACGATATCGATATCACGGCGGACTGGAGCTGGAAGAACGCCCAGAACACGCTGCTGGATCCGAAAGCGGGCCTGCTGATCCTGACGGGCGGCGTGCTTGTGCGGGACAACCTGGACTGGTTTATCCTGGAGGATTCCGGGGTTGAATCCTACCAGTATACCGTCCGCTACGGCGCGAACATGAAGAGCGTCCGGTGGGACGGCAGCGTGGACGGCCTGATCACCCGGATCTATCCGTTGGCGCAGCGGGAGGACGGCTCGACGCTGCTGCTGCCGGAAGAATATATCGATACGGTGCGGGAAGTGCCGTTTATCCGGCCGGAAGTCCTGAACACGGACCTGAAGGTCGGCGCGAAGGTGACGGACAGCGCAGGCACGGAGACGGAACTGACAGAAGCGGAAGTCTATACAAGGATGCGGGAGCTGGCGGGGAACCGCTTCACCGTGGACAAGGTAGACCAGGCGGAGGTCAACCTGGAGCTGGACTGGCTGCATATGCCGGACACGGAGGAATATGCCCAGTATTCCGAACTGCGGAACGCGGCGCCGGGCGACCGGGTGCAGGTCGTCTGCGGCCCGATGGGCATTGACCTGATCATCCGCCTGACGGGCTATACCTGGGATCCGGTCGCGGAGATCTACAAGAAAACCACCTTCGGAACCATCAAAACAAAGCCGACGGTATCCGGCTACAGCCTGAAGAACGGCAGCATCACGGCGACAGCCATCGCGCGGGGCGCGGTCGGCGGGCAAGCGCTGCAGGCCGGATCCATTACGGCGCGGGAGATCGAAGCGAACGCCATCACGGCGGACAAGATCGCCAGCCGGAGCATCCAAACGGAACTGCTGGCAGCCAATGCCGTGACGGCGAACGAGATCAGCGCGAACTCGATCACGACGGAGAAGCTGGCCGCCGGATCCATTACGGCGGAGAAGATCGCTGCCCATGCGATCACGGCAGACCAGATCGCGGCCCACGCCATCACGGCGGACGAGATTGCCGCGGGTGCCATTACCGCGAACGAGATCGCGGCAGGCGCCATCACAGCCGTCAAAATCGCGGCGCACGCGATTACCGCGGATCAGATCGCTGCCGGAGCCATTACGGCGGATGAGATCGCCGCAGGCGCCATCACGGCCGTTAAGATCGCTTCCCATGCCATCACGGCGGACCAGATCGAAGCCGGGACGATCACGGCGGTGGAGATCGCTGCGGGTGCCATTACATCGGGCGTTATCGCGGCGGGCGCTGTCACGGCGACACATATCGCCAGCCGGACGATCACGGCGGCGGAAATCGCCGCGGGCGCCATTACCGCTTATGAGATCGATACGGGTGCGATCACCGCGGACAAGATCGACGCGGGGGCCATTACGGCCGTTAAGATCGCGGCCGGAGCCGTGACGGCGGACAAGATTGACGCCGGAGCGGTCACCGCAGCCAAGATCGACGCGGGTGCCGTGACCGCCGGCAAGATCGCCGCGGGGGCGATCACGGCGGCGAAGATCGACGCGAACGACCTGACGGCCATCAATGCCCTGCTGGGCACGGCGACCATCGCGAACGCGCAGATCGCGTCGGCGGATATCAACTTCGCGCATATCAAGGACCTGAACGCGCAGAGCGCCTATTTCGAGCAGGCTGTCTTCCAGGAAGCGGTCGGCGGGAAACTGTACCTACCGCGCCTGGCTGCCGGCTATGCCATGATGCTGGGCGCGACGATCGGCGATCTGGTTATCCAGGCGAGCAACGGGAATTTCTACAAACTGGACGTTGACCTGGCCGGCAACGTGTCCGCGACGCAGATGACGCCGACGGCGGAGGAAATCGCCAACGGCTACACCGCGGACGGCCGGACGATCTACATGGGGACGGACATCCTGGCGACAGACCTCAATACGCAGAACATCTACGCCTCCCACGGCCTGATGGACCAGCTGACGGCGAACATCATCAACGTGGATAAGCTGTTCGCCAGGGAAGCGACGATTTCAAAGATCAATGCGCTGGACCTGTCCAGCAACACGTATATCCAGAGCACCGTCGGCGACTGGGCAAGCGGCAGCACGATCACCCAGACCATCAACAGCATCAACACCCGGATCACGAGCCTGGGCTACGGTACCTTCTTCTATTCGGAGACGGAGCCCAGCCACAGCGGGCTGGTGGCCGGCGACGTGTGGATCAAGCCGGAAGACGAGAACACCTGGGCGGACATCGCCAATTATACCTGGGGCTACTTTGTCGAGAACAACTGGAACTGGGAAGACGTCCTGGGCAAGTACAAGATGTACGTCTGGACCGGCAGCCGGTGGAAAATCATCTACGACAGCATCATAACGGCGAACCTGCAGACGCAGATCGACCAGAACGCGGCAGCCATCCGGCTGAAGGCGGACGAGTCGACGGTGGACTACCTGGGCAACCAGGTATCGGAGTTTCATGGGGAACTGGAAGTCCAGAGCCAGCTGATTTCCGCTGCGGTATCCTCCGTCAACGCGAAAACGGCGAACTACGTCCAGACGACGGATCCCAGCAGCAGCCACACGCTCCAGATGGGCGATATGTGGACGAAGGGGCTGGGCGACGGCACATGGCGCAGCGTGAGCGGCTACACCTGGCGGCAGCTGCAGTCCTACAAGTGGGGAGACCTGGGCGGATCCAGCACCTACGTATGGAACGGCACGAAATGGGTGCTTGTCAGCGACCGGGCGCTGGAGCTGACCATGCGGACAGCAATCGAGCAGACGGACAGGCAGATCCAGCTGCTCGCGGAGGAACAGCTGAAGATCGGCGAAGACGTCTACAAGAACTCCGCCAGCATCTCCGTCACCGCGAAAGAGATCCGCGCCGAAGTGACGCGGGCGGGCGCGGCGGAAGACAGGCTGAGCAGCCGGATCACGCAGACGGCGGAGATGATCGCGTCGGAGGTGCAGCGGGCGACCGCGGCCGAAGACGGCAAGATCGCGAAGACGGCTATCTACCAGACAGCGGATTCTATCCGCACGGTGGCGGAGAACAACGCCGTCAAGAACATCGCGCCGGAGTTCAGCACGTCCACGACCTATCAGATCGGGGACATTGTTTCCTATAACGGCAAGCTGTACCGGTTCAAGGTGCGGCACAATGCCGGCGCCTGGAATGCCAGCCATGTGGACGCGATCACCGAGGAAGGCGCGACCAACCTGAAGCTGGAAAGCTACTCCACGATCGAGCAGACGGCAACCTCCATCGCGACGGCGGTCACCAGCGCGGTCACCCAGGCGGGGGACAACGCGGCGGCCCTGTACGTCACAAAGACGACCACGCTGCAGACGGCGGACTCCATTGTCACGGAGGCGGTACGGCAGGCGGCGACGTCGGCGGGCGATACCTACATCGCGAAGACGACGACATACCAGTCCGCGACGGATATCGTCACGGAGGCGGTGCGGCAGTCCGCATCGGCGGCCAGCGGGAACTATATCGCGAAGACAACCACATATCAGACGGCGGATTCCATCCGGCTGACGGCGGAGCGGAACGCGGTCACGAATATCGCGACGGCGTTCTCCACCTCCACGACCTACAACGTCGGGGATATCGTTTCCTACAACGGGAAGCTGTACAGGTTCAAGTCGAGACACAACGCGGGAGCCTGGAACGCCAGCCATGTGGAAGAAACGACGGAAGAGGCCGCGACCAGGACAAAACTGGAAAGCTACGCGACGCTGACGATCACGGACAGCAAGATCGAGACGGCTGTGGCCGGGGCGATCGCAACGGCCGGGACGAGCGCGGCGGCGCTGTATATCGCGAAGACAACCACCTATCAGACGGCAAACTCCATTCGCCTGGCGGCAGAGGGCAATGCCGTTCTCAACATCGCGCCGGCGTTCTCTGACAGTACGACCTATGAGATCGGGGCTGTCGTGTCCTACAACCGCGCCCTGTACCGGTTCAAGGCCAAACACACGGCGGGCGCCTGGAACGCGAACCACGTCGAACAGATCACGGAAGAGGGCTCCGTCAATAAGAAGCTGCAGAATTACGCCTCGCTGACGGTCATGACTAATAGCATCGCCGCAGCGGTCACGGAGGCCGTCACGACGGCGGGGGCAAACACAGCGGCGGGATTCATCGCGAAGACGAACGTGCTGCAGACGGCGGACGGCATCGTCTCCACGGCGAAGATAGAATCGACTGCGATCGTCGCGGATCCGTTCAGCACAAGCAAGGCCTACGCTGTCGGAGACGTCGTGTCGTACAACGGCGCGATCTACAGGTTCAAGGCGGCGCACGCTGCCGGAGCCTGGAACGCGAGCCACGTCGATAGGATGACGCAGGACGCGGCAACCAGGAAGAGGCTGGAGGGCTACTCCACCATCGAGCAGACAGCCACCGCGATCTCGACCTACGTCACGAACGCGCTGGGAAACTACTCCACCATCCAGCAGACAGCCACCGCGATCTCGACCTACGTCACGAACGCGCTGGGAAACTACTCCACCATCCAGCAGACATCCGACGCGATCTCCGCATACGTGACCAACAACGCCTACACGATCCAGAGCGGGATCAGCATCACGTCCGCGGGCGTCGGGATCACCGGCAACAAGTACGTCCGGATCTTTGTGGACGATAACCATTATGCAATTATTAATCCGGGCAGCATCGCGCTGAAGGGCTCCAGCAACACCTATCTCTACATGAGCAACGCGGGGATCCTGCTCAACGGCAGCGTCCTCCAGATAAACAACCGCATATTTGATGATACGAACCTCTTCGCGCGGGACGATATCAAGATCCTGAAGAAGACGGACAACGAGCAGACGGTCATCAACGGCATGAGCGGGAAGCACGACTGGGTGCTGATCAAGCCGTTCTACAACGCGGAGATCCATTGCGCCTATGACGGGTATTACCGCTCCACATCGGGCAACTACAACACGAACGTCGTGAACATGGCGCAGGACGCCACCGGCGGCGCGAGTGAGTTCGGCCAGGGCGCGGGCTGGTACCAGTACGTGCTGACGGGCACGCTGACGCGGCAGAGCGGCGAAAGCGGATCAGACAGCTGCCTGTTCACCGCGCGGCTGAGCAATTACGCATCCCTCAGCGGCGGCGTCGCGACGGAGGCCCACATCAATACCAACGCCACGACAACAAACTTCACCATCAATTCAGGGCACGTCAACGTGAACCTGTGCGGCGAAGACGCGCAGATCTTCCTCCGGCTCGATACGGCATACACCTATGAGCGGATATCAAACCTGCGCCTGACCTGCACCTGCGACGCTACGACGTCCAAAGTCCCCTGTACCGTTTATTATTTCCCGTAAGGGATTAAAGGAGGCAAAAAAAACATGAAAACTACGCAACGGAACGCGGTCCTGGCACATCGGACGATTCAGAGGCTGAGCATGAGGGTCACCGGAACGGTGGCCTTCTCTCTTTTCAAGCTGAAGAAGGAGCTGAAGCAGTATGTGGACTTCCAGGGCGAAGAACAGGACAAGCTGGTCAAGAAGTACGGCGGCGAGATCGCGGACAACGGCATGATCATGATCGCCGACGCGAAGAAGAAGGAAGAGTTCGATAAGGCGGACAGGGAACTGGGAGAGATGGAGTGCGAGATCACGCCGGTCAGGATCCCGGCCGGGCTTGTGCCGGATATCACGCTGGCGGAGATCGAAGCGCTGGACGGCTTTGTAGAATTTACAGAGGAGTGATGGACAAATGGCAAACACAACAAATCTGAACCTGGTCAAACCGGGGCTGGATGATGCTGCGCTGATCACGCAGATCAACAGCAACATGGATCTGATCGACGCGTATGCCGGCGACACGACGGGCGCCATGAAGAAGATGTGCCCGGTGATCACCGGCAACACGAACAACTCCGGCTATACGATTTCCTCCGGGGAGTTCTTTGTAGCGAACAAGAAGCTGTACAAGGCGACGGCCTCGATCGCGACCAACGCCAGCTGGTCTTCCAGCGCGACGGAACTGAGCGATCACGGTGCCGTGAACGCTGCGTATAGTGCGTTAAATTCCAATTTAGCCACGAAGACATACAATTGGAGTGGCAGCAATGTTGGTCTAACAAGAATCGGGAATACAGTTATGTTTAACGGTCTTGTTGGTAGTGACTGGAATAACGAATCTGCAGGAAGTCAATTAAAAGTCACGCTTAGTAACGTACTGACAACGGTCGCAATACCGTCAGGATATAGACCTGCAAGACCTGTTGATTTTCAAGACAATTATGGCAATAAACGATTAACCGTTGATACAAATGGTGAGTTTGCCGCAGTCGACAAACTATCAGGAGTTATATTAAGATTCAGCGCTTGTTGGGTAACAACTGATGCCATGCCGTGATAGGAAGATTTATTGATTGTTATCTTTGCGATGAGCATCGTACCATAGAAGGACTTCATTGCTAATAGAAGCATAAAGACTATCAGCAATCAGTTTATCAGAAATTAATTTGGATATAGCTTGTTTGATGACAGCTGAGAGTTCACCAGCATCAGTAATGATTTTATCCATAATATCAACTCCTTTATAGTGATTATATCACAAAAGAATGATTTAACGCAGTAACAACGCAGCTGCAACGCAGTTTTGCGTTGGGCAAAAACTAATTCAGCAAATGGCCGGCAATTAAAATAATGCTGGTTTTATTTTAATTACGGCCGTTTTTGTAAAATTAATTCAAAAATACTGAAAATATTGAACGAAAGGACGGTAATCATTTATGGCTGAAAAATACTTTATGCACCGGATCCAGGAAGAGAACGGCGCCTTCACGAAGGGCATCGAGATCCACGACACGAAGGACGCCGCCATCCTCTCCTTCTGGGGCAGGATGAAGCTGGCGTACGGCGGGAATCCCTCCATCACGTTCATGTCCTGCAAGATCACAGACGGCGACGGCAACGTGATCAAGCCGTACGACCTGACATGGAACGCCCAGGACGAATTTGAAAACAAGTTTTTCATGCACCATATCCGACTGGACGGCGAAACCTACAGCAAGGATATCGACGTCTGCGAAACGTTCGACGGCGCCCGCTCAGCCTATGCAGCCTGCATGGAATACGGCTACAACAACAGCCGTCACCCGAATGTGACGATGGTATGCTGCCAGATCACGGACAGAACCGGCTCCGTGATGCTGCCTTTTGATGAGACGTGGAACGCGCCCGAACCGGAACCTGAACCGAATCAGGCGTAAATGCGCCGGTGCTCATGCTGCAGCTCGCTCTGATCCTGCTTCGCGTAGATCAGCGTTGTCTTCGGATCAGAGTGGCCCAGCAGCGCCTGGATCTGCTCCAGCGGCATCCCGCCGCGGAGGCCTGCGGTGGCGAAAGTGTGCCGGAGTTTGTGCGGGAAGACACTGATCCCGGTGCGCCTGCTAACCTTCTTGATAATGTTCTCCAGCGCGTGGGACTGCAGCTGCTGATGGGGAGACTTGACGCTGACAAACAGCGCGTCGGTATCGTCTGATCGGGTTTTCAGGTATTCCCGCAGCGAGACTTCCGCTTCAGCGTTGAAGTACACCGTGCGCTCTTTCCTGCCTTTGCCGTTGCGGATATGCACAGATCTGAGATCCCAGTTGATATCTGACAGGCGGACGTCGGCGCACTCGCTGACGCGGCAGCCGGTTGAGAAGAAGAAGTCGATCAGGGCCTTCTCCCGGACGCCGGCAGTGTTCCAGCGGACCTCTTCCAGCTGGATCGCGGAGAGCGGCTCCCGGCGCTTCGGCTGGTATTTGATCTTGTCAACCTTCGCGCAGGGATTCTTCTGAAGGTATTCGTTTTCGACCAGCCAGCGGAAGAAAGAGTTCAGCGTGATCCGGACGTTGTCCAGGTAGCTGTCTGACGCGTTCCGCTCGATCTTGAAGTTGTACAGGTACAGGCGGATGTCGTTGGCCCGGATATCCATGTAGGACTTGCGGACGGTATCAAAGAAATGCGTCAGCTTGTAGCGGTACTGTTTCAACGTGCCCATGCTCAGGCTGGAGACGGCTTTGGAGCCGAGATAGCATTTGATGACGGGCGTCATGTCCTGGGCAGGAATGATCTCCATCTGCTTCTTGCTGATCTCGAAGTCGCTCATTGAGACGTCAACCATCTCCAGCACGCCGCGGAGGACGTCAGGATCCTGGACAACGGAGCAGAGGTTCATGGTCAGAACGGTGCGGAAAGTTTCATAGGCGGATTCGATAGGCATAAAAAACACACTCCTTCTTGTTTCGGGCGAAAGAGTGTGATAGAATCAATCTCTGGAGGGTGTGCCACAACCACATCTTCCGCCAGAGCGTAAGCGGCGGCAACCGCAAGCGCTCTTTTCTTATGTCAGTATAACACAAAAGATTTGATATTGGAATAGGGAAAAGACAAAAACAATAGACAAGCGGAGGGATAGGCGTGGATTGGTGGATCTGGATGCTGGTCGCTCTGGCGGTCCTGTTTCTGGTCATGGATTGCCTGATCATCGGCGGGAAGAATCCGCGAAAATGGAAAGGCGGAGGTAAGGAATGAACACGGCAAAACAGGTTGATGAGCTGATCACCCAGCTGAAGGGCAGCGGGATCCCGCTTGCGGACGCTGCATGGCAGGCCGCCAAGGCCTGCATCGGCTGGCCGTACATCTTCGGCGACCGGGGCGAATACTGCACACCGCAGCACCGGCGGGCGGCATACGCGAACAAGGGCGAGGATCATCCGACGATCAAAACAAAGTGCCGGAACTTTGACGGATCCGGCAGCTGCTCCGGGTGTTCCTTCTATCCGGGCGGAAAGACCAGGGCGTTTGACTGCCGCGGCTTTACCTACTGGATCCTGCTGCAGATCTACGGATGGAAGCTGATGGGCGCCGGCGCGACGAGCCAGTGGAACAACGATGAGAACTGGAAGGCGAAGGGCGAGATCGGGACCATGCCGCAGGGCGTGATCGTCTGCCTGTTCTACCGGGAAAAGAAGAACGCGAAGGTCATGGCGCATACGGGCCTGGGTTATAACGGCGAGACGATTGAGTGCTCCAACGGCGTGCAGTATTCAAAGACCGTCAACAAGAAGTGGGAATACTGGGCGATACCGGCGTGCGTCGGCGAGTGCGGTATCGGGGAACCTGCATATTATGAACGCCCGGCGAATGACCTGAACCAGGCGCCGCAGCAGGCGGCCTCCAGGCCGACGATCTGGAAAGGCATCAAAAACAAGTACGTCAAAGAATGCCAGGAAATGCTGCAGAAGCTGGGTTATGACCTGGGCATCTGCGGGGTCGACAGCGACTTCGGCACCGCGACACGGGCGGCTGTGATGTCCTTCCAGAGTGACCACGGCCTGCAGGTGGACGGCGTTGTCGGCGCGGATACCTGGGCGGCGCTCGATGCGGCCGTCAGCCAGATCAGCGGGCAGCCGGCGGAAAAGAAATACAGCGTCATTATCTCAGGGCTCGACAAAACACAGGCGGAGGCGCTGGCCGGGAACTATCCGGGCGCCCGGATCATAGAAGGGAGTGTTGTCTGATGGGCGATATTAAACTTCCGGAAGGCGTGACAGCCTGGCAGCTGGCTGTGTTCATTGCCGCGCTGATCGTGGCCATTTCGGGAGTCCTGGTGGCAATCGTAAAAGGCTGGGAGGCATGGAGAAAGATTTCTGTCCGTGACAAGGTAAAAGCGGTCGAAGACCGTTGTGCTGCTTTGGAAGGGAGGATGGACAAAGTGGAAGCGCGGCTCAGTCTGGGCGATAAGCGCTTTGAGCTTCAATCTGACGACCTGGGGCACCTGCTGACGACTCAGCTGGCGGTACTGATCCACATGAAGAGCGGAAACGACCACGAAAAGCTCGACAAACAGATTGAATCATTAACTCAGTACATGGGGCAGCGGGCAACAAAAGCAGCTGCATACGCTGCAGAACATAACCAACTTCAGAACGGAGGTAAAACTGAATGAAACTTTCCAACCGTGTCTATGATGTCCTGAAATTCCTCTGCACGATCCTGCTGCCGGCGTGCGGTACGCTGTACTTCGCCCTGGCAAAGATCTGGAATCTGCCGCTGGCGGAGGAAATCGTCGGGACGCTGAGCGCGATCGCCGTCTTCATCGGCGCCATCATCGGGATCAGCTCCATTAACTACAACAAAGAACAAAAGCCTCCCGCAGATGATGAGAGCGAAGCATAATTGATGAGAACTAAGCAAAAGCCCTGGGTTATCAGCCCAGGGCGATTTTTTTATACCTTGTACAGACTATCATTTTACTATGTACAGACTTCCATCAGATGGCTAACTTAAAGACAATGAGTGGATATGGTTCGACTATTGACCAATTTACGGGCGCTGGCTGGTCACAGTCGAAACCTTTGAAGACGTGTAATGTATCAAGTGTCGGCAGCTCTTCCGGCGGAATCTGCTCCATATTCGGAACTGCATTAATGACGACACGGATCCATTTTTCATAAACAGTGATTGAGTTGATCAGGTCGTTAGTTACTGTTTTCACAAAGTTCTCGTCTTCTCTGGTTCCTTTTGCGATCTTACGCAAATAAAACTTTATGCGGCTTTTTGATACTGCCTTCCGTTCTGTAATGCGCTGGAACGCAATGCCTTTTTGCAGCTCATCCGCCTGGGCACTGAGGCTTTTCAGGTGCTCGCCAGTTTCCGGCGACCAGATGCCTTCCGCGATGGCAGCGTTAATATTGCTAATCTTTCGTCTGATGTTTTTCAGGTCGCTTTCCATCTTGCTCACAGGCGACATTTCGCTGTCTGCCTGAAGGGCTGCAGCGATCTGGTCGATAAACCAGTCCAGGCGATCGCCGGCGAGGATATCATCAAAAATGAAGTTGATTATTTTGCCTTCAAGGTCCGGCTTCCGGATCGTCTTTGCTTTGCAGTCCTTTTCATTCCTCCGCCTCTTGCATAAATAGTAATAGTATTTTCTACCCTTGCTATATCCGGAATATCCATGCATCGGAGATCCGCAGTATCCGCAGAAGCATTTCCCGGAAAGAAGATATTCACCCGGATGCTTTTCAAAATGTCTTATTGTTTTCGCTCTAAGGGCCTGGCATACGTCAAATAATTCCTTGTCAATGATCGCCGGAACTCCGCCGGGCGTCCGGATATCCATATATTTGTATATTCCTGTGTATCTGTCGTTCTGAACCATATAGATAATGGTTGAGTTCGCCAGAAACTGCCCGCGCCTGTTTCTGATACCTTCTGCTTTGAACATTTGATAGATTGAGTGGCACGAATAACCTTGAGAGTATAACGTAAACACCCTGCGGACGATGGCAGCCTCAGCTTCGTCTATGACATAATGCCCATCAGGGCCGGTACGATATCCGAATATCGGATTGCCATTACTCAGGCATTTCAGTGCATTATCATGTTTTCCGCGCTTCGTGTTTTCTGACAGGTTCCGGCTGTACCATTCTGCGATGGCCTCCAGCATTCCCTCAGTGAGCACGCCGGCAGCGCCGTCCGGAATCGGCTCCATTGCATAAACGACAGAGACGCCCTGATCTGCGAGTTGCCCTTTGAAGGCAGCAGACTCCCGGCGATTCCGTCCGAACCGGTCTACCTTCCAGGCGATTACAGTATCGAAAACGCCGGATCCGGCAGCACGGAGCATAGCCTGGAATTCTGTCCGGCGCTCTGAATTATGATAGCCGGATTTTGCATGGTCTGCGTATTCGTGCACGATTGTATAGCCCTCATGCTCAGCGTATGCCCTGATATCCCGCAGCTGCTGCTCGATGGAGACGTCGCGCTGCTGGGCAGACGAATAGCGGGCATAGGCGACGGCCGTCTTCGGGGCGCAAGTAGTTAGCTTCTTCTTAGCGGTGGACATAGCGACAACTCCTTACTTCACATTGTAAATATCATTGTAGATATTAAACGGAGTCATTCTTCTTAGAACAATGTATTGCTTTGAATTGAATAAACAGATAGCAAGAATATCATCAGAAAACAATGCTTCATTTTCTCCGACAGCAATGATTGAAGCTATATATTTATCGTCTTTTTTGTTCCATTTTCCGACATATGAAACATCAGCAGCAGTACCGGAAGATTCTTTGAAATCTGTATTCTGACATAGTATCTGCCCGCCTGGGGTAAATACAACAATCATTGAAGAGTATAAATAACCTTCATCAATGAAGTCCTGCGATGTATCCTTAGCATCTAAGCACATATACCAGCATCCTACGATAGGATCAGGGTCCTCTGCAAGCGCAGCTGCCGGCACGACCAGTGACAGGATCAGGACGATGGTGATCAGTCTCTTCATTGTGATGCCTCCTTAATATTCGATATAGTTATTGTTGAGCATATCCCCTCGCTGGATATGCTTTTTTTCATGTTTATATGTCTTCTGGTTCTGTTCATGCGTCAATCTTGCGTTTACAACAATTACAGGTTCGCCCTCATCATCATGAAAGACAAACCCGCGGATACTGGTGGGGAGATCCATCAGCACCGCCGGGCGTTCGTTATTCATTCCTGTCACGCTCCTTTATGATACGCTCAGCCATCTGGATCATGAAGTCAACATCATCGTGTGACATCTTCCGGGTGTGATCAAACAGAAGACCCAGGCGCGGATTTTGATGGAGAGCTTCAAGCCGCTGCTGATCTTCATAATTCATAGGGCCGTCTTCCGTTGTCAGCATGGAAAACCTGATCCCCAGCAGATCAGCGAGCTGGCCGATCGCATCCGGCCGTGGATGCTTCTTCCCATTGCACCAGTCGGAAGCTGTAGCAGAAGAAACATTCAGCACCCGGCATATGTCCGCCTGGCTGATCCCCTTCTTTTCCATGAAGTAGCGAAGGTTTTTGACGAAGATTTCTCTGATGTTCTCTGGCATTATTCATTCCTCCTTGGAACATTAGTATATGTTAAAAAAGCGAGAAAAACAAGCCTCGCCAAAATTAAATTTCGCTTTAGGCTTGACATCTCGCTTTTAGCGAGTATACTGATAGTGATTTCCGAAAACTTGAAAGGAGGAAAAACACAAGATGGAGGGCATGAACTACCCGCCGAAGATCTCTCTTGCCGCTGCCAGGGTAAACGCCGGATTTCTTCAGGATGCTGCAGCAGCCAAGCTGCACGTAACAACGGAAACACTCCGGAACTGGGAAAAAGGAAATACCGTACCCGGCTACGACAAATTCATGGAGATCTGCAATCTCTATCGGTATCCAGCGGACTTTATTTTTTGCGGCAAACGCTCGCTTTAAGCGAAGGAGGTGAAAACATGGCAAACGAGTACAAGACATTCTATCTGAAGAACCTGATACCGATCATCGAGCATACGGCTTTGGATCTGATGGGTGATCCGATCATCGGTGGAGTCAAGTCTGACAAGACCGTCAAGACAATGGCGGAAGTTTCCTATGAGAACTGCCTGATCGCGAACCACAACGCCGGTATCGCAGAGATGGCTCGCCAGCTGATCGTTGCACTGGCAAAAGAAGCTGATCCGGATGGCTGAGTTCGAGATCAGGGCAGAGTACACAGGCACGGAGCCGAACCTGAAGCCCGCGGCCTCCGCGTTCGCCAGGATGATTAAAAAGATAACGAACCCTGACGGAACGTTCACGGATCCGGAGCTTGAGGCAGAGTATCAGGACTGGATAAAAAAGAGCCGCCAGCAGGGACCAGCTGCTGACGACAACGGGGGTGCTTACGAATGAAACACCAGAAGAATTATACCATCTTTGACAAAGAAAAGATAGTCGCATTTTTCGCGATCCTGATCATTGTCGCGGCGGTCGCGTTCTGGGCCGGTTCCACGTTCGCGGAGGAAGAAGACGGGTTGGCGACGGTGTACGTCATGTGCGATCCGCGGCCGGGCAGGTATGTACACGTCCGGCGGAAGCCATCGGCGGACAGCATGGAGCTGGGGCGGCTGGAGTGCGGGGACAGCTTCCTGACGGACGGCGAGAGCAAAAACGGATGGATCCACTGCTGCAATATCGGAGAGAACTGTGGCGGCTGGGTGTATTCCGGATTCGTGACGGTTGAAAAGCCGGAGATGGTCATGCAGCAATACTGCAGCGTGTCCAGGGCGAAGCTGATCATCCGGAGATGGCAGGGCGGGCCGCAGGTTGTAATCGACGGGAAAAAGCAATACCTGAAGAACTGCGAGGATGTAACGGTATTCTGCATCGCCGACGGATGGGCCTGCACCAGTCGTGGATATATCAAATCGGAATTTCTGGAGGTGGATCCGGAGTGAACAGAATCAAAGTAGACAGCGACGGACTGAAACAGATTATGAAAATTATTGGTCCGTGCACAGGAAAAAAGACAGGATTATATGTGAACGTTCAGATTGCCCATAAGGATAACAGGTTAACTATCCGGGGCATGAACGGAACGTTTGTCGGCGAAATGTCCATGAAAGTACCCGGAGGCGAGGGAGATACATTCTGTATCGACGCGGATATGTTTACAAAAGTAATCAATCTGAACAACGGAGACGTCGAGATCCTGACGGACGGTAAAAACTGCGTGCTGAAGGGAATCGGTAGAATGCGTATCCCGATCGTGGCAGCGAATGTAAATGAACCGGATAGATTGAATGGCGAGACTGTCACCATGAAAGCGGAACATTTCAAATCAGTCTATAAGCTGGTCAGTTACGCAAAAGCTACAGATGAATCCAGGCCGCTGCTGACCGGTGTCCTGATTGAATCGGACGGAGACAGGTTGCGGATGGTTGCGATTGACGGATTCCAGATTGCCATCGAAAACGCGCCATGCAGCGGGGACTGTATGGAGGTTATTGTGCCAGGATCATTTATGGACCTTGTAGCATCCGCTGTAACTCCTGGAGAGGAAATAGATCTGATTACCAACGGCCGATTGATTCAGGTGAAAACGGACTCCATGACGCTGCAATGTCCGCTGCTTGTTGGGAATTATCTCGATTATAAAAAATTGATCCCGGAATCATTCCAGACGGAATGCATGATCTTTACAGACAGGCTGATGGATGCACTGAAGAGCAGCAGTATTGTAAACAATAAGCTGGGCACGGTGAAACTGTCTGTAAGGGATAACAGCATCACAGTATCAAACAACAGCCAGTACGCGGATTTCGAGGATAAGATCCCGTGTGATATGACCGGGAATGATATCCGGATCGCGTTTAACGAGCATTATCTGATGAACACGATCGGCGCTGTAAATACTGATAAAGCTGTCATGAAGTTCAACAGAAGTGTCAGCCCGGTATTTGTCCAGGCAAAAGGATCTGACGGAATTCATATTTTGACACCTGTCAAAATCAACGAGGTGCTGCAGGATGGATAAATATGATGAATTCCTGAAAAAGAAGGCTATTACGACAGCGCCCAGCGGCTTTGAATGCACGGACCGGAATCCGGCACTGTTCAACTGGCAGAATGACGTTGTGCAGTGGGCGCTGAGAAAAGGCAAATGCGCGATCTTTTCAGATTGCGGCAGCGGAAAAAGCCGGATGCAGTTGCAGTGGGCGCAGAAAGTACATGAACACACGAAGCGGCCGATCTTGATCCTTGCGCCGCTGGCAGTAACGCAGCAGACGAAACGTGAGGGCGATAAATGCGGAATCTCCGTACAGGTCTGCCGGGATCAGAAAGACTGCTGTGCCGGCATCAATATCACGAATTATGAAATGCTAAACCATTTTGATCCGAAAGCATTTGCAGGCGTTGTCCTGGATGAATCGTCCATCATAAAGCATAAGGACGGAAAGACCAGGAGAATGATCCAGGAGATGTTTGAGGAAACGCCATACAAACTATGTTGTACGGCAACGCCTGCGCCGAATGACTTCATGGAGCTTGGGACGCATTCGCAGTTTCTTGGAGTCATGAAACAGACAGAAATGCTCGCCACGTTCTTTGTCCATGACGGCGGCGATACACAAAACTGGAGACTGAAACGGCACGCAGAAAAGAAGTTCTTTGAGTGGGTGGCCGGATGGGCCTGTTGTTTCCGGCGGCCTCAGGATCTGGGCTATGAGCAGGAAGGATATGAGCTTCCGGAGCTCCGGGTGCATGAAGAAGCCGTCGAGAGCAAAGGCACGGAGCTGATTAACGGACAGATGATGCTTTTCGCGCCGGTCGGTAAAACACTGCTGGAGAGGCGAAGCGCACGGCGCAACAGCCTGGAGGATCGCGTGGCCAGGGCGGCGGAGATCGCGAATGCTACGGACGATCAGGTGCTGGTATGGTGCGATCTGAACGCGGAGAGCAAAGCGCTGACAAAGGCCATATCCGGCGCTGTGGAAGTGGAAGGCTCCATGCCTCTGGAAGAGAAGGAAGCCGGAATTGTCGGATTCCTGAATGGGGATCACCGCGTGCTGGTCAGCAAGCCATCCATTGCCGGATTCGGGATCAACGCCCAGAACGCGCATATTGAGATCTTTGTCGGACTCTCTGACAGCTTCGAACAATATTATCAGGCAGTGCGCCGGTGCTGGAGATACGGGCAGGAGAATCCCGTTGACGTCTATATCATCATCAGCGATGCGGAAGGCGCTGTAAAGGCGAATATCGCCCGGAAGCAGGCGGACGCGGAGCGTATGACCGGAGAGCTGATTGAGTTTACAAAGGAATTCCTGAAAAGCGATCTGCGCCATACAAAGCGCGAGGTTGATGAGTATTACGCTTTTGAACAGATGGAGGTGCCGGCATGGCTGAAAACAGCATAATCATTGAGAACGTAAAAGTGAAAGATCAGGTGATCGCGAAAGATTACGCCCTGTACTGCGGCGACAGCTGCGAGATTCTCCGAGGAATCCCGGATAAGTCAATCCACTATTCCATTTTTTCCCCGCCGTTTGAGAGCCTGTATACCTATTCAAACAGCGACCGCGACCTGGGCAATTGCCGGAACGGCGGCGAATTCCATGAGCATTTCCGCTTTATCGTGGATCAGCTTTTCCGGGTAATCATGCCGGGGCGGCTTGTCAGCTTCCATTGCATGAACCTGCCGACCAGCAAAGAGAGGGACGGATTTATCGGAATCCGGGACTTCCGCGGAGAGCTGATCAAGCTCTTCCAGGACGCCGGTTTTATCTACCACAGCGAAGTCTGCATCTGGAAGGATCCAGTGACGGCCATGCAGCGGACAAAAGCCCTGGGCCTGTTGCATAAGCAGCTGAAAAAAGATTCCTGCATGAGCCGCCAGGGCATCCCGGATTTCCTGGTTACGATGCGGAAGCCCGGCGAGAATCCTGAACGGGTGACGCATACGGATGATACATTCCCCGTCAGTGTGTGGCAGAAATATGCAAGCCCGATCTGGACGGATATCAATCCAAGCGACACACTCCAGTACAAAAGTGCCAGGGAACACGAGGACGAGCGGCATATCTGCCCGCTGCAGCTGACCGTGATCCGGCGCGGGATCGAACTGTGGACCAACAGGAACGATATCGTCCTGACGCCGTTCATGGGCATCGGCAGTGAAGCATATACAGCCGTGCAAATGAACCGGCGTGCTGTCGGCATCGAACTGAAAGACAGCTATTTCAGGCAGGCGGTCGAGAATGTAAAAAATGCGAACAATGAGCGCCAGCTTGATCTGTTCGATTTCCTGTATCCGGAGGTGCCAGATGGCGGGCAGGCATGAGAAAAAGCATCCGCGAATGCTGCCGGAGCCTCTGGGGATCTACGCAACAAACAGCACATATCCGGATCTGATCCGGGTCAGCTTCAGCGACGGCAGCACGCAGATATATGAACAGAGAATCCAGCAGCCGCATCCGATCATCAAAAAGAATCTGGAAGTGATGCGAAATACCTGCATCGGATATGAATTCAAAGGAGATAAAGATCATGAGGGCACTGTATGAGATTAACCAGGATATCCTGGACTGCGTAGATCTGGAGACTGGCGAGATCCTCGACACAGAGAAATTGGACGCGCTGCAGATCGAGCGCGAAACGAAGCTGGAAGGCGTGGCGCTGTGGGTGAAGGATCTGAAGGCGGAGGCCGCCGCCGTCAAGGAAGAGGCGGACAAATTAACGGCCCGGAAGAAGGCACTGGACAACAAGATCGAAGGGCTGAAGAACTGGCTGCTGTACGCGCTGGGCGGGGAGAAGCTGAAGACGCCGCGGTGCAGCGTGTACCAGACGCACAGCCAGCGTGTGAGCGTTACGGATGAAGAGCAGCTGATGGGTTATATCAATTCGCTGCCGGCGCCTGAGATGTTCCTCCGGTACAAAGATCCGGAGCTGAACAAAGACGAGATCAAGAAGGCCATGAAGGACGGGATCGTTATCCCCGGCGCGGCGCTGGAAGAGACGGAAAGCGTGGTGATCAAGTGATGAACATTACCAGAGGGCCGATCAAGTCGGCGATCAAGGTCGGGATCTACGGGCCGGAAGGCGTCGGGAAGACGACCTTCGCCGGGATGTTCCCCGGAGCCGTGTTTATCGACACGGAGGGCAGCACGAAGCACATGGACGTGGCACGGTTCGACGATCCGCAGGAGCTGGGCGACGTGCTGGAACAGCTGACCTGGGTGCTGGGCAACTCCGGCCAGGTCGGGACGCTGGTCATCGACACGGTGGACTGGCTGGAGAGGCTGATCTTCAATGCCGTGTGCGCGGAGAAGAAGATCCAGAACATCGAGGACATCGGAT
>Ga0265298_10004113_pt1 | contig 18773 bp, 14 predicted proteins | sample AusTroGonzalo_MG_3_FD_193486 | JGI IMG/M metagenome (GOLD analysis project Ga0265298, IMG submission 193486) | Bovine rumen microbial communities from tropical cattle in Woodstock, Queensland, Australia - Gonzalo_01 | ecosystem: Host-associated > Mammals > Digestive system > Stomach > Rumen ... | reverse complement strand
CTTTAAGAGGTTACAAAAAAACGGAAATTAAAGAAATCTTTTGACTTTTTATTAAAAATCAGTTAAAATGAACCCCGTTTTTAAACAAGGGGTTTGTTTGAAAACAGTTAACAAATAACAAAGGAAATAAAAATGGTAGAAATCGTGTTGCCTGATGGGGCAAAGATGGATTTTGAGGCTCCAGTAAATGGGCTTCAAATTGCAGAAAAAATTAGTGTTAATTTAGCAAAAGCAACTATTGCAATCAATGTTAATGGAACAGTGCAAGATTTAACAACCCCTATCACTACAAACGCGACAATTTCTATCCTAACATCTAAAACCCCAGAGGCTTTGGGAATTTTGCGTCATACCACAGCGCACATTTTGGCACAAGCTGTTGAGGCTTTATATCCCGAAGCTAAAGCGACAATAGGACCTTCCATTGAAAATGGTTTTTATTATGATTTCTTCGGAATTATTTTAAAGGAAGAAGATTTACCTAAAATTGAAGCGAAAATGGCAGAAATTATCAAGGCGGATTTGCCAATAGTTCGTTCTATGGCCACACGTGATGAAGCCAAAAAGATATTTACAGATCGTGGTGAGCATTTTAAAGTTGAATTAATTGAGGATTTGCCTGAAGATGTGAAAGAAGTTTCTATTTATACTCAGGGAGATTATGTTGAGCTTTGTCGTGGACCTCATATGCCATCAACAGGGCGTGTGGGTACAGCATTTAAATTAACAAAAGTAGCTGCTTCTTATTGGCGTGGAGATGCAACCAAGGCTTCATTGCAACGCGTTTATGGAACGGCATTCTTTTCAGATAAAGAATTAAAAGATTACTTTACTATGTTAGAAGAAGCTGAAAAGCGTGATCACCGTAAGTTGGGCAAAGAAATGGATTTATGGCATTTTGAAGAATATGCTCCTGGGGATGTTTTCTGGCATCCACGTGGTTGGACTTTGTTCCGCACATTACAAGATTATATGCGTAAACGTCAAGGGCGCGAAGGATATGTTGAAATTAATACACCCCAGATTATGAATCGTATTTTGTGGGAAACTTCTGGTCACTGGAAGTGGTATAAAGAAAATATGTTTACTACTACCATTGAAGAAAAAGAGTTTGCTATTAAACCCATGAACTGTCCAGGTGGTGTTTTGGTGTTTAAACAAGGTATCAAAAGTTATCGTGATTTACCTCAGTATATTGCAGAATTTGGTAAAGTTCACCGCTATGAAGCTTCGGGGGCTTTGCATGGTTTGATGCGAGTGCGTGCGTTTACTCAGGATGATGCGCATATTTTCTGTACGCCAGAGCAATTTTTGGATGAATGCCAGAAAGTTGTTAAGTTGATGTTGGGCGTGTACAAGGATTTCGGTTTGGATAAAGTAAAAATTAAATTGTCCACGCGTCCAAACGAAAGAATTGGTACAGATGAAATTTGGGACTTTTTGGAAAAAGGGTTGGCAGAAGCTTTGGAAAAAATGGGCTATCCATATGAAATCAATCCGGGCGATGGCGCTTTTTATGGACCAAAGTTGGACTTCAAATTTTATGATGCGTTGGGACGCGAATGGCAATGTGGTACATTACAGGCAGATTTAAATTTGCCGGAACGTTTTGATGTGACTTATATAGGCGAAGATGGTGAAAAACATCGTCCAATTATGTTGCACCGCGCTTTGTTCGGATCTTTGGAACGCTTTACTGCTGTTTATACAGAACATACGGCGGGTCACTTCCCGTTCTGGTTGGCACCAACTCAGGCTATGATTATTCCTATTACAAATGCTCAAGATGAATATGTTAAGAAAATTGCCAACAAAATGACAATCGCAGGCCTGAGGGTAGAAATGGACTTGCGTAATGAAAAAGTAGGATATAAGATTCGTGAACATTCTTTGGCAAAAATCCCAGTAATTTTGGTTATTGGTGCTAAAGAAGCCGCGGATCAAACGGTTACGATTCGTCGGTTGGGATCTGAGAAACAAGAGGTTAAATCTTTAAAGGATGTCATTGAAGAATTTAAGCTTGAATCTCGTTATCCTAGTGTAGAATATGAAGATTAAATAAAAAGCCGAGGAACTCCTCGGCTTTTTGCATAAAAAATAAGAACAGCAAATCATTAGTAAAGCTGTGTTTATAAAACTCTTGAATAAAAACAAAAAAATTTAAAAAGGTGCTTGACATTATATTGTTTTTTCATTATAATAGTGCCACCTGTATTTTTATAGGACTGGGTTTAAGGGGTATAGCTCAGCTGGTAGAGCGTCGGTCTCCAAAACCGAAGGTCGTGGGTTCGATGCCTACTGCCCCTGCCAAAGCAAAGGACTCCTGAGCAAGTTCTATGAGAGTATAAAAGTGATTGGAAAGGCAACAAATGAAAACATCACCCGCTCAATTCGTCCGTCAAGTTAAACAAGAATGGTCTAAGATCACATGGCCCACTATGCATGAAACTGTTCAAGGAACGATGGTTGTTATAATTATGAGTGTTGTTTTGGCTTGCGCCTTGTTTATTATAGATGCGTTGTGTGCTAAATTTGTACACATTTTTATTGGAGGATAATATGGCGATTCGCTGGTATGTAATTCATGCTTATTCCGGTTTTGAAAATCAAGTCGCAAATTTTATAAAAGAACAGGCTATTAAAAAAGGATTGTCTGATAAAGTATTGGATGTGATTGTCCCCACTGAAAAGGTAATGACTGTTCAAAATGGAACAAAGCGCGAATCGATGCGTAAGTTTTTCCCTGGGTATGTTTTGGCCAATATGGAAATGACAGATGCAACTTGGTATTTGGTAAACAATACTCCAAAGGTAACAGGTTTTTTGGGTGGTAAAAATCCTCAGCCAATTACAGATGCAGAAGCTCAGCGTATTTTAAATCAAGTTCAAGATGGTGTAGAGCGTGTTAAGTCGGCGGTTTCTTATGAAGTTGGAGAACAAGTTCAGGTTATTGATGGGCCATTTGCCAGCTTTACGGGGATTGTTGAAGGTGTAGATGCAGAAAAAGAACGTTTAAAAGTGTCTGTTTCTATTTTTGGACGTGCGACCCCTGTGGATTTGGATTACGCACAGGTTAAAAAGGCGTAAGAATTTTTAAAGGGAGTTTGACCGCGGGCCAATCCGATCAAACTTTCTTGTGGCAGAAGAAGCCATCTTCGTACCACGAAACCTAAAGATTGGTGTGAAATAAAAAAAAGAAGGTTATAAAATGGCAAAAAAAGTATTGGGCTATATCAAACTTCAGATTGAAGCTGGTAAAGCCAATCCATCACCTCCTGTTGGTCCTGCTTTAGGCCAGAGAGGTGTGAATATCATGGAATTTTGTAAAGCATTTAATGCAAAAACACAAAAAGAAGAACCAGGATCTCCTATTCCTGTAACAATTACAGTGTATCAAGATCATAGTTTTGATTTTGTAACGAAGTTGCCTCCTGTTAGTTATTTAATTAAGAAAGCTGCTAACGTTAAAAGCGCTAGTAAAGCTCCTGGTCGTGATAAGGCTGGAAAATTAACAAAGGCTCAAGTAAAAGAAATTGCAACAAAGAAAATGCCAGATATGAACTGTCATACAGTTGAAGCAGCTATGGAAATGGTAGCTGGTCAGGCACGTTCTATGGGTATTGAAGTGGTGGAGTAAGACATGACAGGTAAAAGATTAAAAAAAGCTTACGAAGCTGTTGATACAAACAAAGTGTATAATTTAGACGAAGCTGTTGCAGCGATTAAAGCTGGGGCGACGGCTAAGTTTGATGAAACTGTGGATATTGCTATTCAATTAGGCATTGATCCAAAACAATCCGATCAGATGGTGCGTGGTGCTGTAACGTTACCTGCTGGTACAGGCAAAACATTGCGTGTTGCTGTGTTTGCTAAAGGACCAAAGGCAACAGAAGCTAAATCCGCTGGTGCAGATATTGTTGGGGATGATGATTTAATGAACGATATTTTGGCGGGCAAAATAGATTTTCAACGCTTGATTGCAACTCCTGATATGATGGGTGTTGTTGGTCGTGTTGGTAAAATCTTAGGTCCAAAAGGATTAATGCCAAATCCAAAATTGGGAACAGTAACAATGGATGTTGCTGGTGCTGTTAAAGCTGCCAAGGCCGGACAAGTTCAATTCCGCGCAGACGCTGCGGGTATTGTACATGCAGGTATTGGTAAAGCCAGTTTTGATGCAGATAAGATTAAAGACAATGTTGTGGCTTTTGTGAAAAACTTAGCCGCATTGAAACCAGCCAGTGCTTCTGGTGTATTTTTGAAGCAAGTTGCTTTAAGTACAACCCAAGGTGTTGGTGTTAAAGTTTCAGTGTCCAGCATTGTTGGATAAAGTTTTGCCCTATTATGATCGGTAGGGCGAAAAATTCCTGTCCAAGACTGTGGGCACTTGCCACGGGGCAAGTTTAATGGAAAGCATTCCGCCGACATAGACAGAACGGTTAAAAGATTCCTTATAAAGGAATAAGCTTTGAAAACCGGTTTCTGGACAGGGTAAGAGGAGGGTAGAGGACAAAAGTCCAAAACCTTGTGTAGAAACCAAGAGAATGGGAAACCAAACTCTTAAAAAACGGAGTAAAAAAGTGAAACGTGAACAAAAACAACAGCTGATTACCGAATACGCAGATGTGTTCAAAAAAGCTAATTTAGTTGTTGTGGCTTTGAACAAAGGTTTGTCAATGCCAGAAACAACAGCTTTAAGAAACGCTGTTCGTGCTGATGGTGCCGGCTATAAAGTTGCTAAAAATCGTCTTGCTAAACTTGCTCTAGTTGGAACGCCGTGTGAACCTTTGAAAGATTTATTGAAAGGTCCAACAGCAATTGCATATTCAGAAGATGAAATTTCTGCTTCTCGTGCAGTTGCTAAGACAGCTAAAACCAATGAAAAATTGGAAATCGTTGGTGGTATCATGAAGGGTGAATTGATTGATGCTGCAAAGGTAAAAGAGCTTGCCTCTTTGCCATCTTTGGACGAAATCCGTGGAAAGTTGGTTGGTTTGTTACAGGCCCCTGCTGGACAATTGGCCAGATTGGCAAAGGCTTATTCCGAAAAAGAACAAGCTGCTTAATTTTAAACAGTTAGAAATATAGAAAGGAAAATAAAATGACTGATTTAACAAAAATTATTGATGAATTGTCTGGTTTGACAGTTTTAGAAGCTGCCGAATTAGCAAAACAATTAGAAGAAAAGTGGGGTGTAAGTGCTGCTGCTCCTGTAGCTGTTGCTGCTGCTGGTGCTGGTGCTGCTGCCGCTGAAGAAAAAACAGACTTCGATGTGATTTTGGCTGATGCTGGTGCAAACAAAATCGCTGTAATTAAAGAAGTTCGTACAATTACAGGTTTAGGTTTGAAAGAAGCTAAAGACTTAGTTGATGGCGCTCCAAAGGAATTAAAGAAGGGTGTTGCTAAGGAAGAAGCTGAAAATATGAAGAAGACTTTAGAGGCCGCTGGTGCTAAGGTTGAATTAAAATAAGAGAGATCTTATTGATGCGTTTTGGGTTGTATCTTGATTTTAAGGTGCAACCCTGAAGCGTAAAAAAAACATAGGTTCTGGCGCCTTTTCACCAGAAGAGTTTTTATTTTTTTATTTATAAATGAGGTTAAAGCATGATTAAATCTGAAGTAAATCGCCGTCGGGTTCGTAAGAGTTTCAACCAAATTGAATCTATTATGGAAATGCCGGACTTGATTGATGTACAAGTGAATTCTTATAAACATTTTTTACAAAAAGGCGTGCCTGCAGATAAAAGACAAGATGTTGGTTTACAAGCAGTTTTTACTTCTGTTTTTCCGATTCATGATTTTGCTGGTCGTGGCGATTTAGAGTTTGTCAAATATGAGTTGGATGAGCCAAAGTTTGATGAAGATGAATGTTTAAAGCGTGGTTTGACTTATGGTGTTCCTGTTCGTGCTACAATGCGTTTGGTTGTATGGGATGTGGATGCTGATACAGGCGTGCGTTCTATTCGTGATATTAAGGAACAAGATGTATATATGGGCGACTTGCCGATGATGACGGACAAAGGCGCCTTTATTATTAATGGAACAGAACGTGTTGTTGTTAGCCAAATGCATCGTTCTCCAGGTATTTTTTATGATCATGATAATGGTGAAACACACTCGTCTGGTAAATATTTATTCAGTGCCAGAATTATTCCCTATCGCGGATCTTGGATTGATTTTGAATTTGATGCAAAAGATATTTTGTATGTCCGGATTGACCGGCGTCGTAAACTTCCTGCTACAACATTGTTTTATGCTTTAGACAGTGCTGAAACAGCTAAAAAGCGTGTCGCAGCAGAAAAGAAGGGAAAAGAGTTAGATCCTAGTGAAGTTATGGGGATGAGCAAAGAAGAAATCTTAAACTTCTTTTATGAAACGACAGTCTTTATGCGCGACAAAAAAGGTTGGAAGACGGCTTTTGATCCAACTCGTGTTCGTGGAATGAAGCTAACATATGATTTAATTAATGCTGAAACTGGCAAGGTCGTTGCTAAAAAAGGCGAAAAATTAATTGCTGCGAAAGCAAATAAGTTGGCAAAGGATGGCTTAAAGGAAATTCGTGTTGAAGAATCTGATTTGATTGGTCGCTATGTTGCAACAGATATGATTGATGAAAAAACTGGTGAAGTTATTTTGGAAGCCGGCGATGAATTAACAGAAGATGACTTCAACAAGCTAACAGAATTAAAAGTAAAGGAAATTGCTGTTTTGTATTCAACAGTAGGTCCTTATATTCGTAACACTTTGTTGATCGATAAAAATACAACCCGTGAAGAGGCTTTAATTGATATCTATCGCATTATGCATCCAGGTGAATTGCCTGTGGTTGAAACAGCCGATCAATTATTCCGCAGTATGTTGTTCAGTCCAGAACATTATGATTTATCCGCTGTCGGTCGTGTAAAAATCAATGCTCGGTTGGGTATTTCTAATGAGGATGTCCCTGCAACATATCGCGTGTTGCGCAAAGAAGATATTTTGGGCATTGTGAAGATTTTAACTGAAATCAAAGATGGTTTGGGTGATGTAGATGATATTGATAACTTAGCCAACCGTCGTGTTCGCTCAGTTGGTGAGTTGATGGAAAATCAATATCGGATTGGATTGCTAAGAATGGAGCGTTTGATTCGTGAGCACATGACATCTGCTGAAATTGACACAGTAATGCCATCAGATTTAATCAATGCTAAACCATTATCTACTGCTGTACGCGAATTTTTCGCCAGTAGCCAATTAAGTCAATTTATGGCTCAAAACAACCCATTAGATGAAATTACGCATAAACGTCGTTTGTCAGCTTTGGGGCCTGGTGGCTTAACCCGAGATCGTGCTGGTATGGAAGTACGTGACGTACATCCAACACACTATGGTCGTATTTGTCCAATTGAAACACCAGAAGGTGCCAACATCGGTTTGATTAACTCTTTGGCCAGCTATGCTAAGGTTGATGAATATGGATTTATTGAAACACCTTATCGTAAGGTTGTTGATAAGAAAGTTACTGATGAAGTTGTGTATATGACTGCTATTGAGGAGGCCAAACATACCATTGCTCAGGCAAACTCACTAAAAGATAGCAAGAATATGTTAACAGAGGATTTAGTAACTGCTCGTAAAGACGGTGAAATTGTGATGGTGCGTCCAGAAGAAGTAGATTTTATGGATGTATCACCTCGTCAGGTTGTGTCCGTTTCTGCCAGTTTGATTCCATTCTTGGAAAATGATGACGCAAACCGTGCTTTGATGGGCTCTAACATGCAGAAGCAAGGGGTTCCTCTGCTCAAAAACCAATCTCCATTAGTTGGTACAGGTATGGAGCAGGTTGTTGCAAAAGATTCTCGTGCTGCATTGGCTGCAAAACGTGCGGGCGTTGTACAATTTGTTGATGCTTCTCGTATTGTTATTCGTGCTACAGAGGATTTGGATGCTAAAGCGTCTGGTGTTGATATTTACACATTAGGTAAGTTCCAACGTTCTAACGTTGATACATGTATGACTCAGCAGCCTCTTGTAAAAACAGGAGATAAGGTTGAAAAGGGTGAAATCATTGCCGATGGTCCTTGTACAGAAATGGGTGAATTAGCTTTGGGGCGTAACGTGTTGGTGGCCTTTATGCCATGGAATGGTTATAACTACGAAGATGCTATTTTGATTTCTGAAAGAATTGCTCGTGATGATGTCTTTACTTCAATCCATATTCGTGAATATGAAGTGACAGCCCGTGATACTAAGTTGGGTCAAGAAGAAATCACCCGCGATATTCCAAATGTAGGTGAAGATGCTTTGCGGAATTTGGATGAAACTGGTGTGATTTACGTTGGTGCCGAGGTTAAGGCTGGAGATATTTTGGTTGGTAAGGTGACACCAAAAGGTGAAACTGTTATGACGCCAGAAGAAAAGTTGTTGCGTACAATCTTTGGTGAAAAAGCTGCAGATGTTCGCGATAGTTCTTTGCGTGTTCCTCCTGGGGTTAGCGGAACTGTTGTTGATGTACGTGTCTTTACTCGTCGTGGTTTAGCTAAGGACGAACGTGCGTTGGCAATTGAACAAGCTGAAATTGCTAAGTTAGCTAAAGACCGTGATGATGAAAAGTCTATTTTACAGGGTAGCTTTGTCTATCGTGCAAAGCAATTGTTAAAAGGTCAAACAGTTGCTAAATCTGACAAGTTCAAAAAAGGAACTGTATTAAGTGAAAAAGATTTGGCAAATATTGATGAATTGACATTGCGCAAGATGAATATGGCTGATGACAAAGTAATGGCCGAATTAGAACAATTGATTCAGACTTTAGATGCTGGTGAAAAATCTTTACAAGAACGGTTTGAACAACGTGTTGAAAAATTGCAACGTGGTGATGAAATGATGGCGGGTGAGTTAAAGAAAATCCGTGTATTTGTTGCTACAAAGATGAAGTTGCAATTAGGCGATAAGATGGCTGGGCGTCATGGAAACAAGGGTGTTGTATCCCGTGTTTTGCCAATTGAAGACATGCCTTATACAGAAGATGGTCAACCTGTGGATATCGTATTAAATCCATTGGGCGTGCCTTCACGTATGAACGTTGGTCAGATTTTGGAAACACACTTAGGTTATGCTTGTCATGCATTAGGAGCTCAAATTGCTGCTGTCGTTGATCAAGTAAAGGCCAAGAAAGCCAAAATTGATGATTTGCGTGCTAAGTTAAAAGATATTTATGGCGATCGTGAATACAAAAATAAACTGGCTAAAATGGATGATACAGAATTGTTGAAGATGAGTGAAAATCTTCGTGAAGGTTTACCAATTGCAACACCTGTGTTTGACGGTGCTCATCAAAAAGATATTGATGAAATGTTGGCAAAAGCTGGATTGTCCGCGACAGGTCAAGTTAAGTTGTTTGATGGTCGTACAGGTGAAGCTTTTGATCGTCCAGTAACAATCGGATATATGTACATGTTGAAGTTACACCACTTGGTAGATGAAAAGATTCACGCTCGTTCCATTGGTCCATACAGTTTGGTAACGCAACAACCATTGGGCGGTAAAGCTCAATTCGGTGGTCAGCGTTTCGGTGAAATGGAAGTGTGGGCTTTGGAAGCATATGGTGCAGCTTATACACTACAAGAAATGCTTACAATTAAATCTGATGACGTTTCGGGTCGTATTAAGGCTTATGAAACGATTATTCGTGGCGATACAAACTTTGAAGCAGGTATTCCAGAATCCTTTAACGTATTGGTCAAAGAAATGCGTTCATTGGGATTGGATGTTGAACTGAATCAAAAAGAACAATAAGAGAGGAAAAATAAAATGAATGAATTAATTAAAACTTTTGGCCAAGTGCCATCTCCACAAATGTTTGATGACATTCGGATTTCTATTGCCTCGCCGGAAAAAATTCGGTCTTGGTCTTTTGGTGAAGTGACTCGTCCAGAAACAATTAACTATCGTACATTTAAACCAGAAAAAGATGGTTTGTTCTGTGCTAAAATCTTTGGTCCAGTTAAGGATTATGAATGTTTGTGTGGTAAGTATAAACGTATGAAGTATCGCGGTATTACTTGCGAAAAGTGCGGTGTAGAAGTGACATTGTCCAAGGTGCGTCGTGAACGTATGGGACATATTGAATTGGCTGCTCCTGTGACGCATATTTGGTTTTTAAAATCTTTACCAAGTCGCATTGGTACTTTGTTAGACTTAATGCTAAAACATTTAGAGTCGGTTTTGTATTTTGAAAAATACATTGTGATTGAACCAGGTTTGACTCCACTCAAACAAATGGATTTATTAACAGAAGAACAATATCAAAAAGCATTGGAAGATTATGGTGAAGATTCTTTCCGTGTTGGTATTGGTGCCGAAGCTATTAAAGAGTTATTAGCTCAGATTGATTTGGCTGACGAAGCAAAGAAATTACGTACTGAATTGATTGAAACAAAATCTGACATGAAGCGTCGTAAGATTGTTAAAAAGCTGAAATTAGTTGAAGCTTTCTTGGAATCTGGGGCTCGTCCAGAATGGATGGTATTAGATGTGATTCCTGTTATTCCACCAGAATTACGTCCGTTGGTTCCATTGGATGGTGGTCGGTTTGCTACATCCGATTTAAACGATTTATATCGTCGAGTTATCAATCGTATAATCGTTTGAAACGTTTATTGGAGTTGCGTGCACCAGAAATCATTATTCGTAATGAAAAACGTATGTTGCAAGAGGCTGTTGATGCTTTGTTTGATAATGGCCGTCGTGGTCGTGCTGTGACAGGAACTAACAAGCGTCCATTAAAGTCTTTAGCTGATATGTTAAAAGGTAAACAAGGTCGTTTCCGTCAAAACTTATTGGGTAAACGTGTGGACTATTCTGGTCGTTCTGTGATTACAGTTGGTCCAGAATTGTTATTGCATCAATGTGGTTTGCCAAAACGGATGGCTTTAGAGCTCTTTAAACCATTTATCTATGCAAAATTGGAACAATATGGACACGCAAGTACAATTAAGGCAGCTAAAAAATTAGTAGAAAAGGAAGTGCCTGTTGTGTGGGACATTTTGTCTGAAGTGATCAAAGAACATCCTGTGTTGTTAAACCGCGCGCCTACGTTGCACCGTTTGTCTGTTCAGGCATTTGAACCTGTTTTGATTGAAGGTAAAGCAATTCAATTACACCCACTAGCATGTACAGCCTTTAACGCTGACTTCGATGGTGACCAAATGGCTGTTCATGTTCCTTTGTCTACAGAAGCACAATTGGAAGCTCGTGTTTTGATGTTGTCCACAAACAATATTTTGTCGCCAGCATCTGGTAAACCTATCATTGTGCCATCTCAAGACATGGTATTGGGATTGTATTATTTATCATTACAAAAGGATGGAGAACCTGGGGAAGGTATGGTTTTCTCTGGTCCTCAAGAAATCGAGCATGCATTGTTTAACAAAGATGTGTCTTTGCACGCTAAAATCAAAGTGCGCATGACTATTATGGAAGATAATGGGCAGAAAAATACACGTATTGTGGAAACAACTCCGGGACGTGTAATTTTGTCAACAGTGTTGCCAGAGTCTAGTAATATTCCATTCAGTTTAATTAACCGTTTAATTAAAAAAGGTGATGTTCGGGATATTATTGGTGCTGTGTATCATTATTGCGGACAACAAGAAACATGTATCTTTGCTGATAAAATTAAAGCGTTGGGTTTCCAACAAGCTGCTAAGGCAGGTATTTCATTTGGTAAAGATGATATGTTGGTGCCTGCTGCTAAAAAGAAATTATTGGCAGAAACAGAAGCTAAAACAAAAGAGTATGAACAACAATATCAAGACGGTTTGATTACACGTTTGGAAAAATACAACAAGGTTGTTGATGCTTGGACGGTATGTACAGATGCGGTTGCAAAAGAGATGATGGCAGAAATTTCAAAGATTGAACCGGGTAAACCTGTAAACTCTGTATATATGATGGCTGATTCTGGGGCTCGTGGTTCTGCCACTCAGATGCGTCAGTTGGCTGGTATGCGTGGTTTGATGGCTAAACCAAACGGCGATATTATTGAAACGCCAATTCGTTCAAACTTTAAAGAAGGTTTGACCGTTATGGAGTACTTTAACTCCACACACGGTGCCCGTAAAGGTTTGGCTGATACTGCTTTGAAAACGGCCGGATCCGGTTACTTGACTCGTAAGTTAGTTGATGTAGCACAAGATTGCGTTGTAACAATGGAAGATTGTGGTACAGATCAAGGAATTACAATTCGCCCTATCATTGAAGGCGGAGATGTGATTGCTACAACTGGTGAGCGTATTTTGGGTCGGACATTAGCTGAAGATATTTTACATCCAGATACAAAAGAAGTTGTTTTCGCCAAGGGTAAATTATTAGACGAAGCAGATGTGGATAAGATTGATGCTTTGGGTATTGATGCAGTTAAGATTCGTTCAGTGTTGACTTGTGAAGCAGAAGATGGTGTTTGTGCTAAATGCTATGGACGTGATTTAGCCAGAGGTACCCCAGTGAATTTGGGTGAAGCAGTTGGTACGATTGCTGCTCAATCCATTGGTGAACCTGGTACACAGTTAACAATGCGTACGTTCCACGTTGGTGGTACTGCTCAACGCGGAGCAGAATCTTCTATGGATGCAGCATTTGATGCAACTGTACGTGTGAACAACGCTGTAACTGTTGTAAATTCTGCTGGTGAAACAATTGTATTATCTAGAAACAGTGAATTGTCTTTATTAGATAAAAATGGTCGTGAAAAGGCTCGTCACAAATTGACTTATGGTTCTAAACTAATGGTCAAAGATGGTCAGTCTGTGAAAAAAGGAACGCGTTTGGTTGAATGGGATCCATATTCAAATCCGATCATTGCAGATGCTTCAGGTATTGCCAAGTATGAAGATTTGGTTGTTGGAAAGACCTTAGACGAGCGTGTTGATTCAGCAACGGGGTTAACAGAAAAAGTTATCATGGAATCTGAATCTGGCAAGTCTTTGCGCCCACGTATTTCTTTGGTTAATGACAAAGGGGAAGTTGTTCAAAATGCAAAAGGAACAGATGTTCGTATGTATTTGCCCAAGGGTGCTATTGTTACTGTATCTGATGGACAAGATGTACACGAAGGTGATGTGTTGGCGTTGATTCCTCGCGAAGCAAAAACTCGTGATATTACAGGTGGTTTGCCTCGGGTTGCTGAATTATTTGAAGCTCGTCGTCCAAAAGACGCTGCAATTATCGCCGAACAGGCTGGTACAGTTCAGTTTGGTAAAGACTTCCAAACAAAGCGTACAATTACAATCGTTGATGAAAAAGGCGGAAAGCATACTTATTTGGTGCCAAAGGGTAAAACGCCAGCGGTATATGATGGCGATGTTATCCGCAAAGGTGATATGATTGTTGAAGGTGGTTTGGTACCTCATGATATTTTGCGTATCTTGGGTGTAGAGGCGTTGGCTCATTACCTTATCAAAGAAATTCAAGCCGTGTATCGGTTACAGGGTGTGAAAATCAATGATAAGCATATTGAAGTGATTATCCGTCAAATGATGCGTAAATTAGAAGTTGTAGATGCTGGAGATACAACATTGTTAGAGGGTGAGCAAGTGGACAAAGATACTTTGGTCATTGAAAACCAAAAAGCTGAACAAGCTGGTGGTAAGCCTGCTAAAGTAGTACCTGTTTTATTGGGTATTACAAAAGCAAACTTGCAGACACCATCCTTTATTTCTGCAGCATCCTTCCAAGAAACAACTCGTGTGTTAACAGAAGCTGCTACAGCAGGTAAACGAGATTCATTACATGGTTTGAAAGAAAATGTAATCGTAGGACGTTTAATTCCTGCTGGCACCGGAGCTTTAGTCAAACGTTTGCGGGAGGAAGCTGCCGCACGTGACCAAGAGGTTTTGGAAGCAAGAAATAAAGGAACAGAGAATCCATCAGAAGGATAATCTGGAATCCAAAATTAAAGAGGACGATTTAATCGTCCTCTTTTTTTTGTTCAAGTAATTCCTTAATCGGGCGATAGCTTTTTCTATGATAAGGCGTAACTCCATATTTTTTTAAAGCGGCAATATGATCTGCAGTTCCATAACCTGCATTTTTATCCCAAGCATATTCTGGATATTCTTTTGCTAGTTCAGTCATTATGTGATCACGAGTTACTTTTGCAATAATACTAGCCGCTGCAATAGAAAGGCTTAAAGAATCGCCTTTTACAAGCGTCTGGCAGGGCAAAGTCCATTTGGGTAGCCTGTTGCCATCAATCAAGGCAAATGATGCTGTGTGGCCGTTTTTTGCCGCGTTTTGAAGTGCTCTGTCCATAGCAAGAAAGGTTGCCTGTAAAATATTTATTTCATCTATCTCTTGGGCGCTGGCTTGTCCGATACCCACATAGGCGCTTTTCATAATCAAAGGAAAGAGTTTTTCTCGTTTTTGAGCGGATAGCTTTTTTGAATCATTGATTTGAGTTGCAAGTTCAGAATCTATTTTTTTATTTGGCCAACAAACGCAAGCTGCTACAACAGGTCCACACCAAGGACCACGTCCGGCTTCGTCTACACCAAAGACAAGACCATCTCCTTTGTACAAAAATTCATAGGTAAAATCCGGCATCTTATTCCTTTAAGCGAGATACAATTTCGTCATAAGGCATCATATTGTTGATAGGACCTAATGCAGACACAGTTGGCTTGGAAACGAATAATTTTTGTGCATAAGTTATTATTTGTTTTTTTGTTGTTGTTTCAATTTCTTTAATTAAAGATTCTTTTGCTCTAATTTTACCGTAATGTAAAAACTCTGAGGCGTTATTATCTGCATGTTCTGAAATTTCTTCTGCACGCATCAATAAAGCAGCCTTTATTTGTGTCTTTGCTTTTTTTAGTTCCTCGTCCGAAATAGAGTAAGTTGTTTTTTTTAGTTCGTCGCAAAGCCTGGGCATTAAAGTTTTTAATTCCTTTTCCCCTGTTCCAGCATAAATGTAAAACATCCCCGTATCACTTTCACAAGAAGACGCTGCATGAATCGTATAAACAAGACCTAATTTTTCACGAATTTCTTGGAACAGGCGAGAGGTCATTCCTCCTCCCAAAATAGTTGCTAGTAATTTTGATGCCCATAAATTGGATGACGTGTATTTTTCACCTTCAAATCCCAACATTAAATTTACTTGTTCATTCTTTTTTTTCACATATTTATAGCCCCCAACATAATATGCAGGTAATGGAATAATTCCAGGTTTAGTGGATAAATCTGTAAATAGCTTTTCACATTTTTTTACAAATGTATCATGATCTAAATCCCCAACAGCACTAATAATAATTTTATCTGTTGTGTAATGGGTATGCATATAATTCAACATGATTTTGGGTGTCATATTTTGAATTACCTTTGGGTCTCCGCCAATATCGCGCCCTAGAGGCTGGTTTGGGTAAGCGGTTTCATCAAAATTAACCCATGCAACATGTTTAGGTTGATCCTTATACATGTTTAGCTCTTGTATAATAACACCTTTTTCTGTATTTAATTCTTTTTCATCCATAACGGCGTGTTGTACAATATCAGAAATGATATTTAATCCCACAGTAAGCTGTTTTTTTAAAATACGCGCGTAATAAGCGGTCATATCTTGGCCTGTATAGGCATTTATTATTCCCCCCACATCCTCTATTTCTTTTGCAATTTGAAGTGCTGAACGAGTTGTTGTTCCTTTAAAAGCCATATGTTCTAAAAAGTGGGAAATCCCACTCTGGTCTTTTGTTTCATAGCGCGAACCAACTCCAACCCAAACACCCAGAGAGATAGAGTCTGCAGAAGGTTGGTTTTCTGTAATAATACGAATTTTGTTCGGTAAGGTTGTTATCCGAATGTTTTTTTTCATACATTTTTCCTTTCTATTTCTTAAATAGCGGGTTCAAAATAGATCATATTAACCGCAGCATTTTTTATGCGTTCCCAAATACTTTTTTTAGGTTGTTGTTTTTGCGGTGTTTTCACAAAAATATTTTGACGCTTTTGGGGAATATCAATCTGTTGTTCTTTTGGTTCTAAGCGTTCCGGTTCTTTATATACTGGTTCTGCCGCCATTGGTGGGACAACAGGATCGCTAGGAACGAGTAAAATAATTTCTTGTGGAGCAACAGGAATTATCTGAGGTTGTTTAGGTTGTTCAACCGTGGTCGGTTCTTGAACTTTTGGTGGTGTCGGTTGTTTGAGCGCAGGGTCAAATAAGCTGTAAGATTCTTCTGCATTTTGAGAATCATCCAACCAATCAAAAGGCAATGTGTATAACAAATCATCTAAAATAGACGAAGCGGTCGGTGTGGGTTTTACAGGAGCAGGTTCTGGTTCAGATACTTTTTCTTCGATAACTTCCTCAGTTTGTTCTGTTGGTACCGAAGGTGTTTCAACTGTCTCTTGTACAGGAGCCGGTTCTTTTGGAACAGCCGCATGTTCTTGTGGTTCTGGAGTTAAAGTTTGGCTTGGTGTTTCTGGTTTGGAAACGTCAGCTTGCAGAGAAACATCTTTTATTTCATCCTCGTCAATTAAATCTGTATCTAAAATTGGGGGATACACATTTTCTCTGGAATTCCAATTACCAAAAATAGCATCTTCATTATCATTCCATAAAGGTGTAAGTGGATACTGTGGCATTATTTGTTGTGGAATGATAGGAATAGGGACACTAGGAGCTTTATTACGATAGCGTTTTGCAACCAAAGGTAAAGACGTTTTTGCATCTCTAAGTTGCATCAAAGCATATCCTGTTACTTCTCCGTGTAAGGCCCCTCCTGTTTGAATAAGATAAGATCCTCCAATAACCTTGTGATCCAAATCTACAAAATCTACTGTCAAAATTTTTTGAATATTTGCTGGTTCTGTTTCTAAAAGATTGCAATTATAAACATATGAAACGATTTGAATAGTTTTGTTTGGTAATACAGATAATTTTAACGGGGAAAACAAACACCGAGGATAAGAGTTATTTGCATCAACAACATAGTCCAATGCAACATCGTTATTGACAATATTTATCCGAGCGGTTGGAATAGTCATGTTAAATTTATTTGTATCCGAAAAAGTTTGCCAACGTAGAGCATCTGTTTGACAAAGATGCGTTTTGGGTGATGCCTCACAGAAGTCAATACGTCCATTTGGGGCAGACAACAGCATAGATTTAATATGATTTAAATACTGGGTTCTATTTACTTGTGGCTGTACAACGGAACAAAGTTCGTCTTGACACACAATTAAATCTGAAGCGTAAACAGACTTTATGGCTACGCAGCTAACCATTCCTAACAAACAAAAAATCTTTAAGCGCTTCATATATTACACCCCTATCAATACCATGCTAGCCAAAAATAAAACAAAAAGCAAGCTATTTTTTGTGAGGGATAAATTGTCCTAATTGCCAACAAGAAATGGTTGCTATTGATGCTGTTTCGGCACGCAAAATTGTATCTGGAAAATGAATCAGATGTGCTTTTTGCTGAGATAATAGTGTTAATTCTGTTTTTGTAAAACCGCCTTCGGGGCCAATAATGAAAGCTGGTTTTTTACATCTAGGACATGAGATTGGACTGTTTTCTCGCTCAGACAAATAACATAAATCTACATCTTTAGGAATGGTTGTTAAAAATTCTTTTAATGTCATTGGAGGATGCAGGCGTGGTAAATCTAATCGTTCACTTTGTTCTGCAGCTTCAATAAGAATTGCTTTTGCTCTATCCTTGTTTAAGGTCGAAACAACGCAATGCTCTAATTTTAATGGATAGATATCAGACACGTTTAATTCGGTTGCTTTTTGTAAAACTAAATCAAAATTATCTTTTTTTATCAAGGCTGGACACAAAGCACAGAAAGAAGATGTGTTTTGTTTTTTTGTTTGTTTTTGAGGAATTAGATTCCATTTCTTTTTGCCGCTTTCTGAAATAATAGCTTCCCATTCTCCATCGATTCCGTTGAAGCAAAGCAATTTGTCTGAAGGTTTTAAACGCATGACGTGACACAAATAATGATACTGATTTGTGTCCAAAGGAATAATGATTTTTGGCTGTATAATAGAGGTTAAGTAGAGTCGAATCATTTTTGTTCCCATCGTAACAATACAGCAGTTACATCATCTGGTGGTGGTGGCGGCGCAAATTCAAAGAATGCCTTTAATAAATCATTTAATCCTTCTTCAGGTGGTTGATTAGCAATTAATTTAATCGCTTTATCTTTAAATATTTTAGTTCCCAATCTTTCTCCTTTTTTATTAGGAGCTTCAATTAAAGCATCGCTGTAAAGAAGTAAGCTATCACCTTTTTGTAATTGTATACAGAAATTTTTATATTCTGGGTTTGGCAATATGCCTAATGGCAAGCCTTCAGACGACAGCAGACGACCACGTTTCCCGCGGATAAAAATCGGGTTTGGTGCTCCTGCTCCGGAATAAGTTAAAGTTTTGTTTCTAATATCCAAAATCCCTAAGAACATTGTGGCAAATTGCCCTCTAGGTAATAGTAGATGCATTTGTTTGTTTAGGTGTTTTAAAAAAAGTGCAGGGGTTTTTAAATGCAAGTTGTTTTGACTAACCAATGCATGTAGGCGGAATGTGTTTAAAGCACTAGCAACACCATGTCCTGAAAAATCACAGATGTAAAAACCAAGACGCGTTTTAGATAAGGGGAAAATTTGCCAAAAATCGCCCCCTAAAACAGAAGAAGGTTCGAAATAATGATGAATGTTAATGTGGTATTTATTATAAGTTTCTTCTAATACTTTATCCGATGGTAGCATATCAATTTGCATGCGTTGTGCAG
>Ga0265298_10004112_pt1 | contig 18779 bp, 17 predicted proteins | sample AusTroGonzalo_MG_3_FD_193486 | JGI IMG/M metagenome (GOLD analysis project Ga0265298, IMG submission 193486) | Bovine rumen microbial communities from tropical cattle in Woodstock, Queensland, Australia - Gonzalo_01 | ecosystem: Host-associated > Mammals > Digestive system > Stomach > Rumen ... | reverse complement strand
CCTTCCTGGTGACTTCACTCGCCTTCAAGGCTGGTGTGTTCATCAATCCTGTGATACCTCCTGCATGTGCTCCTCAGGACACGCTCGTACGCTATGCCCTGATGGCTACGCATACGAAGGAACAGGTGGATCGCTCTGTGGTGGCCCTGAAGAAGATATTTGTCGAGCAAGGCATCATCAAGTAGCATAACAATCGAGGTGTAGCGCAGTTGGTAGCGTTCCTGGTTTGGGACCAGGCTGTCGCAGGTTCGAGTCCTGTCACCTCGACTTCTCATAAGAATCCCGCTGATTCATCCGAGTCAGCGGGATTTGAGTTCTAAGACTATTGATACAATGATTGAGATTCGAAAAGCATCCAAGGTTCAAGCGGCAGAGATAGCTCACCTGATAATGATGGCTATGACTGATGATTGCTGTCTCCATTTCTGTGGGGATGGCTATGGATTGGAGGACTTCCGTAGGATGATGACGCTACTGGTGGAACACGAGGGCTCTCAGTATAGCTATAGGAATACATTGGTAGCTGTTGAGGGTCAGAAGGTTATTGGAATCGCAGTCAGCTATGATGGTGGCCAATTGCATGAACTACGTCAGGCATTCATCCATGCTGCTAAAGAGAATATTGGAAAAGATCATTCTGGTATGGATGATGAGACACAGGCGGGAGAACTCTATCTTGATTCATTGGCCGTACTACCTGAATATCGTCGCCAAGGAATCGCTCAGCGTTTACTCATAGCCACGAAAGAGAAAGCTGATGCAATGGGCTTGCCTGGTGTGGGATTACTCGTGGATAAAGGAAATCCTGCTGGAGAGGCACTTTATGCAGCAGTAGGATTCCGTTATGTGAATGACAGCCGCTGGGGCGGTCATCCCATGAAGCATTTAGTACTGTAATTATGAGGCTTTCCCCTTTTTTTATGCATTATTGATGATATTTTCCATTATTATTTGGTATTAATCGTCTTTTTCACTATCTTTGCAACGACAACAATAAATCCTATGTCTATCAAGAGGTTTTCTGTGTGGCTCGTCATGTGTTTCCTGCTGATATCAACCTGTTCGATCTCAGCAACGGAACACCGCTTCTATGCGTATAATGCGGCTAACGGACTGTCGGATAACAGTGCGCAGACCATTAACTGCACGAAGACGGGAAGACTCGTCATTACGACGATGGGACAGATCAACTTCTTCGACGGACAAGCGTTTACCTATATTGATCCGAGTACGGAGAATATCTATCCATTGTCGAACTACTCAGGTAACTATCACCTCTATTTCGACAGATACCATCACCTTTGGCTGAAAGATACTCACAGTGTGACATGCGTGAATCTTACCACTGAAAAGTTCGTGGATTCCGTTGATGATGTGCTGGGGGAATTCGGAATCGAGGGAAAGGTGAAGGACCTGTTCGTGGATCATGAGAACGTGGTATGGGTGATGACGGATCATGGACTCTATAGCGTGGATACGAAACAAACCTACGAGTTGAGAAAGGGACGTGAGCTTCAGGATATGGATATCCTGAAGGATCAGTACCTTTTGCTGTTCTACGATAACGGTGTCATGGAAGTGCTTGATCTTAAGACTGGTAAGAAACTACGTGATGCCAGGGCGTATGGCCAGGATTTGGCGAGCCGCTATAACCGTTCGTCAGTGCTTTATAATGACGACCAGTCTCTTTTCCAATTAAGAAATGGTCGCGACGAGGCGATCATGATGAAGCTCGACCTTGACACATGGGAGTGGAAAACCATCCTACAGTTGCCCTATCACATGAACAACTTCGCCATGGAGGACAGTATGCTCTATGTGCCTACCTCTTACGGTTACTGGACATACGATCTCAGGACGGAAGCTTTGGAGCACATAGAGATGTTGCAGATGGCTTCTGGTGAGAAACTGCTGACGGATATCAATGCTATGGCCTTCGATAAACAAGGGGGCTTGTGGGTTGGAACACAACGGCGTGGACTGCTCTATTCGCGTCCGTTTACATCACCCTTTAAGGTTTATCTGTGGGATCAGCCCAGAGCTATAGAACTGACCAAGATGATGGAATCTCTGGATGGACGATATTCTTATAAAGGGAAACCTTCGAACTGTGTGTTCCGTGATTCCAGAGGATGGACGTGGGTTGGGACAACAACGGGTCTGCAGGTGTATAAGAAATCCACGGACAAGTTGCCTCTGCTGATTACGCGTCAGGACGGTCTGCTGAACAATGTCATCCATACGATCATTGAAGACGATAACCACTATATCTGGGTCGGTACCAGCTATGGCGTCAGTTGTCTCTTGATTGAAGACGATAAGCTACGCTTCATCAACAGCTATAACGAGTGGGAGGATATCCCTGACGAGTCGTTTGTCAATGGCAAGGCCATGAAGCTTCCTGACGGAACTATTGCCATGCAGATGTTGGATCACGTGGTAGAGTTCAATCCCAATAAGATGCATACCCTTGAGGATGATGCTTTCAGAGAGATCTATCCCAAGTTGATCAGACTGATGGTGAATGGTAATGTCATCAGGACGGGGCAGGAACTCGATGGCAACGTGATTCTGGAGAAGGCTCTGACAAGAACGGCAGAGATCAACCTGAACTATAATCAGAACTCTGTGACACTGACCTTCTCGGCCTTGAACTATTTTCGTCCGCAGCAAACCTGCTATCGGGTGAGGGTCAGGGGACTGGATGATACATGGCATATACTGACACGTTATAATTCTGGTGGTCTTGTGGACCGTATGGGACAACTACATCTGCCGTTGGTGTCACTGAAACCTGGATCCTATACCATCGAGGTGCAGTCATCGATGGTACCAGATAAATGGGATACGGTACCTTATGAGTGGGTGGTCAATGTCAACGAGCCGTGGTGGCGTACCACGGGTATGTTTTTCCTGTTGAGTGCTATTCTCCTGTTGCTGGTAGGTCTTAATGCCTACTTCTATTTAAGGAATACCAAGATGCGTGCCATCAGAAATACGCAGGAGCGGAGTGTCATCAAGCGTATTAAAACCTTTGCTGAGCGCTGTACACTTCAGAACGGAGACCTGCTGGAACCTATTCCTGAAGAGATTTATGGCTTTGGCGGTGATCCTCAGAACGAACTGGCTCCGGAGTTTATGGATACGATGACCAAGATGATTCCCATCGTGCTTTCCAAGGATGTGTCGCAGATGACGATGCGTGAACTGAGTGTCGTAGCGAATATGAACGTCCAGAATTTCTATCGGATGATCATGGCTAATATCTATAAGAGCCCCAGAGCGATGGCCAAGAAGATGATGCTTTCAAAGGCTACGGCGATGCTTGAGAACTCTGACAAGAGCATCCAGGAGATCGCCGATGCGTGCGGATTTGCAACGCCTAACTATTTCATCGCGATGTTCTATCATCAGATGAAAACTACACCAGAAACTTATCGGAAAAAGAAGCGTTAACGGATGATGATTTGGCTAAAGGCCACTAACCGCCAAGTGCGTTCCCCAATACCTTTATAATATACAAGTACCTGATACTGGTTCTCTGTCTGATAGAAGTTCCCTTCAGAGGGCAGGGGATGAGTCAGGCCATCGTCTGTAACCCACAGATACTGATAGGAATAGTAACCTTGCTTCTGTAGGATACTGTTCGTATAGAGTTGACTGTCGTTGTCGTATTCCATCACGTAAGTCTCAGGTTCTTCTGTCGTCCAACGGCTGTCGATGACAATGTCGCCTTCCGTCATGTATGGGGACTTGAGCCTGTAGTTAACCCATACGTAATCGCTGGTAATGTTGTTCTCGCGATTGTCGCTGTTACGAATATAGAAGCTGCCATTGGCATCCTCGTCGTAGAGGTAGTTGGGACGAGGTTCGCTGACGAAGGGGAAGGCCTGATAGTATTCCCCATCCCAGGAGATGCGGTCGATGCCCATGGTGGGATGTGAGGGATCGAGCACTTCGAACTTACGGTATTCGTTGCCTCCATCGAAGATCAGTTCCTTACGATGCTTCCACTCCAGTCCGTTCTGGCTTACGGCACTGGGACGGACATTCCAACGCCAGTTGTCTTCACGACTATTCTGCATCACGACGGTCTGCAATTGTTCTTGGGGATCAGTCACAGACAGATTGCCGTATTTCAGTCCGAAGGACACCTGCTGATGGCAGAGATTGGTATCGATGTCCGTATTGCTCGAAACGGTTGTTGATATAAGCATGGTCTGTTCTGTGACCATGAATTCCACTGTCAGGACCTCCTTGTCCTGATCCTCATCGATAACGTGGAGTCGATAGTTACCACTCATCTTCAGACGGCATTTGCTATTGGGGATTGCCAGTTGATAGTGAGTATATGCAACTGTCGTATTGATGGAATAATCAAAGTCCTCAATGACATTGTCGTTAAAGCCTTCCAGCCAGTCTGCATCGAACAGCCCTTCTGAGGAAGTCCAGTTTGCCTCGCAGTGTTCCAAACGGTAGATATACCTATGGTAATCATGTGAGAGTTCGTCGAAACTGACGTGCAGGATGTCATTGCCATAGAGTCGCATGACGGCAGGCGATAACCAGTCCTGGTTCACGACGGCTTGCAGCGACTTGATTTGTGGGTCGTAGATTCTGTTACCTGCAGACAGTGATATCGGAAGCAGGAAGAATAGTATGGCAATGGCTTTCTTCATCGTGTGGATAGTTATCGTTTCTCCTTGATGATACCCAAGCGATAGGCATGGAGCAGTTCTTTCAGATCGGCTACCTGAGCCCTGAGTTCTTCACCCTTATCCGTATCTGCTACCAGCATGCGATGGGTGGACATCTCGACAATCTGGGTAGTCGATTTGATGTCGATCTCACGCACGATGGCATCTTGTTGAGAGGTAAATGGCTCATGCTGCACCAGTTGGAAACCACGTGAGTGATAAACGAGTGTGTAACCAGCAATACCCGTCTCGTGATGATAGGCTTCAGAGAAGCCTCCGTCGATCACCATGAGTCGTCCGCCTGCCTTGATAGGGTTCTCACCCTTGGAGGCATGGACAGGCACGTGGCCGTTGATGATGTGGCGGTTCTCGCCTTTCACACCGAAGGCATCGAGGATACGGTCGCAGACCTCTGCAGAATCGCGCAATTTGAAGTAGTTGCCTTTCTCTTCTTTGTAGGTTTCCTTATCTTTGAGGAAGTAGCGCTCGAAGGTGGCCATCTTTGACTTGTCGAAGAGGGGGGAATCCTTGCCACACCAGAGGTAGAGGAAGAAGTCGCAGGCATAGTCGCGAGGATATTCTTCGTTGGGGCCGGATATGGCAGAGCGGATGATCATACCGATATGGTGCATCAGTTCCTTACCACAGTATTTGACATGGGGATAGATTTCCACCTCTTTTAACGTGCCGTCGTCATTCAACGGACAACTGGCATGGAAGAGCAGATTAGAGTTGCTGATGGTGTACATACAGCCGTGGGACAACAAGGTGCGGATATGCTTGTGCAGTTTCTCACAGATGCGGAAGGAGTGGTGTAGCTTCTGCATGAGCAGGGCCTCGTCTTCTGTCAGTTTGTTCGGACAATCGGGATCGATGGTGGGGAAGTGGCAGCTCTTCATTTCGTACTCCTTGCCGTCGATAGTGCAGACGCCTTTCTGGTAATTGATATGCTCGAACAGACAACGATCCTCCATCTGCCATTCAGGACGACGCTTGAAGATGGCGGCTTCCTCCTTGAACTGAATGACAGCAATGGCTTTATGCATCTTGGCCGTCAGTTGACGGGTTTTCTCATCCATTGTGTTGCCAGGCAGAACCTTGGGGAGGAACTCCTCACAGGGATCATCGCCATAAGTCTCCAGTGCGAAGGTGGCCAGTGGCACAAGGTTGATGCCATATTCTTCAATGGTGGTCAGATTAGCGTAGCGCAGACAGAGGCGCAGTACGTTACAGATACAGGCATTGTTACCTGCTGATGCACCCATCCAGAGAATGTCATGGTTGCCCCACTGGATATCCCAGGAATGGTATTGACGAAGGGTATCCATGATGATATGTGCACCAGGCCCACGGTCGTAGATGTCACCAAGGATATGCAACTGGTCGATGGCGAGTCGCTGGATCACGTTGCAGATGGCACAGATGAAATCATCAGCACGCCCTGTGGAGATGATGGTGTCAACGATGACATTCACATAGGCCGTCTTGTCGCTGTCGGAAAGACTCTCATGCAACAACTCCTCGATGATATAGGCGAAGTCAACAGGCAGGGACTTGCGCACCTTTGAACGGGTGTATTTGGAGGAAACGTCACGACATACCTTCACCAACTGGTGGATGGTGATACGATACCAGTCTTCGATATCTGTTTCACGGGCTTTAATCAGTTCCAGTTTCTGTTCTGGGTAATAGATTAGTGTGCAGAGTTCTTTCTTCTCTGCTTCCCGTACGTTGTTTCCAAAGAGTTCGTTAACCTTTCGCTTGATATTTCCTGATGCATTCTTGAGCACGTGACGGAAAGCCTCGCTCTCGCCGTGAATGTCAGCCAGGAAATGTTCCGTTCCCTTAGGCAATGCCAGGATCGCCTTCAGATTGATGATCTCTGTAGAGGCATCAGCAATGGTAGGAAACGACTGGGAGAGCAACTGCAAATAGTGCATGTCTGTCTTTGGGGCGTTCGAAGCATTAGTAGTCATATCTTCAAGTGGTTTGTAATTTGTTTGCGAATAAATGTAGTCTGTCTGTTATCTTTTGGATGCAGTGGCATATAACCTTCATCGAGTTGAGTCTGCTCCTGAAGGACCTGCATCAGACTCTCTGCGAATGTCGTCAGATTCTTTTCTTCGAGGGCTGTTGCCAGCAGGTCGTCGTTGACAGTGTCGCGATATAGTTCGCGAGTGAACTCTATCAGATGGAGCAAAAGGGGTTGCTTGTTGATCTGACGTATCATTCTCAATAAATAGTCAGTTTCGTCACCTTGATAATCGCCGATGATATCCTTGATGGGAAGGGGACGCGTATAGTCGTCAGGGAGATAGGCTGCCACCTTCTCTGTATCAATAGCGGGGATAGGCAGTCCTAACACGCTGATGCCATAATCCACATAATTTCGGATGTTTTCATGTTCTGCGTAGATGAGCAACCTTCGCCAATCGATGTCCTTTGGATAGTTGATGCTATCGAGTGACTGGCACCAGCGTTTGTCTCCCATGATACCTGCCTTGATAATAGTGGTCAGCGCCTTCTGGCTCAAATCGTCGAATTGTTCCAATGTGTTGGAGTCCATGACTTTCTGATAGATGGCAAATGTCTCTGAGCACATTTCCTCTTTTGTGATGGTATTGGTGGTGACGGCATTATGGACTTCCTCCACCCGCTGATTCCAACCCAGCTTCTGGAAATTACTACGTTCCAGTTTGCCCAGTATGATGACGGCATATGCGTTGACGATGGCATCTTTCTGCCACAACAGGGCATTAACGACCTTGTCCTGTACACTCTTCTGACTGACGATCCAGGGCTCAAGTTGTCCATGTGGGGTGATGACTACCCGTATGCCGTGATGTCTGGCGGTTCGAGTGGCTCGCGCCATTTTCTGATTCCAGCAACCATGGCAGTGCAGGATATCGGGTTCTTCTTCGATGATCTGTTGTCTGATATTAGTTCCGCTGTCAGCCGTGAGGATATCGGCACTTTGCTGCATACCTTCCGCCAGCAACATGACATGTTGCCGTATCAAATCATTGGACTTAGGATAAATATGCAGTACTTTCATAGGCCGAGGTTTTCAATGGCTTACTGAACGTATAACTGGGTTGTAGAGGAGCGTCCGAAGAGATTCTTCCAGAAAATACGAAGACGGACGCCCAACAATGTGGAGGAGGAAATCTTCTCCTCATAGAACTTCAATAAATCGTGGGCCAGGTCTTTACGGATGATGATAAAGTCATAGCGTCCCCAAATATAACCCATGCGTTTGCGATCACGAACTATACGGAGTTTTCGTTCTGCCTTGAGGATGTGATATCGTGCATCGTGAAAGTCTGCGAACGGCTGCAGGCGGATACCTTTCTTGTTCATATAGCCGAGTGTCAGTTGGGTATCACAGTCTGTTGACTCTGCGATAGCTTTGAGGATATCGGATGCCATGGGCTTATTTCTGATTTTCGTCATGATAAGCCAGTCATACTTGGCGGCTTTGATTCCGATACTGAAGGCCATCTTCTTGCGGACGATGAGCCTATTGGGCTTTGGCAGGAAGGTGGTATAAAGATTTGGATAGTCGTTCTTAAGCAGTTTCAACACGTCGGAAGTCTCGTCTGTAGAAGTCTCATCTACAACAATAACCTCATAGCCTGGCTCATATTCCTGTGTCAGGAACGGAGGCAGGTTCTCCTTCAGTTCTGGAGCCTGGTCGTAAACCGTCATGACAATGGAGAAACCGCGTTCTTTCTTGTTCATCATTCTTTAGTCTTCAGATTTCATCATTCATATAACCCAGAGGGAGTCGGCGGCAGTTGTACTGGGATGCCATGATCTCTCCATAGGCTCCTGCGGAACGGATGGCAAGCAGATCGCCACGCTTGGTACCATTCAGGTCGATTTGTTTGGCAAACACGTCTGTGGACTCACAGATGGGACCTACCACGTCGTAAGCCTCTACAGGTTCCTCACTGGTGATATTCTCAATCTTATGATAAGCTTGATAGAGTGCAGGACGGATCAGATCCGTAAAGCCGGCATCGACGATGGCAAACTTCTTCACGGCTCCTTTCTTGACATACAGAGTGCGTGTGATGAGGGTACCGCACTGTGCCACGACAGCACGTCCCAGTTCAAAATGGAGTGTCTGTCCAGGACGCAGCTTCAGTTTTTTGGCGTAAGTGTCGAAGTAGGCCTTGAAGTCTGGAATAGGCACGCGGTTGGGATGGGCATAGTCGATTCCAAGGCCGCCTCCCACATTGATATGCTCCACGTGGATGCGGTGCTTATCCAGCAGGTCCTGAAGTTCATTGACACGGTTGCACAGAGCCTCGAAGTCACCCATGTCCAGGATCTGCGAACCAATATGGAAGTGCAGCCCCACAAACTTGACGTTCTTCAGTCTCTCAGCCTCACTAATGACAGTCAGCATATCGTTCATGTCAATGCCGAATTTATTCTCTGCCAGTCCAGTCGTGATATTGGCGTGAGTATGAGCTCCGACATTAGGGTTCAGACGGAAAGCGACGCGTGCTACCTTGCCCTTGTTGGCTGCCAGTTCGTTGATAACCTCCAATTCTGGGATACTTTCCACATTGAAGCAGAAGATATCATTGTCGATGCCGATATTAATCTCCCAGTCGCTCTTTCCTACACCAGCATAGACAATCTTCGAGGCAGGGAAACCAGCCTTGATGGATGCTTCAATCTCTCCGCCACTGACGCAGTCAGCACCTAATCCTGCCTCACGGATAACACGGAGCACCCTGGGATTGGCATTGGCCTTGACAGCGTAATGCACCACAAATCCTTCGTGGCGCGCAGCCTCTTCGTTGATTGTGCGTAGTGTCTGCCGTAGCAGATCAGCGTCGTAGTAGTAGAAGGGCGTCTGGATGGACTGCAACTTCTCTATGGGAAATATTCCTTTTGCCATGATATTTAATTAATATGTGTTGTGTTGCTTTTTCGTTTCACTTTTTATTGAAAATCGTATTGCTCAGACTCTGAAGGGCACGCTTCTTATCCTCCTCACGGATCAGGAAAGAGATGTTGTAGTTGGAACCGCCGTAGCTGACCATGCGCACGGGAACATCCTTCAAGGCATCGAGTGCCAGGGTCTCAAAGCCGATATTTGACCAGTCGAGGTCACCTACCACACAAATGATACACATATTGGTATCAACGGTCACTGTTCCGTATTTTTTCAGTTCATCAACAATCTCACCAAGATGAGCAGAGTTATCGATACTCATCGAAACTCCTACCTCTGAGGTACAGATCATATCGATACTGGTCTGATAACTCTCGAAGATTTCGAAGACCTTGCGCAGGAAACCTGTGGCAAGGAGCATACGGCTCGACTTGATCTTGATGGCTGTGATATTGTCCTTGGCAGCAATGGCCTTGATCTTACCATATTCGGTCTTATTGCTGATAGTTGTTCCCTCTGCGTCAGGATCCATCGTGTTCAGCAGGCGTACGGGGATGCCAGCATACTTGGCGGGCTGCACACAGGTGGGGTGGAGAATCTTCGCTCCGAAGTATGCCAACTCTGCAGCCTCCTCGAAGTGAAGCTGATGCACAGGCTCTGTCTTGTCAACGACACGTGGATCATTATTGTGCATACCGTCGATATCCGTCCAGATCTGGATCTCCTCAGCGTTGATGGCGGCACCGATGAGTGAGGCTGTATAGTCGCTGCCTCCACGTTCCAAGTTATCTACCTCTCCGTATGCGTTACGACAGATAAATCCTTGTGTCAGATATACTTGCTGACCTTCGTTCTCCTGAAGGATAGCGTTCAGTTTCTCTTTGATATAGGTGGGATCAGGCTCAGAGTTTTTGTCTGTGCGCATGAAGTCGAGAGCATTAATGAGCACAGCCTTGATACCCTGCTCTTTCATATAGTTCACAACCATATTGGTGGAGATGATTTCTCCTTGTGCTACGATGCTCTTCTCCTCGAAACTGGTAAACAGCTCTTTTGTGAAGGAACGGAGGTAGTCGAACTCACTATGGAGGAACTCACGGGTAATCTCCTTGGTCTCATCTTTGTCGTAGAGTTCATCCACATGCTTGGCGTATTTCTGCTCCAGACGGTTAATGACCTCATTGGCTCCGTCGGGATTCTTCTTGTAGAGATAATCGGAAATCTCAACAAGAGAGTTCGTTGTTCCTGACATGGCGGAGAGTACTACGAATACGGGTTCTCCAGACTTTGTAACCAAGCTGGTTACATCTTTCATTCTCTGTGGGGTGCCGACGGATGTTCCGCCGAATTTCATCACTTTCATATCCTTTATTTTATTGTTATTTTCAGATTTCTATTCTCTCAGAATAACTGACTTTCGTCTCGTCAGTATCTGGTGTGTCATCAGTAATGATAAGATGATGGAAGTCGTTCGTGACATCCTCCAGTCTGGCATTATGACAACGGAAGGTAATGCTGGGATGCTCCTTAATGAGGGGGAGGTTGTGTGTACACATCACAACAGCCGTCCCTTCCTCGGCAATCTGGAAAAGCAGTTTGATGATCTCATTAGAGGTCTCAGGATCCAGGTTGCCTGTAGGCTCATCAGCAAGGATCAGTTTCGGACGGTTCAGAATGGCTCGGGCAATGGCAACACGTTGTTGCTCTCCGCCAGAGAGTTCGAAAGGCATACTACCAGCCCTGTTTTCCATACCTACTGCTTTCAGTACCTTGTGGATACGCTCGTCGATCTCGTTTCTCTTCTTCCAACCAGTAGCCCTAAGTACGAATTCCAGGTTCTTATAAACCGTTCGGTCTGCCAGCAGTTGGAAATCTTGGAATACCACACCCATTTCCCTGCGTAGGGCTGGAATTTCCTTGCGACGAATCGTCAACAGGTCATGGCCGAGTACTGTAGCCTCGTCTGCCTCATCCACATCCAGTTCACAGTAGAGTGTTCTCATCAGTGTTGTCTTACCAGAGCCTACACGTCCGATGAGATAGATAAATTGTCCTTCCTGTACTTGGAAGGTAACATCCTTCAGTACACAGATACTGTGTCGTTGGTAGATGTTGGCATTTTTATAACTGATCAGCATATATTTTCACCTTTTCACTTTCTTACCTTTATTTCATCTCTCCCTTAGCTTTGGCCTCACGACGTTTCTTGTCCCATTCTGGGTCATGGCGCTTGTGCAGTTCCTCTGCGATATCCTCAATGCGCATGCCTTTACTGGCCAGTAACACTATCAGATGATAGAGCATGTCTGAGACCTCATAACTCAGTTGTTCATTGGTCCCTGTGCAGGCTTCGATAACAGCCTCCAGCGATTCTTCGCCAACCTTTTGGGCGATACGCTTCACACCGTCCTTGAAAAGTTTGGTGGTGTAGCTGCCCTCTGGCATCTCTTCATGACGCCTGTTGATAAAGTCCTGAAGTTCTGTCAGGAAGAGTAGGGGATTCTGCTCATTGTCCTCGCCCCAACAGGTATCAGTGCCAGTGTGACAGGTTGGACCATCAGGATGAGCCTTCACCAACAGGGTATCGTTGTCGCAATCCACCTTGATATCTACAAGGTGAAGGAAGTTTCCCGATGTTTCTCCCTTTGTCCAAAGACAATTACGCGAACGACTCCAGAATGTCACCTTTTTCGTGGCGATGGTTTTGTCGAAGGCCTCCTGATTCATATAGCCAAGCATCAATACATTCTTGGTCTTGGCGTCTTGTATGATGGCGGGCACGAGTCCACCGCACTTTTCAAAATCTATTTTCATATACGTACGTTTATTCCTTCTGAGTTTAAATACTGTTTGAGTTCTGGGATAGGGATTTCTCCAAAGTGAAACACACTGGCGGCCAGGGCTGCATCCGAATGGCCTTCGATGAAGGTATCACGGAAGTGCTCCTTCTTTCCTGCACCACCACTGGCGATAATGGGAATGGAGAGATGGTCTGCCAGTTCGCGTAATGCCTCATTAGCGTAGCCTTCTTTCACACCGTCATGGTTCATTGAGGTGAAAAGGATCTCTCCGGCTCCACGTTCCTGTGCCTCATGAGCCCATTCAAAGAGTCCTCTTTCTGTGCGTTCGCGTCCACCTTTCAGATAACAGTGCCAACCGTCTTCATCCAAACGGGCATCAATGGCACAGACACAGACCTGTGAGCCAAAGCGATTCGTAATCTCATCAATCAACTCTGGACGACGGATAGCGGCACTGTTTACACTTACCTTGTCGGCACCAGCATAGAGCAGTCGCTCCACATCAGCCAGTTCGTTGACACCTCCGCCTACGGTAAAGGGAATGTTGATCTCCTGAGCCACACGCGTCACCATCTCCGTGAACGTCTTACGACCTTCGAAAGAGGCGGTGATGTCGAGGAAGCACAGCTCGTCAGCCCCCTGCTCACTATAGGCTTTGCCCAGTTCCACAGGATCGCCTGCACTTCGCAGATTCACGAAGTTTGTGCCCTTGACGGTCTCACCGTCCTTGACATCCAGACAGGGTATTATGCGTTTTGCCAGTCCCATAGCTCTTTCAGATTGATTTTTCCTTCATAAATAGCCTTACCAAAGACAACGGCAGGTATGCCTGCAGCATCAAGGGCCATGATATCTTCTTTAGATGACACGCCACCACTGGCAATAAGATGTAATTCCGGGTAGGTATCCATCACCTGTTTATAGAGGTCGATGGCAGGTCCTGCCAAGGTACCGTCCTTCGAAATCTCCGTACAGAGTACATTTTTCACGCCTGTATCAATGTATTTCTTCAGGAATGGTAACAGGTCTTCGCTCGAATCTTCTTTCCAACCGTTGATACTGATTTTTCCATGACGCACGTCAGCCCCTAATATCAGGCGCTCAGCCCCGTATTTCTCCAGCCATCCCATAAAGAGTTCTGGCTGGGTGACGGCGATAGAACCTATCGTAACCATCGAGGCTCCAGAGGCAAAGGCCTTTTCGATATCCTTGTCCGTCTTGATGCCACCGCCAAAATCTACAAAGAGATTTGTCTCTGTGGTAATCGCCTTTAGTACGGTCTCGTTGACGATATGCTTAGATTTTGCACCGTCGAGATCTACCACATGCAGACGCTTAAAACCTATGTTTTCAAACTCATGAGCCATATCTAAAGGCTCACCATAGACCGTTTTCTGGTCATAATCGCCTTTTGTCAAGCGCACGCACTGACCGTTGATGATATCTATGGCGGGAATCAGTTCTATCATAGTTCGAGGAAGTTTTTGAGAATACGTTCACCCACCTTACCACTCTTTTCGGGGTGGAACTGACAGGTGTAGAAATTATCCTTGTGCATCGAGGCCGAGTAAGGCAGGATATAGTCTGCCGTGGCAATGGTCTCTTGGCATATTGGCACATAGTAGCTGTGTACGAAATAGACGTAGCCACCCTCAATACCCTCCATCAAGGGAGATTTTGTGTCGTAAAGCTTGTTCCATCCCATACAGGGCACCTTGTCCTCATGTCTCTCGGGCACGAAACGCTTCACCTCTGCGTCAAAGATACCAATACAGTCAGCATCGCCCTCTTCAGAGTGCTTGCAAAGCAATTGCTGACCTACACAGATACCAAATACAGGCTGTTTCAGGTCACGGATCACCTCGTCGAGTCGCCTGGCTTTTAGGTATTCCATGGCCTCAGCGGCATGACCCTGTCCAGGGAAGAGCACACGGTCTGCCTTTTTCAGCAACTCCGCATCATCCGTCAGCAATGGTTCAATACCCATCCGTCGGAGGGCATTTACCACGGAATAGATATTCCCTGCGTTATATTTGACAATGGCTACCTGCATTATGAGAAGATGATGGTTTTGTTCTTATATGTGAGAATCTTTCTCTGGATGTGTTTCGATACGGCATGTGAAAGCACGATTTTCTCGAGATCCTTGCCTTTCAGTACCAGACTCTCGGGGGTGTCCTTATGGGTAATACGCGTCACATCCTGTTCGATGATAGGACCTGCGTCGAGTTCTGCCGTCACATAGTGACTGGTGGCTCCGATGATCTTCACCCCACGCTCGTAAGCCTGATGATAGGGTTTGGCGCCAATAAAGGCGGGCAAGAAGGAGTGGTGGATATTGATGATATGATGCGGGTACTCGGCAATCATCTCGTCTGAGATAATCTGCATATAGCGGGCCAGCACGATAAACGAGATATCCTCCTTCTTCAGCAGATCCATCTCTGCCTGTTCTACCTCAGCCTTGTTGGAGTGGTCCTTCTTAATACTCCAGACATAGTAGGGGATGCCAAACTGCTCGGCGACATAGCGCAGATCCTCGTGGTTAGACACGATACAGGGAATATCGCAGTTGAATTCTCCAGCCTTCCAGCGGGCCAGCAGGTCGTAGAGACAATGACTCATCTTTGATACGAAGATAGCCATACGGGGGCGCTTGTCACTATAATAAAGACTAAACTTCATCTGGTAGCGCTGCGCATAGAGCGTCGTGAGGTAGTCGTAGAGTTTGTCGCGTGGAATCAGGAATCCTTCAAGTTCCCATTCTATTCTCATAAAGAACATGCCATCTACTTTATCAACATACTGGTCCAGATAGACGATGTTCCCTTTATTATCCGTAATAAACTTCGTGACTTCCGAAATGATTCCCTGCTGATCAGGGCAGTGTAAGAGCAAAATTGCTGTTGTATCCATCTTTTTTGTTATAATCTTGAAATTTCAAGGCGCAAAGTTACAAAAAAGAATTGGTAATACGCGTGATATTTTCGAGAAATCTCAAATATAACCTTAATTTCTTAAGAAATTACGCATTTTTATTCGTCTTCGTCCTCTGCAGTGCGCAAAATGATACTTGTTGCACCAAGGGTGAAGAGGGTACCATCTACAATGATACGACGCTCCTTGGGAGATAGTTCGACGTTATCGACGAAGGTGCCAGTGTTGCTGTTGTTGTCTTTCAAAGTGTAGCGGAGACCGCCTTTTTTGTCACGGCTGACGGTAATCGTACAGTGGTTCAGATCGACACTGGGATCAACGGTCTCAAAGGTACAGTTGGCAGGATTGCCTTTCTGATAACGGCCGATGACATTATCTCCCATACGAAGGGGAATGACCTGTTTGAAGTGAAAGACGTTCTCAATGACAACAATGGATCCGCAACCCTCTTCGTTGGCTTGTTCGTTGGGATTCTCGTCCTTCTGACGCTCACGGAGTTTGCTGACACCTATACGGATGCCAAACTCCTTGCCACAGTCAGGACATTTGAAGACCAGCGACTGGCCTTCCGTATATTGTGTCTCATCAAAGGTGATGTATTGGTCACATTTAGGGCAGCGTACTCTTTTCATGGTTGACTGAAACGATAAACCCATGCCTCTCCCAGTTCTTTGTGCTTGTGGATGTTTTGGAGGGCTATATAGGCATCATTGGGTGTCTGATAATTTCCATAGATGACTCGCCTGACATCATTATGCATGTAGATTTCCACACTGTCAAGTCCTTTCTGCTTAAGCATGTCGATGAACATCTGTGCGTTTTGCTTGCTGACATAACTGGCTAATACGATACAATAGCCTTTTTTGACAGAATCTGTTTCAGTCTTTTGGACAACCTGTGTCGTATCTTTCTTCAGCAGGGTATCAACCTTGACTGGTGCCTTGACAATGTCTTCTTTTTTGATCTCAATCTTACTGGTATTCGTATCTTTCGACATCATACCAAACAGGATATTACTGTTAATATTACTGATGGTACGTGTCATCAATTCCGTCTTACCTGTGGGGAGGGCAAGGATGAAGATGGCCAACAGGATGGCTGCGACAGCCACCGTGTTGCGAATCCAGGAGAACTTAATTTTGACGACATCATCCTCTTCGTCTTCCTCCTGCACGTCTTCCGACAGGTCTATACCGAAAATCCTAGTTGTAGATTCTTCTATTTCCTTAGGCTCTTCGACGGCTGCCTGCTCTTTTTGAATAGGAGCCTTCAGCAAAGGTTTCATCTCAAAAGAACCAAGACCATAGAGACTGGGACTGAGAATACCGGCCTCACAAGGCGTGAACAGGTAATTGCCTTCATCGTTGAGTGCCAGAATGCCGATGTCATTCAGTTCATAAAAACCTTCGCTCTGCAGGTGCATCTTCAACTCGTTCACCTCGTCTTCGATGCGCTGGAGGGCTTCCGGATAGCTGATGTCATAGGCCTCAACATACGATTGCGCCAACAGGGAGTCGTTGATCTTGAGTTGTGGATTGAAACCGAGCGTGCGTAATGGCGGAAGGAACAGTTGGTCATCCTCGTCATAGCGCGCACTGACATGATGTGCCATAAAACCGCCCAGTTCTGGGACAATGACACAGTCGTTGCTCAGCAGAAGTATCTCAATATGCCTTTCTAGTTCAATCACGTGTGCAAAAGTACGGCTTTTTTGTGAAATAAACAAATAAAAGAAACTTAAAATGTCAATAAAATAATTTTTTTGCCGTATCTTTGCACCAAAATTCAGAACGATGGAATATATCAAGACTGAGATAGAAGGTGTCTATATTATAGAACCAAAGGTTTTCAACGATGCCCGGGGGTATTTCATGGAGGCATGGAAACAGACAGAGTTCAATGAATATATAGGAAAGGTGGATTTCATTCAGGACAATGAGTCGAAGTCCTCATTTGGTGTTCTGCGTGGACTCCATTATCAGAAAGGAGAACTTTCGCAGGCCAAACTGGTGCGCGTGATCAAAGGAAAGGTGTTGGATGTGGCAGTTGATATTCGTAAGTCGAGTCCCACCTTCGGCAAGCATGTGATGGTGGAACTGAGTGAGGACAATAAGCGTCAGTTCTTCATCCCCCGAGGTTTCGCTCACGGTTTCCTGGTGCTCAGCGAGGAGGCTATCTTTACATATAAAGTGGATAATCCCTACGCCCCGCAGGCAGAAACGGGTATCCGCTGGAATGATCCTGATCTCGCCATCGAGTGGCCCATTGATTTCTCAGAGGTCCAGACGAGTGAGAAGGATTTAAAGCAGCCCTTTTTTAAGAATGCAGAAGTGTTTGATTAACAATTTATTACCATACAAGAATGAATATCGCAATTGTAGGAACTGGTTATGTCGGTTTGGTGTCAGGAACCTGTTTTGCTGACACGGGTGCTAATGTGACATGTGTCGATGTCGATGAGAAGAAGGTCGAGCGTCTGAAGAATGGGGAAATACCCATTTATGAGCCTGGTCTTGACGAACTCGTGAAGAAGAACGTGGCCGCTGGCCGTCTGAAGTTCACGACAGACTTGGCTTCTGTCCTTGACGATGTGGAGATTGTCTTCTCTGCTGTTGGTACCCCTCCTGACGAGGATGGCAGTGCAGATTTGAAGTATGTGCTTCAGGTGGCCAAGACTATCGGCGAGAACCTGAAAAAATATGTGGTTGTCGTGACAAAATCGACCGTTCCAGTAGGCACAGCACGAAAAGTGCGTAAGGCCATCGAAGACGAGTTGGCTAAGCGTGGTGTTGATATTGAGTTTGATGTGGCATCCAATCCTGAGTTCCTGAAAGAGGGTAATGCCATTAAGGACTTCATGTCGCCAGACCGTGTGGTGGTCGGTGTGGAGAGCGAACAAGCCAAGAAGGTGCTGACGAAACTCTATAAGCCCTTTATGGTCAATAACTTCCGTGTGATCTTTATGGATATTCCATCTGCTGAGATGACGAAATATGCAGCCAACTCCATGCTGGCCACACGTATCTCGTTTATGAATGATATCGCCAACCTCTGTGAGCGGGTGGGGGCAGATATCAATATGGTACGCGCGGGAATAGGTTCCGACACCCGTATCGGCCGTAAGTTCCTCTATGCAGGCTGCGGCTATGGTGGCTCGTGCTTCCCTAAGGATGTGAAGGCACTCATCAAGACGGCAGACCAGAACGGCTATTCCATGGAAGTGTTGAAGGCTGTGGAGCGCGTCAACGAGAAGCAGAAGAGTGTGCTCTTTGAGAAACTCGTGAAGGCATTTGGCTCTGAAGAAGCCCTGAAGGGCAAGACCATTGCCATGTGGGGTCTCTCCTTCAAACCTGAGACGGATGATATGCGCGAATCGACAGCCCTTGTGATGATTGAGAAACTGTTGGCTGCAGGCTGTGTTGTCCGTGCCTA
>Ga0265298_10004110_pt1 | contig 18792 bp, 16 predicted proteins | sample AusTroGonzalo_MG_3_FD_193486 | JGI IMG/M metagenome (GOLD analysis project Ga0265298, IMG submission 193486) | Bovine rumen microbial communities from tropical cattle in Woodstock, Queensland, Australia - Gonzalo_01 | ecosystem: Host-associated > Mammals > Digestive system > Stomach > Rumen ... | reverse complement strand
CTGCTTTATGAGCATATCGATATACTCGGTATGGTGTACAACCGGAATGTTCAGGTTGTACTCCTTCTTGAATGACTGGTAGCAGATTGGGCAGGAGGTAACCAGCATGGTGGCTCCTGATTTCTCTATCAGATCTGTATTCTTCTTTCTCAGTTCGGCAGCCTGGTTGGTGAATCCCTGCTGCTGCAACGGGCGTCCGCAGCAGATGGTTCCCAATTTATCCATATACCAGTACTTCTGGCCGGCCGCAGTGAAAATGCGCTCCATAGACTCCGTGATACCTGGAGTAAGATGTGACATGCAGCCGCCAAAGTAAGCCACACGGCCTATGGCATTGAACGGAGTCTGTCTCTTATCCAGATATGTGTAGTTGCCAGTAGTGTCGATAGCTCCTTTTGCCCTGGTCTGACGACGCAGTGCACTCAGGTCTATGCCTACGGGGCAATCCACCGTGCATCGGTCACACATAAGACAGTTGTCAGCTATCATCTTTATGCGGCTTCCGCGCTCCTGATTACGAAGGCTGCGGATTAGATATACTGACTGAATCTCATGATTCTCAAGCACACGGTCAATGGGACAGCCCGATATGCAGACGCCGCAGCGTGAGCAGGCGTTCAGTTCAAAGAGTGTGTATCCTGTCTTGCCGGTCTCCTCCCGGACTCCTATCTTACGGAAGTATATGAGCAGAAGCTCGGTAAAGATATGCATGTAACGGGTGAACGGCATGGTCACGAAGAAAACTCCCAACATCAGCGAATAAAGCATCCAGACCGATGTCTCCATACCGCGCACAATCATGGGGTCAAACAGGTTACCCACCGCCTGCGTGAAGAATCCTCCGTTACCGTACAGACAGGCTGTTACCGACTCGGCAAGCAGACGCATGGGGAATATCATCCACAGAGAGAACTTTGAGAATCGGTCTATTATGGTATGCTTGGTGGTGCGCCGCATTCCCAGCACCTTGGACCAGAATATCTTGATGATGGCCATGGTAAGACCCAGGAACACATACAGCAGTAAACCATCCATCAGGTCCGAGTATGCCTTGTGCTGACGGAATGATGCCGGTGCCTTATGTACAAAATAGCGGTAGAATATGCCTACATAGAAAGGACGGTGATAGTGGATACGGGCTATACCCTCCTCTGTCTCTACGCGATAACGGCGCTGGTTAAGATATTCAGGATCCTTGTTCTCACCAGTATTGTAAATATACCAGCCATTCTGGGAGTCAAGCTCACGCACAGTCTCTATTGACTGCTCATGCTGAAGTGTGTAGAATGCGTCACGGCTCTCGATGGCACCTACCAGTATCAGCAGGAACCAACCCAAAGCGTATGCCTGGTGCATTATACCCAGCAACAGGTTCTTCTTGAGGATACGCACGTGAAGCAGTCCCTCACGTATCATTTCCCAGATTGCGGGAAAAATCTTCCAAGAGTACCAGTTGCTGCGTATTACTTTGCGCTGCTCGTCGCTGAATCTCCTTATCCAGCGAATGTATTTGTAAATAATGATACTGAACAGCAGTATCGTTCCGATCAGGAACGGTATTACGAAATCGTTATACGGATATGCGTGTATCTTCATGGCGGCTTATTTTGTCTCGTCAAGAATCTGACGCATATTGATAATCAGTGAACGCAGGTTTACTCCACGCGGGCAAACCAGTGTACATTTTCCGCAGAGCATGCACTTTTTGAGTTCCTCATCCAGACCTTGGTATTCACCGCGACGGAATGAAGTATGTATGCGGCGAATGCTGAACTCCGTATATTGGCGAGCCGAACATGTGGCACTGCAGCATCCGCACTGGAAACAACGCTTGAACGAGGGGACACGGTCCAGCAGCATGTTGTACCGCTCAAGCGATACCTGGTCCATGTTCTCCGATCGGGGAGTCTTTATTGCGAATCCGAATTTATTCATCGTGCGGGCCGTTTAGAATAGTATCATGGAAATCCATACCTCCTGTTACGCGGAATATGTTACGCAACTCCTCCATGGTCTCGGGCGTGATCGTTCGCAGTGCACCTGCTCCCTCACCGTGATAGTTGGCTCCGAACTTGGGTGAAACGGTCTTGATATTCTTTACGTACCACTCCCATACAGGTCCCTGCTCAGGATGTTTCTCGGGCAGCACCTTATCGGGATGTACACAATAACCTATCTCCAGGATGTTGTTGCCTATGCCTCCCATCAACTCTACCTGCTGTCGGCCCATATGGCTCTCCTTATAGTATCCCATATCCTGAGATACCTTACGCAGGATGTTGATGACGGCTCCGGGTATATTGCCGCGCGGGCAACGGGGCTTGCATGACATGCACTGCCCGCAATACCAGATGGTGTCCGAACGGAGCAGTTTCTCTATCTGCTCCTCATCACCGCGCTGTACGGTGTCGCATATGCGGCGGGGGTCATAGTCGTAGAACTCGGCTGCAGGGCAGATGGCGGTACAGATACCGCAGTTCATACAAGCCTTGAGCGAGTCCTCGTACCGGACATCGGACTTGATGATATCAATAAGGTTTCCCATTGTTTACTATTCAAAACTTCTTGCGGTTCATCTTCATGGCGCGGAACAGCAGCTTGGAGAGGGGCTTCTCGCGGTTGCGGTAGAGCAGGTTGATGTACCAGCCCAGTTTCTTGGCAACCGATATGCGGTAGGTCTCCACGAACTCAATCAGAGTGCCGTCCTGATCCTCGATGTATGTGAATCGGCCCGATGCGTCACCCATGCTGAAATGCTTGCCGTCGGGGCAGCTGTCAACGGTGAAGGGGTGTCCGTGGTCGGCGCACCACTTGCCCAGGGCGTCCATGTTTGTTACGTCAAAGCATATCTGGATAAATCCGGGGTCTCCCCAGTAGCGGCCCTCGAATATCTTGCGGGGTTCACGGTCACGGCACTGTACCAGTTCTATGTAACCGGTGGGGAATATGGGAGCGAACGCGCCCTTGTTGGGTTGTGACCACTTGAGCAGCGTGCGGCGGAACTCTCCGTCACCGCCTGCCAGAGGCTTGAGGTCATCAAAATGGCCGTATTCGTTGTAGATTACCTTGTTGTAGCCCAGGATATCGGAATATACTGTGCGGGCCTTGTCCATATCGGTCACACCGATCATGCAGCCAATCATTCCGCCAAACTCCTTACCCTCATCCAGCAGCAGGTAATCATCCTGAACAGCCTGGAACCAGTTGCCCTCAGGGTCGGTGATATAGAATGTCTTGCTTCCGTCAGGTGCGGTAACGATAGGACTAACCTTGTCCCAACGCTCTGATGCGTACTTGTGAGCGCTCTCTGTATTGCGGCACTTTACCTTGGCGCAGAATATGCCCAGGTCACCCACCTGAATCTGGAAATCCACGGGTTTGGGCTTGCGCTCAGAGTACTGCCATATCTCGAATCCGCCGCCGCCCTGCAGGCTCACTGCAATGGCTGCGTGGCGCTTGCGCGGGTGACCGCCTGTGTATGGCAGCATACGCTCAGCCACGGTATCGTCTTCCAGTACACGTATATCAACTCCGAACATCTTTATGAACCATTTCCATGAGTCATATACTGATGTGGTACCTACTCCTACCTGTTGTATTCCGGTTATAAAAAAGCTGTCTTTATCCATCTTTTACGGTTTGTCTATTAAGATGCAATATTAGTTATTTTTTATGGCCCACGCAATCCGTGCGGGCCAAAAAAGAGTGGCGCAAACAAAAAAAGGACAGCACTTTCCGGCTTATTCCGCAATTATGATTACTTTCGCATATCACAAAAACCAAACGCAATGAAACTTTATCCGCTTTTACTTGGTCTTGGCACCGGTGAGATAATACTCATAGTATTTGTAATTCTCCTACTCTTCGGTGCTGCACGTATTCCGGCTCTCATGAAGAGCATGGGCAAGGGTGTCAGGAGCTTCAAGGAGGGAATGAAGGAGGTTGAGAAAGAGATCAACGCTCCCGATGAGACCGCCAAGGAACCTGATAAGGAGCCCGAATCAAAGTAATCCGTTCATTTAGTCATGGCTGCCCAAGAAGACAAGCCAATGACATTCTGGGACCATCTGGAGGCCCTGCGGGGTGTCATTCTTAAAGTCCTCGCCGTTGCTGTGGCGGGGTTTATTGTCGCATTCTGTTTAAAGGAGCCTCTATTCAAACTCATACTGGCTCCGAGCAGCCCTGATTTCATACTTTACCGTTGGATAACAGCCGTAGCCGGCCAGATGGGTGTAGACGCAACGGCTTTACAGGATTTCAACGTTGACCTGTTCAGCACCACCCTTACCGCCCAGTTCATGATACACATGAAGATGGCGTTCTACATAAGCCTGGTGGTAATAATGCCTTACACTCTCTACGCTTTGTTCGGGTTTGTATCCCCTGCGCTGCATCAGAATGAGCGCCAAAGTTCAGTCAAGGTGGTGGTATGGTCATACATCCTTTTCATGATAGGCATCGTGTTGGATTATCTGATAATCTTCCCGCTTGCATTCAGGTTCTTAGGCACCTATCAGGTAAGCGAATCCATTCCAAACGTCATAACACTGGAATCATATACCAGCCTGCTGGTAACCCTGACCCTGCTCATGGGCATACTTTTTGAACTGCCCATCCTGGCATGGTTCTTAGGCAAGATGGGCATAATAGATGCGGGGTTCATGAAAAAATACCGCCGCCATGCAATAGTAGCAATACTAATCATAGCGGCAGTAATAACTCCTACAACCGATGTCTTCACGCTGACTATCGTCACGCTACCTATCTACCTTCTCTACGAGATAAGCATCGGCATAGTCAGAAAAAAATCCTGACTTATTTCATCCTCCACCAGTCAAAGGTCAAGAGGTCTTTGCCTGCTCCGTTGAACACGAAATAGAGATCATGAGTACCACGGATGCGGCGCTTGAACTTGCGTGTGATCGTGGCAAAATCAGTCTTTCCGCCAGTAGGAGAAACTGAAATAACGGCTACCGGGGCACTATCGGGTGAATCCAGCTTGACATCTATGCAGCCTATTCCGTCCGATCCCACCGAGGCCATGATCTTCTTGGCACCCTTTCGGCCGAAATCCACACCGCGCACAAGTATGTACTCACCGTCGTCAATATCGTGTACATACATATTGGGAATGAATCTCTCATCCTGGTAGATCAGATCATCCTCATCTTCAAAATTGGTGGTCTTAAGGCCATAACCCCAAGCCATGGTCTCTGCCTCAACGCGCCTGTAGGGATTGAACGGTTTAACCTGCTCCACTACGTTGTCCAGGAAATAGGGAACCTCCTGAATGGTACCGTCCTCATTGTAATGCATCTCGGCCACTGATACTGAACGCTGCTCGGCATGGGCAAATGTCTTAAGGTGCATAATGTCATAATTGAGGCCGAACACATAGCTCTTACCCTTATACTCAATGATTCCGGGATGGTTGCCGCGGGTACGTACGGTGTGGTCCATGATATGGCCCTTATACTCCCAGGGACCCTCCGGGCTGTCGCTCATGGCATAACCTATGCCCTCAGGGCAGCAGGTCGATGCAAATGCCAAATAGTAGTGTCCGTCATGCTTCCATATCCACGGGCCCTCCTGATAATCCTCTATCTTGGGGTGTTTGGTGATAGGTCCGTCTAGTGAAATCATATCCTTGCCCAGTTTGACCGAATATACATTGGGATTGCCCCAATACATGTAAGCCTGGCCGTCATCATCAATCAGTACGGTGGGATCTATGTCGTCCCAATGCTCCTTCTGCCAAACCAACGGCTCTCCCAGAGGATCATGGAACGGTCCGTAAGGACTGTCTGCCACAAGCACGCCTATACCGTGTCCGTGTATGGGGCAGTACATGTAATATGCGCCGTTGGCCTCAACCACCTGCTCGGCCCACGCTCCGTTCTTGCCGTCGTAGTACTTGAAGTCATCCAGTGATGCCACCGGACCCCAATCCTGCCAGTTGACCATATCATCCGATGTATAGAGCAGCCAGTCAAACATCTGGAAACCGCGGGCACCGTCCTCATCATGGGTAGTGTAAAGGAACACTTTGCCATCTATCACCACTGGGGCGGGATCGGCCGTGAAACGGGTCTGCACTACCGGCATGTTTGCATGGGCGTTGAACTGCCACCAGTCAAGGGTGAACGGATTGTCAGTCTCACAGCTGAACTTGAGATATACGTCATGTACGCCCTGAACATCTGTATCTATCAGATATGTGAATGCTGCTGTAGGAAATCCCGCATTATCGCGGTTTACGGGTACCTTGCAGAACGGTTCACCCTCCATATTGTCTGTGTAGAACTCAATGGTACCGTTGCCTTTCTGCTCACCCACCACGACAACCACGGCCTTCTGACCGCACTCCTTGAAGTCAACTGAACGCACGCGTATCCAGTCACCGTCACTTATGTCAGTAACGAAATGATCCTTGCCTGCACGACGGTCAACCTTGAGGCCGCGCGACTCAGCCTGAGTCTCGCCCTCTACGCGGCTGTACGGATCCAGGTTCTTTACGGGAGTAACCACACCCTCCTTTGTGAACGGAATGAACGGGAATGAGCCGTCATCGTTCCACTTGAACTCCTCTACGCAGGCTGAGCGGTTGTAACCGCCGCCACCGGGCAGTCCGCCGTTATGATAGAACATGAAGTCACGTCCCTGAAATGTGATGTTTCCGCCGTGAATGGTAAAACTGTTCTCAGCCTCATCCATGATACGGCCGCGATAGGTCCACGGGCCGTTTATGGTAGGAGCTGTAGAGTATGCCATATGCTCAGGTACGCCGCCGGCCGGATATGAGAGAATGTATGTGCCGTTGCGTTTCATGATCCACGGACCCTCCTCATACTGGGTCATCATCTCGTTCTGGCCCTTGGCCCAGTTCATCTTTGACTGAAGCTCGCCAAAACACTCGGGATCATGATAGCCGGGCACCTCCTGCCAACCGTCTTTGAACGATACCATATCATCGTTAAGCTCACCGTACCAAAGTCCTTTGTTGCCCCAGAACAGGTAAGCCTTACCGTCATCATCAATAAACACCGTGGGGTCGATGAATCCGAACCCTTCAGCCAGCGGACCGCCAATGGCATCGGTCCACGGTCCCTGCGGGTCATCGGCTACGGCAACAGCCAGAGCATCACCGCCGGTTGCCTTGTTGCAGCATACATACCAGTACCACTTGCCGTTACGCTCTACAGCCTGGCATGCCCAGGCACGCTGTCCCTGACGGGCCCACTTGAACGTTGCGGTTGTAACCTGGGTTCCCAGATAGGTCCAGTTGACCATATCCTCGGTGCTGAACACCATCCAGTCCTTCATGTTGAAATCACGGTTGCGTCCGTCCTCATCGTGATCGGTAAAAAGATACACCTTGTCACCGTACACAAACGGTGCCGGATCAGGGGTAAAGACAGTGCTGATAATAGGGTTCTGGGCCGATGCCAGAACGGGCAGAGTTGCTGCCAAGGTCAGTAATTGCTTAAAAGTTTTCATAAGTTAGGGTTATTGATTATTCGTTTTTGCAAAAGTTCAAGAGTTCGCGGTAGAGCCGCTGGACCGGAAGGCCCACCACGTTGAAATAACTACCCTCTATAGCCTCAACGCCTACGTAGCCTATCCACTCCTGGATGCCGTAGGCGCCGGCTTTATCCATAGGCAGGCCGCTCTCCACGTAGCGGTTTATCTCATCGTCCGTAAGGTTGCAGAACCTGACCTTGGTAGTCACTGCAAAGCTGCGCTCACGCTCTGAGGTCATCAGGGTAACTCCCGTAATCACCTCATGCCAGCGGCCTGATATCATACGGAGCATACTTTTGGCATCGGCCTCATCGGCAGGTTTTCCCAGCACCTCACCGTCCACGTAAACTATGGTATCGGCAGTGATTACAAGCTCATCCGGAGCTATGGTTGCCTTGTAGGGTGCAGCTTTCTCACGCGATATGTAGAGCGGGATATCCTCTCCTTTCAGGTCATGGGGCCATGACTCATCTATCCCGCCTATTACCTTGACGGTGAAATCTATACCCAGACCGCCCAGAAGCTCGCGACGACGGGGTGAGTTTGATGCCAGTATTATCTTGTAGGGGAATTCCATTGCTTACCAGCCGAATGCGTGTTCATCCTTCATCCATTTGCCCTGTACCTTGAGCACATGCTCTATAACATCGCGTACGCAACCCTCACCGCCGTTGTAGGGTGATACGTACTTACACAATGACTGGATCTCGGGGCAAGCATCGGCCGGACAACAGGGCAGTCCGCACTGGCTCATGACCTGCCAGTCAGGAATGTCATCACCCATATAGAGAATCTCTTCGGGTTGGAGGTCATACTTCTCAACAAAATGGTTGAAATCGTTGAGCTTGACGCTTGAGCAGATATAGACATCCTTGATACCAAGCCCTTCATAGCGTTTGCGTACCTCCTCCACGCGGGCACCGGTTATGATGCACAGGTGCAGGCCCATCTTTACGGCCAGCTGCATGGCATAGCCGTCCTTTACGTTTACGGTACGTACCGGATCGCCGCTGGGCGACAGGTTCATAACGGGTTTGCTCAGCACGCCGTCCACATCAAATATCAGGGCGCGGATGGAGTTAAGGTCGTAGTTTATCATTTCAGGTCCTTGTTTATGTCAACAGAAATCAGTTTATAAAGTTGAACGTACTCAGGATAATCCCTGAGCAGTTCCAGATGCTCGTTTATCACCTTGCGGTCACCGCGAACGGCCGGACCGGTCTGGGCGTCATGAGGGGTAATCGTCTCCACCTTGCGGGCGGTCTCGCGTACCAGCGGCAGCATTACGTTGAAAGGCACGCCCTCACTGGCCAGCAACTGCTCCGCGATAGCGTACATGTGGTTGCTGAAATTGCAGGTAAACACCGCCGCCAGATGCAGTTTCTTGCGTCCTTCCGAGCTTAAAACGGTAACATCAGGAGATATGGTGAGTGACAATTCCTTAATGCTTTCAAGCACCGGGGCCGATGAGCCCTCAACAAACAGCGGAACCTGATTCCAATCTATACGGCTCTCTTTTGAGAATGTCTGCATTGGATAGAGCACACCGTACCTTTGGGCGCCGGCCTCACGCCAGATATCCATTGGAACGCTACCTGCGGTATGAAGCAGCAATGCGCCTTTAAGATTGGCAGCAATGGCAGGAGCCAGATCCTTGAGAGCATCGTCCTTAAGCATCACTATTGCGGCATCCGATGCCGGCACCTGCTTAAGGTCAGTGGTATATGTTGCGCCCAGACGGTCAGCCAGGATACGTGCGGAATCTGTCGTGCGGCTGTAAACCGCCGTTATTTCATGCCCGGCCTCCTTAAGTCTGGAACCCAGGCATGTAGCCACGTTTCCTGCTCCTATCAGCGCTATCTTCATCTCAGAACTTACCCTGATGAACTTTGCTCCACTCTATCTTGTCATCCTCGTAGGGTTTGCGGTCCATGTTCTTGTAACCGAATCCTACAATGCACAGAGGCTCGTACTGCTCAGGTACGCCCAGCAACTCAGCCAGGTACTGCTTGGTGGACTTGCCGTCGGCACCAAAGCGGCCGCGCTGATGGCACCAGCAGCTTCCCAGCCCCAGGTCCTCGGCCTGCAACTGCATATCGATTGCTGCGATTGAGCAATCCTCAACCCAGCAGTCGGTCTTGGTGGGATCACCCAGCACCACTACCGCAAACACTGCCTCGGCCAGGAAACCCGAACCCATCTCACGGCTCTTGGACAAAGCCTCAAGTGTGGCGGGATCATCCACAGCAATGAACTCCCACCCACGGTTGTTCTTGGCGGTGGGTGAAATCAGGGCTGCACGAAGGATAGTCTTCTTCTGCTCCTCGGTAAGTTTCTGTGTGGTAAACTTGCGCATGCTGCGGCGCGTTGCTATAAGGTCGCTGAACTTATTCATAACGGGAAAACAATTAGTCACCCGCGAATTTAGTCAAAATTCCCGGAACGTCCGCACGTATGCGCGCGCTAAAGCCGCAACTTTTTACCGTTTGACGGGATTGGGGTATGTATAGATGGTCTCGGTTGATCTGGACAGTCCGTAAATCACGTTACGTGTTGCATCATATTCAATACACGTAATGCGTTCAGCCAGCCTGCATCCTCCCAGAAAATTACCATTCCAGTCAAACGCCAGAATCTCAGGACGGTTGTCCGGATTATTTGTTCCCCATTCGTTTCCCTCATGCCAGTAAAGGGCAAACAGATAATCATCCGATACGGCCGCATCGGTAAAGAACATCTCGTCACGACCCAGGTCGACGTATTCATCCTCAAATGAGGGCGTACCCTTCTGGTGAATGGCAAAATGTTTGCTTCTTTCAAAATCAAAGAAGAGTATGTAATTTATGCCGCTCATAAGCTGAGCTACGACGTTCCGGCCCGGATGCTTGAACATCGCCCCACCGTACGGTGCAAAGATGAGATTCTCATCGGCACCTTTCATTCTTTTGGGGAATACCTCTATCTCTGTCTCCACGCCGTTCTCTACCAGCGCATATATTTCGGGAGCCTTATCTCCCAGGTTTTCAAACTCTTCAGGACCGACCTCATAGGTAATGAACTGTCTGTTCTTGTCATTATCCAGAAGAACGCACTTACTCCCATCAGTCTCAAACGTGTCATCGATGACCGTACTCTTTTTGCGAAGCGACTCCGACACATTCACCACCTTGACCGGACTGTAAAAGAAGTCATTATCCATGAGGGGGTAGAATATGTCACCGTCTTTCACATACGGCTGATCCAATACACCTATAACCCGGTTGAATTCGTTTCCGGCACGGCCTTTTGTACAGAAATTTCCTATCAGGGAATTTGAATTCAGACTAACAACCTTGAGCATGCCTTCAGGGTCCGAAGTCACTATCATGCAAAGTGAATCCTTGATCACGAAATCATCACATCCCAACGGGCTCCAGCTTACCGGTGTCCCGCTCACTGCGGGACCGCACTTGCCAAGGTAATCTACTTCTTTGACAGGGAAAGAGATATACTCTCCGCTTTTTTCTGAACACGAAATCAGTGACATTACCAATGACACTGACAAAAAGAATTTTGCAAACTCTGTTCTCATAATTAACTGTGGATAAGGGCTAAAAAACAAAGGTTGGACGCAAGTTAGGCAAATAATGGGAAAAAGTGATGACTTACAGCTCAAAAATATACTCTAATGCAGTTTTGTACGTTATTAAGACGCATGCGCATAAAAAGATATACACTGATAGCCGTTATGTTGTGCCTGACAATCCTTGCTCAGGCACGTCGTGTGTATATCTACGGACGCGTGACCGATGAGACCGGACAGCCCGTAGAGCTGGCCACAATTAACGAGGAGCTCACGCTGCACTCGGCCATGACCAACCTCAAGGGCGAGTATTCATTCAACGTCAACACCCGGATCGATACTCTCAACCTGACATTCCGCATGATAGGTCATGAGACACGCAAGCGCACGCTCATCAGCCCGCCGGATACCGTGCAGCTTGACATAATGCTCCCCACATCAAACTACACCCTTGAAAACGTTGACGTAACCGCAACCCGCCGCCGCAGTGACGGAATGCAGGACATAAGCGCCGAGGGCATACGTTTCACGGCCGATGCAAACGGCGGTTCCGTGGAGTCCATCATAGCCACCCAGGCCGGCGTGAGTACCCATAACGAGCTGAGCAGCCAGTACAATGTGCGAGGCGGCAACTTTGATGAAAACAGCGTCTATGTGAACGGCACCGAGATACTGCGTCCGCTGCTGGTGCGTGCCGGACAGCAGGAGGGTCTTAGCTTCATCAACCCCGATATGGTTGAGTCCATAAGCTTCTCCACAGGCGGCTTCAGTGTAGCCTACGGCGACAAGATGTCATCGGTCCTGGACATAACCTACCGCAAACCCCAAGGATTTGAATCAGTACTCATGGCCAGCCTGCTGGGCGCAAGCGCCTACGTGGGTGCAGGAAATGACAAGTTCAGTTTCTCGGGCAGCGTCCGATACAAGACCACAAGCTACCTGCTGGGAACCCTTGACACAAAGGGTGAATATGATCCGTCATTCCTGGATTACCAAACCTACATGTGCTGGACCCCAAACAGCAACTGGGAGATAGGAGTGATAGGCAATGCCGCTGTAAACAGCTACAATTTCACTCCCACTGACCGCAACACCACATTCGGAACGGCCGAGAATCCGCATACGTTCAAAGTCTACTATGAGGGCTGGGAGAAAGACCGTTTCAACACGCTGTTCGGTGCGCTTGACATAAAACGTAAGGAGGAGAACTCCCTCTACCGGTTCAACCTCTCCGCTTTCAGGAGTCATGAAAGTGAAACCTTTGACATACTGAGCCAATACTGGCTTGACGAGAACGGAGCTGACAATTCGCTTGCGGTAGGCTCGTTCATGCAGCATGCACGCAACCGACTCAAAGCCACGGTCTATACCGCATCGTTCAAGGCCAGTCACGCCACTGACCTGCTGGGAACCATCGGCTGGGGACTTGAATACCGCCACGAGACTGTCGATGACCACATGCGTGAATGGGAACTGCGTGATTCGGCCGGCTACACCCTGCCCTACACCCAGACCGGCCCCATGCAGATGATCTACTCGCTCAAGTCAGACCACGGCATAGCCAACGATAAGGCATCGGCCTACATTCAGGACACATACCGGTTTGTTACCGGAGCCGGACTCTTTACCCTGAATGCCGGACTGCGTGCGTCATGGTGGAGCTGGAACAACGAGATCACTTTCAGCCCGCGACTCATGGTGGGATTCACCCCCGCCTTCAATGAGGACTTTACGTTCCGTTTCCAGGCCGGAGTCTATTACCAGACACCATTCTACAAGGAGATTAAGGATACCGTCAACACCGGCGGAATATACAGCGTCAATCTCAACAAAGACATCCGTTCACAGCGCTCCATCCAGTTTGTACTGGGCGGTGATTATGACTTCCGCGTCTATAACCGCCCCTTCAAGTTCACCACTGAGATCTACTACAAAAAACTGGACCGACTGATCCCGTACAACCTGGATAATGTAAGGATAGTTTACTACGGAGAGAACTGCGCCCACGGTTACGCCGCAGGTATAGACATGAAGCTGTACGGCGAGTTTGTTCCCGGTACCACATCGTGGCTCACCTTCTCGCTTATGAGCACACGTGAGAACATAGGCGGTAAGTGGCTGCCCCGCCCCACGGACCAGCTCTACAATCTGTCACTATACTTCACTGACTACTTCCCGCGCCGTGAAAGCTGGAAGATGTCGCTGCGCTGCTCACTGGCTGACGGTCTTCCGTTCGGCCCCACCCACAGCGGCCGCGAAAAACAGACCTTCCGCGCCCCCGCATACAAGCGTGTGGACATCGGCCTTTCATACAAGATCTTTGACTACAGCAAACATCCGCACATATACGGTAAGTCAGGATTCTTCAAGGACATCTGGGCCGGCGTGGACGCCCTCAACCTGCTGGGCATCAACAACGTCAACTCCTACTACTGGATCACTGACATCCAGAACATCCAGCATGCCGTCCCAAACTACCTGACCGGCCGCCAACTCAACCTGAGAATAATAGCAAACATCGGCAAATAGCCCGTTGGGGATAGTCCCTAATGGGTCATTGTAAGTCAGATGAACTGCACTGATTTCAGATCATCGGCAAAAGCGTGAATGGCATCCTCCATCTTCTGTACAGTCTTGCGTGTGGGTACGCTTCGGCCCGTAACGTAATGGGACAACTGCCCCTGATTTATGCCTGTAATGCGCGACAGACCGGCCAATGTGAATGAGCTGGCGTAATATGACAGGAACGATGCCATATCGTATTTGTATACCATCTCAACCTCAATGAATTTTTTTCCGTTTTTCTGATAGTAGCGGCGCATATCCTCATAACCGCCCTCAAAAAAATTCTTGGCTTCGGCAGCCGTCTTACCTGTTCCGGTTATAAGATATGTCAAATCATCAGCATCGCTATATATACTGTATGATCCGTCACTAGCACGTTCTATTATTGCATTAACTTTTCTCATTTTTGACATCTTTACCTGTTGTTATTTTAATCCGGCTTTTCTCAAAAGCCTCTCAAGTTCGCTGTATTTCATGTTTAGCGTGTTCAAAAGTACGAATATTAATATTACTCACAAAATAATTACTGGGAAAAAGTACGAAAATTAATACTTTTTGCATAGTTGGACTATGTCTTTTTCATAGGCAAACAAGTTCTAGGTTATACATTAATTGGTATTAAATAACAAGGGGCATTTCATCCGACACCAAATGCCTTGTGGAATACCCCTTGGTATCAGATAATACAAAGGTATTTAAAAAAATAGTATTGTTATTGCAAATGGTTTAACAATAACAGACTTAATATAACATGACACAGGGGGACTGTCCCTATTGGGCCACTTTTTTTTATCTTTGCAGTATGAAAAAAGGACTATTCAAGCTATTGGTATTTGTAGGAGCATGCCTGATACTATGGTGGTGCAAGACACCGTCTCACACTGTCAGTCAAGTTGGTGACAAACTGGAGATTCCGGCCTACACTGAGGCATCTTACAAGCAGCATCTGGTTTATGAAGGTTATGAGGTGGTACTCAACGAGAATTACCGAATTCCCGAATGGGTGGCTTATGAACTTACCGCCGATGAAGTATCGGGTACTAATCCGCGTTCAAACCATTTCAGGACCGATCCCAATTTCGATGGTAAGCAGGCCGAAGATGATGATTACCGCAACTCCGGCTGGGACCGCGGCCATATGGCTCCCGCGGCCGATATGAAACTTACCGAGCAGATGATGCGCGAGAGTTTCTATTTCACCAACATCTGCCCCCAGAACCACAACCTGAACAGCGGTGACTGGAAGGCCCTTGAGGAAATGGTCCGCGATTTCGCCAACAGATACGGCAACATCTACGTTACCTGCGGTCCGATAGTAACGGACAACGCGTTCGGTACCATCGGCTCCAACAAGGTCACAGTTCCCGATGCTTTCTACAAGGTAATGCTCATATTTACAGAGAACGGTTACGAGTCCATCGGCTTCATAATGGAAAACAAAGCCGGCCACAAACCTCTCTCCACTTATGCGCTGACCGTTGATGAGGTTGAATCCCGCACCGGACTGGACTTCTTCCCCGCTCTGCCAGATGATGTAGAATCCCGAGTTGAATCAACTTACAACAAACTGATTTGGTTAACACAATAGGGCGGAATTTGCTTTATAAGAATAATTAACTACATTTGTATTCATAAAACCTTATACTAACTTAATAATCAATGATATGAGTAAAAAGAGACTATCCGGACTTTTTGTCCCAATTATGCTTTTTGGGGCAGGTTTGTTTACCCTGATGGGTATTATTTCTTGTAATGAAGATGAGCCCTTCCTGGACGGGGCCACTCAAGACCAGCTGACCGTTTCACCTACTTCACAGAAGATTGCCAGTGACGGTACTGCTTCATTCACTTTTTCCATTATGCTGACAAAGCCTAACGGAAAGGTCATTGACTTGAAAGAGACCAACACTACAGCAACAATCAGTTTTGAGGCTACAAACGGAACCGTGAGCCCCGCTTCGGCTACCACCGATGAAAACGGCAAGGTTACCGTAACCTTTACCACACCTGATCCTGAAAACTTTACCGGTGGAACCGTAAAAGGAACCGTCAAGAATGTAAAGGGCGCAGTGGACCAGCAGGGAGACCTTGCCACAGCCACGGCCGAGGTGCTTCCGCTCAATGCCAAAGATCCGATAGGCGATGATCCCATTAAAAAGGCTGAAGCTCTGAAAGACAACACCTACTCAATACAGAAGACCGGTGGCGAGGCCCAGGTCTTTGATTTCCAGCAAGAATATTCCAGTTGGTATGTGGGTACCAGCTACATGGATGGTACAAAGCAAGCCATAAATGTGGAACTCATGGATGAGGATACGATTCAGGCGACAATGGGTTGGTTCAATGCGGAATTCCCGCAGGATGTCGCCAATAAGCTTACCACTATCGATCAGGAGTTCTACAATAAGTACTCATGGTCTCATGCCAAAATGGGTACTATGAGGCTTGGCCAGGATAAAATGTTGGGTGCCAATATGGGTAAGGGTGGCAACGTAAAGACTAACGGCAGCAGCCAGTTCTGGCTCAAGGAAAAGAGCAAGAGCAAGGCTTACTCGGGAGAATACCAGCTTCTGTTTGTCTTTGTATTTGAAAACCTGACATGGGATGAGGAAACTCAGACATATCTTCCCGGAGAGGAATATACCATATGCGGTAATGCAACCATCACTGAACTGGTTGCCGATCTGTCCTCCTTCCGCCTTGAATCTAGCAGCAACTGGGTCGCCCCCGGTAAGTCCGCCACTCTCTCGGCTTACTGGACCCCTGGTGCCTCCTTTGACTGGAGCAATGTCGAGCTTGCCGGTCAGACTTGCGGAGGATACTCCGGAGATTGGTTCAGTTGGGATGCTTCAACACAGGAGCTGTATGCCAAGTCATCGGCCGATAATGAGAAGGTGGAACTCACATTCAGTTATGCCGATACTCTAACATACAAGTTATCTCTCTACAATGGCCCTGGTTACTCCTCATTCTCTCTTTCACCTAAAAACGGGTCTGCTGATTTTATATTGGTTGAGAATGACCCCTATGGCGGATGGTCCTTCGATGACATTGATATTAAGGTAGATGAATGGACGCCCGACGGCTCTTCATTCAACGGCTACGGAATAGAGATTGATCCGGCTACGGAGAACTATGATTATCTGTATTACAACCCCTACGGCCTTTACGTTAACTTCAAGAAGGGCATCCCTGAGGGAGATTTCAACCTGATATTCCGCAGCGTTACTGACCCCACCGCCAAGTGCACCATCCCTGTAAAGGTAGTCAAGCACAAAGCATATTCCTTCAAGATTACCTATAAACACAGCAATGGTTCATTTGAACCTTGGAGCAGCGGCGGAGAGAACGGTACATGCAACTATCCGAATGGTATGGAACTGGGCGTCATTACAACACCTGAAGATGCTTATTGGGACTGGGCACAGGTAGAACTCGAGCCCGGTTACGATGCCAATTTCACCTACACGGGACATGGCGGCAAGGACGATCATGCAAGGCTTGCGCCCAAGACCAGCCACGATTCCCAGATCCTTGGCACGCAGGTGATATTCCGTCTCAAGTGGGATAACAGGAAAAGATCAGAAATTTATGTAGATCAAAGATAACCTGACCCACTAAACAGAGACGGTGGCAAAGGGGACAATTACCCTTGCCACCGTCTTTTTTTGTGCCACTTTTTAAGAAAGTTTTCCTTTTTATTAAGAGGTAAAATATGTAACTTTGTGAACTCTTGAAACGAGACATCAAACAAGTAACTAACAATAATTACAAAACAATTATGAAACCCACACACATTGAGCATCTTGGTATAGCAGTGACCTCACTTGAGGCAACTATGCCGTTCTTTGAGTTATTGACCGGTAGCAAGTGCTACAGCATCGAGGAGGTAGCAGACCAGAAGGTTAAGACCGCTTTCTTCAAGGTTGGTCAGACCAAAATTGAACTTCTGGAGCCCACATGCCCCGAGTCAACCATCGCCAAGTTCATTGAGAAAAACGGAGGCAGAGGCGGTATTCACCACGTTGCTTTCAATGTTGAGAATGTAGCAGAGGCTCTTAAGGAGGCCCAAGCCGCCGGTCTGCAGCTCATTGACATGCAGCCGCGTAAGGGAGCTGAAAACCTCATGATCGCTTTCCTGCACCCCAAATCAACATGCGGTGTGCTGACAGAACTTTGTGAACAACCCAAATAACACATATAATTTTTGAAATGGAAAACAGCAAACTTCAGAAGCTGGTAGACAAACGCGCGCAGGCAATGGCCGGCGGCGGCGAAGCTGCTATTGAGAAGCATCACGCAAAAGGCAGCTACACTGCCCGTGAGCGCATAAACATGCTTCTTGACGAGGGATCATTTGAGGAGGTCGATATGTTTCTGACCCACCGTTGCAACGACTTCGGTATGGAGAAGAAGGTATTTCTGGGCGACGGTGTTGCCGTAGGTTCAGGTACCATTGACGGCCGACTTGTATTTGTATTTGCACAGGATGCCACAGTAATCGGCGGTTCTCTGTCCGAGACTATGGCACAGAAGATATGCAAGGTCATGGATATGGCAATGAAGATGGGTGCCCCCATCATCGGTCTGAACGATTCAGGCGGTGCCCGTATCCAGGAGGGTGCATGCGCACTGGCCGGTTACGCTGAGATTTTTGAGCGTAACATCCTGGCATCAGGCGTAGTTCCCCAGATTTCAGTCATATTCGGCCCCTGCGCCGGTGGTGCTGTGTACAGCCCTGCCCTGACCGACTTCATCATGATGACTGAGCAGAACTCATACATGTTCATCACCGGACCTAAGGTTGTAAAGAGCGTTACCGGTGAGGATGTAACAGTTGAGCAGCTGGGCGGTGCCCGCGTTCACGCCACCAAGTCAGGTGTGACACACTTCGTAGCTGCCACTGAGGAGGAGGCCGTAAAGGAGGTTCGCCGCCTTATCAGCTTCATCCCGCAGAACAACATGGAGGAGGCTCCCGTCAAGGAGTGCAAGGATGATCCCGCACGTCTGGAGGAGGCTCTTAACTCTATGGTTCCCGATGATCCCAACAAACCTTACGATATGAAGGACATCATCTACTCTATCGTTGATGACGGTGACTTCATGGAGGTTCACAAGGATTTCGCCAAGAACGTAATAGTAGG
>Ga0265298_10004109_pt1 | contig 18796 bp, 18 predicted proteins | sample AusTroGonzalo_MG_3_FD_193486 | JGI IMG/M metagenome (GOLD analysis project Ga0265298, IMG submission 193486) | Bovine rumen microbial communities from tropical cattle in Woodstock, Queensland, Australia - Gonzalo_01 | ecosystem: Host-associated > Mammals > Digestive system > Stomach > Rumen ... | reverse complement strand
GACATAGCGAACTTAGAACGATCAGTACCACCAGTCAGGGTTACAGAATGATTCTGCTTAACAGCATTCTTATTTTCGAATGCACCCCACCAGTCAGTGCCTTGCCAGCCGCTCTGTACCTTAGTAATAATATCCTGAGGAACATAGCCTGACCAATCCATCTTCTGACCAGAAGTATTAAAGGTGTACTCATCGATCATGGTCATGTACTGCTGAGCATTGAGCAGCTGAGGACGCTTGTAAGCGTTAGACCAACCGATAGAGCCATTATAGGTAACCTCTACCTTACCAGCCTTACCCTGCTTTGTAGTTACCAGGATAACGCCGTTAGCAGCACGGGCACCATAGATGGCAGCTGATGCAGCATCCTTGAGGACATCGATGGTCTCGATATCGTTAGGGTTAATATCATCAAGACTACCACCAGCGACACCGTCGATTACGTACAGAGGCTTAGCATTACCTGTGGTACCGATACCACGAATGTAAACCTTGTAGCCCTTACCAGGCTGTGAAGAAGACTGAGTGATCTGTACACCAGGAGAGCTAGATTGCATAGCCTCGAGTGCATTGGTGGTGTTCAGCTTGGCAATGTCTTCACCCTTAACCTGAACAGTTGCACCTGTCACCAGTTTCTTTTTCATCGTACCATAACCGATAACAACAACGTCATTCAGCGTTGTGTTGTCTTCTTTTAAGGTAACGGTGATGTTGGTTTTGCCACCGACTTTCACCTCCTGGGTAACATAACCCACGTAAGAGATGCTCAAGGTAGCGTTTGAGGCAGCCGTAACAGAGAAATTACCGTTCAAGTCGGTAATAGCTCCATCGTTGGTTCCCTGCACTTTGACGGAGGCGCCGATAACGGGTTCGCCTAACTCGTCGCTAACAGTTCCCTTAATCGTGCTCTGTGCAAATGACATTCCGAATGGAATAGCGCAGAACAGGACCAACAAAACTACATGCTTTTGTAGTGACTTAAAATTCCACATACTTTTGTTTAACAGTTAATAAATAGGTTAGATATAAAAAAAATAAAAAATTATATACTTTTTGGTAAATAGCACCGCAAAGGTAAAAAAAATATATAATTACTACTTTATTTTATGTAACAAAAACTTTAATTTGTTTTTCATTAGTCACAAAAAACAAACAGTTTGGCACATTACTAAGACGTAACAAGAAAAAACGTGGACCTACAGAAAACTTGTAAACAAATATTAACAATGGTTTGTGAAATGGTTGATTTTAGCCTTTAGCCCTTTACTGATCGGGGTTCTCCACAAATCCCTGATACTCGGGGACAATGGCCGACATTACGCTATCGTACGCCTGATTCATGGTAGCCTGTATGTTCTGAGAACCCTGTCCGATAGGATATATAGGCTGGTGGATGGTCAGAGAAAGGGGATGCCAATTGGCAAAATGCCAGTCGCGTGTGCGAGGCATTACATTGAAGGAGCCATTAATCGTCAATGGTACCACTGGCAACTGCAACTCATCAGCCAAAGCAAAGGCACCTTTCTTGAATGTTCCCATATGTCCTGTAAACGAGCGAGCTCCTTCTGGGAATACAACGACAGAGCAGTTGCCCGTTTCCAGAATATGACGAGCAGCCTCGTAGGTCTGGCGCACCTTCCCCACTCCACGCTTATCGACAAATATCTGGTGCGACTTACGACAAGCATAGCCCACAAACGGTATCTTATTCAGCTGATACTTCATCATCCACTTAAAGTTACGTCCCAAGAAGCCATAAATGAGAAAAATATCAAAAGCTCCCTGATGGTTGGCCACAAAGACATACGACTGGTTGGGTTCCAGGTGTTCACGTCCTTCAACCTTTACTGGTAATAGGAACACGCGCGTAATGACACGAGCCCACCAGCGTCCAGGATAGTAGCCCCAGAAATGACCGTCGCCAATGGCACAACCTATGCCCACCTCGATGGCAGTAATAATGGTAACAAGTACCGTGACAGGTACAGCGATAAACAGTTGATAGATACGATACAAGTATTTCATTTCTTTCTAAGTGTGATTACTACTATTTCTCTGGGTTGATTCAAGCGGAACGGGATGAGCGCACCTGCACCGGTGGATACATAGATGGCACGTGAACCCTCGTAGGTCATCCCCGCCCAGTCCTGATAGACCAGTGCCACAGGAGACCATCCAAAGATAGAGAATTGTCCGCCGTGGGTATGTCCACTCAATGTCAGCTGCGCGTTGCATTCTGGCAGTATCTTCTCACGCCAACAGGATGGATCGTGCTGAAGCATGACTACAAATGGGAAGCCTCCCCCAACCTCCCCCAAATGGGTGAGGCTTTGAGAGGAAAGATTCAAACCTGTAAGTGTCTTGGCGACATCACCCTCCTTAGGCGCACGTTTGCTCATTCCCCAGTTCTCCATACCTGCCAAGACAATGGAGTCAGCATTGCGATGAATGATGCGATGTTCATTGAGAAGCAGGTCGAAGCCCATCTTGCTGATAATATCTTTCGTCAACTGACAGTTACATGCCCTTTCTTTATCATCGCAATCCTGATAGACGTCATAGTCGTGATTACCCATTATAGCATAAACGCCATCACGAGCATAGAGCTGTCGGAAAGACATCATAGGTGGTATCAGTTCCTCAGGTCGGATATTCTGCATATCTCCCGTAAAGACTATCATATCTGCTGCCTGTCCGTTGATACTGTCAATGAGTTCTTGTACCATTTCCTGACGTGAGCCCGTCATAGTACCCACATGAACATCGGAGAACTGCACAATTCGATAACCATCGAAAGCTGCGGGCAGGTCGGCACTGGCAAATTCTACTTGGCGCACCACCAACGGACGGAAACCCGCCGTCATACCATAAGCCAGCAGAATAACGATAACAACAGCAAAGCCTATACCCACCTTACGTCCGTACCGCTTTGGCATTAGCCATCGACACAGCACATAAGCGATAGCAGGCAACACGAGGAAACCTACGGCAAGGAAGAACAGTATGGCAAGACGAGCTATCATATAGAATTGAGAATTGAGAGTTGAGAATTAAAGGTTGGCACTTAAGAACTTTCGCATGACCTCTACGGGAAGTCCACGACGACGAGCATAGTCTTGTAATTGGTCTTCGCCAATGGTACCCAGTGAGAAATAGCGAGCTTGCGGATGAGCTATCATCAACCCCGACACACTGGCATGGGGTTTCATGGCCCCACTCTCCGTCAGTCGGATACCTATCTGATGGAAGTCAAGAATCTCATTAAGCAGGAAATTAAAACTAGTATCAGGCAACGACGGATAACCCACAGCAGGACGGATGCCTTGAAACTGTTCTACATGCAACTGCTGCATGGTGAGCTGTTCGTCAGGCGCATAGCCCCAATAAGTTTTGCGCACAGCCTCATGCATACACTCAGCAGCAGCCTCTGCCAGTCGGTCTGCCAACAGCTGTACCATCATCTTCTGGTAAGCATCCTGGTCGAAGTCCTTCTCCAGTCCCATATCCACAGAAGTGGCAAAGACACCTATACGGTCTTTTTCAGGATGGATGAAATCTGCCAAGCACATACACTCACTGCCTGGCTGCTGCTGGCGCAAGAATGGCAATCTCACAGTTTTCAACTCCTCACCCTTCGCTCCACACTCCACAACGACATCATCGCCCTCGCTATAAGCATCCAATAACAAAAAGAGTGCATGAGCCCTATAGCGGCCATCCAACCCATCCAACACACACGTAGCCTCCTTCTGTAACTTCTTGCGTTCAGCCTCAGGCTTATTGTGCATGCCCCAAGCATAGAAGAAGTAGTCCCAGTTGATATAGGCAAGGAGTTGGTGTATGTCGTAATTGATAATCATGGATGACTGAAAGTGATAGCCTCGCCAATGACATCGGCAGAGACTTGACCATTCGCATATACTGTTTGACCGTTGCACAGCGTACGTTCTACACGCCACTGATACTGATGTCCCTCCATCGGGCTCCAGCCACACTTACTCAAGATACAGTCAGTGGTGACGGTCCACGGAGTCTTCGGGCGTACGATGGCGATATCAGCACGATAGCCAGGACGCAGGAAGCCACGCTGCTGCACATCAAACAGGCGGGCAGGATTATGACACATCAGCTCAACCAGTCGTTGGATGGTCAGCACGCCCTCATCAACAAGTTCCAGCATAGTAACCAGTGAGAACTGTATCATAGGCATACCCGAGGCAGCCTTCACACACCCACCCTCTTTCTGACTGAGCAGATGGGGAGCATGGTCGGTAGCCACCACACTGATACGACCATCAGTGAGTGCCTCGCGCAGCATAAACTGATCTACCGGTGTCTTGATACTGGGATTCACCTTGATGCGAGCACCTAAGTGCTCGTGGTCTAATTGGGTAAAGAACAGGTGGCCTACGCAGGCCTCTGCGGTGATATGAGCCTCTCCCCACCCCTCTCCCAAGGGAGAGGGAGCTGAGAATGCGGCTTTACTCCCCTTCTCTTTGGAGGGGGCTGGGGGGAGGCATTCCAGTTCCTCCGCCGTCGAGATATGTGCCACGTGCAGGCGCGTACCATATTTATTAGCCAGAGCCACAGCCTTGCGTGTAGATTCCAGACAAGCCTCCTCAGAGCGTATCATGGCATGCAGGCTGACGGGAGGGTCTTCGCCCCACGCTTCCTTGGCATTAGCCATATTACGATTGATGATGTCTGTATCCTCGCAATGCACCATCAGTGGCAACCTGCAAGTCTTGAAGATGCGCTCCAAAGCCTCTTGGCGATCTACGAGCATATTACCTGTAGATGAACCCATAAAGAGTTTGATGCCAGGAATGCGAGTGATATCGAGCTTACTGAAGGTATCGGCATTATCATTGGTAGCACCATAGAAGAAGGCATAGTTCACATGACTCTTCTTCGCTGCCAGCGCCTGCTTTTCTTCCAGCGCCTCCAACGTAGTAGTCTGCGGATTGCAGTTGGGCATATCAAAGTAGCTCGTCACGCCACCAGCGGCAGCAGCACGGCTCTCACTGTCGATATCAGCCTTCTTTGTCAATCCTGGCTCACGAAAATGCACGTGGTCATCGATTATACCGGGCAAAACATAACAGCCCGAAGCATCTATCACTTCATCAAAAAGAGAAGAGAGCTGAGAGCTATCGGCACTTGCCTCTTGCTTCTCACCTCTCACCTCTTGTATATTGCCGTCTTCAATAACGATATTGCCATCGAACACACGGCCTTCATTAACGATATGTCCTCCTTTTATGAGTGTCTTCATGGCTGTGGCACGTTGGTCAGAGGAGCAGCAGGCTGTACGGCAGTGGAGTCTGGCAAGGGTGCTGCCACATCGTCCATATCCTTGGTACCGTTCATGCGAGCCTCGTTCTCCTGTGCAGTTTGGTAATAGTCACGCACATAAGGGTCACTCTTGAATTTTTGAGTAGCCTTCGACATGATATCCTCTATCTGTGGCGTCAGAACGGGATAGCGATACTGACTGGTAATCATCATGAATACGCCAGGGCCTAACACGTTGTCAAAGTTGTCACAGATAAACTTCGTTACCAGTTGGTCTTCCTCTATGGCAATCTCGTTGGCTTCTGCACTGAGCTGACGGTTAATCTCTTCCTCGTCAATACCGTCCAGCAACATCTGGCTCTGACGGTGAGAAAGCTCATTCATACGGTTCGACAACTGGTTATGCTTGTCGATAAACACATAGAGGCTATCGTTCAGCGGAGTACCACTAACGCTCTGTACGGCATTCTCAATGCGGATAACCACCTCGCCCTCTTCCAATACGATGGGCATGATGCTCTCGTCGTCCATAAACAGACTAACCATACGAACCGTATCCAACAAACCAGCGAAATGGAACTCACCATGTACCACCTCGCAGGAGTCTATGTTCTTCAGGTCGTTATTCTTTACCGCCTTCAGATAGAGCTTGCTACCATCCAGCGCAGAAACTGACGACGTTCCACGCACATTGTATGAACTGGCGCAAGAGGTTAACAATGCCGTTACAACGGCCAAAAACGTGTATATACTTTTACTCATAGTTATCGCTTTCGTCGAATTCAGACGCAAATGTACGATGATATCTTGAAATAAGAAAAATATTTGCGCAATTTTAAACTTTTGCGCAAATATTTAGCATTTATTTGGTGTCTTTCTCTAATTCGTTTGCTATACGATGACTCGTGTATAGTTGTAACACGGCAGCCACCAACAATACAACAACCCAGTTGTTATGTACATATTTGATGTAGCTTAGCTGATCAATTCCCAAGAAGTTCGACTGATTGGCTATCATCAGCAAACCGGCAAAGAGGAACAGCACGTCACTAATCATCTGGATGCGGCGCAAACGGCGAATGGTAAAGTCTCTACCCTCATAGCGCTGACGCAGCTGCATAGCCACAAAGAACAATGCACCAGGAGCAAACGCATAAGGCGCCCATGAACATAACAAGATATTGGCTCCAGAGCCTACCACCATCAACAATCCTCCCAGCAGCATGAGAGCACTCTCCCACTTACTCAACTGTCTCATCATTCAAAATACTTTTTCCTGTTTTCTCATCATCGCTCAGCACGAATATATCCTCATCATCAGCTTTCATAAAATAGCGCTCACGGGCTATTTTCTTAATAGCCTTCGGATTGCTGTCAAGCACCTTTATCTGGGCTTGGTCATTTTTATTCTGGAGGGTATAACGATCTATTTCATCCTGAAGCTCGCTGATTTTCTGTCTGTTGGCTATATGGTGCCACACACTGTTCTCATCGACGAAACCTATCACGATGATACCTATCAGTGTCACGACGATATACTTCAGCGCCTTGACATGATAAATTCGGAGCAACAATGATTTTAGTTTTTTCATACTATTCTCTCTATTCGCCGACAAAATTACAAAAAATTCTCAATTCTCCATTCTCAATTCTCAATTATTTTGTAACTTTGACTATGTCGAACTTACTTTTCGTTCGGAAATGAAAAGAAAAACCATTTTTCTTTGTCATTTCTCTCACTTATTTTGTAACTTTGCACCATAAATCTCAAAAAAGTATGGAATACATTGTATCAGCACGAAAATACCGCCCTACGTCGTTCGACACAGTGGTAGGCCAGCAGGCGCTGACCACTACGCTGAAGAATGCTGTCAGCAGCGGGAAATTGGCTCATGCCTACCTCTTCTGCGGACCGCGTGGTGTAGGTAAGACTACCTGTGCACGTATCTTTGCCAAAGCTATCAACTGTCAGTCGCCCACGGCTAACGGTGAGGCCTGTGGACAGTGTGAGAGCTGTCAGGCTTTCAACGAACAGCGCTCGTTCAACATCTTTGAGCTTGATGCCGCCTCCAACAACTCTGTGGAGCACATCAAGACGCTGATGGAGCAGACGCGCATACCACCGCAGGTAGGCAAGTACAAGGTATTCATCATCGACGAGGTGCACATGCTGTCAACAGCTGCCTTCAACGCCTTCCTGAAGACGCTGGAGGAGCCACCCGCACACGTCATCTTCATCCTCGCTACTACCGAGAAGCACAAGATACTGCCCACCATCCTGAGCCGTTGTCAGATTTACGACTTCGAGCGCATGACGGTGCGCGACACCATCAACCACCTGAAGCAGGTGGCTGAGAAGGAGGGCATCACTGCTGAGGAAGAGGCACTGGCAGTCATTGCCGAGAAGGCCGACGGTGGTATGCGCGATGCACTAAGTATCTTCGACCAGGCTGCATCGTTCTGCCAAGGTAACATCACCTACCAGAAGGTGATTGAAGACCTTAACGTGCTGGATGCCGACAACTACTTCAAGATTGTCGACCTCGCCCTGGAGAACAAGGCCATGGATATCATGGTACTGCTCAACAACGTCATCAATAAAGGTTTCGACGGTGGCTTGCTCATACAAGGTCTCGCCAAACATGTACGCAACGTACTAATGGCACGCGACCCACAGACGCTGCCTTTGTTAGAGGTTAGCGACCAACAGCGCCAGCGCTACGAGCAGCAGGCACAGAAGTGCCAGATACCATTCCTTTATCAGGCTCTGCGACTCATCAACCAGTGCGACATCAACTACCGCCAGTCCAGTAACAAGCGCTTGCTGGTAGAGCTGACGCTGATTGAGATAGCGCAGATTACACAGCCTGACGAAGGCGTAGGCAGTGGGCGCAAGCCCAGAAGATTAAAATCCCTGTTCAAGCAACTGACATCAGCCGTTCAGCCCCAGAAAGCAGCCCCGCAGGTAGCTGCTGCTGAGCGCGTGGTGTCTTCTAAGACTAGTGATACCAGTACTTCTGGTAAAACCAGTCCTACTAACTCTGTTAGTACCCCAAGCCAACCCGCCACTAAGCGTCCTATGCTGAAGTCAGCGGTCAGCATGTCGTTCAAGAATGTCCTTGAGAAGGAGAAGCCAAAGAAGATGAAGATGTCGGTCATTCCTGGCACTCTCGACGCTTCCGACCCTAACGCTACACCGAAGGACGAGGAGCATGCTTTCAGTCAGCAAGACCTGGAACTGCAATGGATGCTCATGTGTAACCGCATGCCACAAAATCTCAGTGGCATCGCCACGCGCATGAAGAATATGAACCCCGTCATCACCGACTTCCCTAATGTCGAGGTGACGGCCGATAATCAGGTGGCCTTCGAGCAACTCGAGCAGATAAAAGGCAGCATCGCCGCTACCCTCAAGACCTATCTGCATAACAAGTCCATCACCCTCAGCCTGCGCATGGCTGACAAGGAGGAGATAGCCCCCATCCTCTCGCGTCGTGAGCAATATGAGCTGATGGAACAAAAAAATCCCTCAATCGGGCGATTGAGGGAACTCCTTAAATTAGAATTAGCCTAATGGCTTTTAGCTGTTAGCAGTTAGCTTTTAGCCAATAGCCAACTGCTATATCAGCGTCATTCCAAGCTTCTTACACTCTTCACGCATGTCGTCAGGCCAGATAGAGGCTTGTATCTCACCAATGTGGCCCTTGTGCAGCAGCACCATGCAGAGACGGCTCTGACCGATACCGCCACCAATAGAGAGTGGCAACTCGTCGTTCAACAGCTTCTTATGGAAATACAGTTCCTTGCGCTCTTCCTTGTTCTCGATGGCCAACTGGCGCAGCAGACTCTCCTTATCCACACGGATACCCATTGACGACAGCTCAAACGAGCGTCCCAGCACAGGATACCAGATAAGGATATCACCATTCAGACCAGCCAAGCCATTCTCGCCCACTGTCGACCAGTCGTCATAGTCTGGTGCACGACCGTCGTGTTTCTCGCCATTCGACAGCTCACCACCGATACCTATTATGAATACAGCACCATACTTCTGGCAGATAGCGTCCTCGCGCTCCTTGGGCGTCTTGTCAGGATACATCTGGAGCAGCTCTTCAGCATGTATGAAGTGAATCTCCTCAGGCAGGAAAGGCTTGATCTGTGGATAGGTCTCACACGTCAGGTATTCCGTACGACGGATGGCTGCATAGATGCGGTTCACCACATTCTTCAGGAAGCTGATGGTGCGCTGCTCCTTGGTGATAACGGCCTCCCAGTCCCACTGGTCAACATACAGTGAGTGCAGATTGTCCAGCTCCTCATCGGCACGGATGGCGTTCATATCCGTATAGATGCCGTAACCAGGCTCCACCTCGTATTCAGCCAGCGACAGGCGCTTCCATTTGGCCAGCGAGTGTACCACTTCAGCACGGGCGTCGCCCAGGTCCTTGATAGGAAATGTCACTGCACGTTCCACACCGTTCAGGTCGTCGTTAATACCCAGTCCCTTCAGTACGAAGAGTGGTGCCGTCACACGACGCAGGCGCAGCTCAGTAGAAAGGTTCTGCTGAAAGAACTCCTTAATCATCTTAATACCCTGCTCCGTCTGTTTAGCACCGAGCAGGGACTGGTAGTCGATTGGTTTGATCAGTTGACTCATCTTATATTTGACTATTTGACAATTATACAATTTGACAATTTTACAATTTGCGACTGCAAAGGTACTAATTTTATATTAACAAGCAAGAAAAAAGCCGAAATATTTTGCAAAATGAAAGAAAAAGTTAACTATTTATTATCATTCTGCACACCACCATAATGCTTAAAAGAATATAATTCTCCATTCGCCATTCTCAATTTTCAATTAAAATGTGTACCTTTGTCAAACTTTTACAAAGGTACACATTTTTCAGGTCCCGTAGCTTAGCTGAATAGAGCGTCAGATTCCGGTTCTGAAGGTCTTGGGTTTGAATCCCAACGGGATCACGAAAGATTAAAAGGAATAATGAAAAAGAAAGCTCGCTTTCTTTTTTCAGAATCCTTTTAAGATTTTGTAGGATGGCTGGCGCCAGCCTACGGGAATCGACGAAGTCAATTCAACGGGATCACAAAGAAAGGAGACAGGAAGGCTGTTTTTAAGGATGAAGAAGGACGTAGCATTAGTACTATCCAGTGGCGGTGCCAGAGGTCTGGCACATATCGGAGCCATTGAGGAACTGGAGTCACAGGGCTATCGTATCAGTTCTGTGGCAGGTTGTTCGATGGGCGCACTGATTGGCGGTGTCTATGCTGCAGGCAAGCTCAAGGAGTTTCGTGAGTGGATGAAGACCATCGACCGCAAGAAGATGCTGGAGCTGACCGACTTCTCATTCAGCCTGAGTCATATAGTAAAAGGTACGCGTATCATCGAGGCCATCATGGAGTTTGTGCCAGATGTAGCCATCGAAGACCTCCCCATCCCCTACTGTTGCGTAGCCACCGACTGGAAAGCCGGTCGCGAGGTGGTGTTCAGCAGTGGCAGCCTCTTTGAGGCTATCCGTGCCAGCATCTCCCTACCCTCTTTCTACGAACCTGTGCAGAAAGACGGCATGATACTTATCGACGGTGGTGTAGTGAATCCCATTCCCCTGAACCGTGTCAAGCGCCAGGCCGGCGACATACTGGTGGGTATCGATGTCAGCGGCCACGACTACAAGGCTGAGACCATCAACCACTTCAACTACTACACGATGCTGTCGCGAACCAGTTCACTGATGATTCGCCAGAACTCCATTCTGATGGCCAAGCTGATGAAGCCCGACATCCTGGTAGATATCCAGATGAGCAAATATGGAGGTTTCGACTACGACAAGTCAGAGAAGCTGATAGCCATTGGTAAAATGAAAACGTCGCTGGCTATCTCCAAATACGAGAACATTGGTTAAGAACAAAGAAAAGAGACTCCGTTGAGAGTCTCTTTTCTTTTTATCGATATTTCGATATTTCGAAGTTTCGAGGTTTCGATGTTTCGAAAGATTACTTCGCGTAAGCTACTGAACGAGTCTCACGGATCACGGTAATCTTCACCTGTCCGGGATAGGTCATCTCGTTCTGAATCTTCGATGCAATCTGTCCGCTGAGTGCCTCGGTCTCTGCATCGTCCATCTTGTCGGCACCTACGATGACGCGCAGCTCACGACCAGCCTGGATGGCGTAGGTCTTGGTAACGCCAGGATAACTCATTGCGATGGCCTCCAAGTCGTTCAGACGCTTGATGTAAGCCTCTACAATCTCACGACGGGCACCAGGACGGGCACCACTGATAGCATCACAAATCTGTACGATAGGAGCCAGCAGTGTCTGCATCTCCATCTCGTCGTGGTGAGCACCGATAGCATTGCAGATATCGGGCTTCTCCTTATATTTCTCGGCAATCTTAGCACCATAGATAGCGTGTGGATCGTCGGTATCCTCATCGGGCACCTTACCAATATCGTGCAACAGTCCGGCGCGCTTAGCCTTCTTAGGATTCAGTCCCAGCTCAGCAGCCATCACTGCACAGAGGTTGGCAGTCTCACGAGCGTGCTGCAGCAGGTTCTGACCGTATGAAGAACGATACTTCATCTTACCCACGATACGAATCAGCTCAGGATGCAGACCGTGAATACCCAGGTCGATAGCTGTACGCTTACCCGTCTCGATAATCTCGTTCTCCAACTGCTTCTTAACCTTGGCAACTACCTCCTCGATACGTGCGGGGTGGATACGGCCGTCGGCTACCAGCTGGTGCAGGGCCAGACGACAGGTCTCACGACGTACGGGGTCGAAGGCAGAGATAACGATAGCCTCGGGGGTGTCGTCAACAACGATTTCAACACCGCAGGCAGCCTCCAAAGCGCGGATGTTACGGCCCTCACGACCAATCACACGACCCTTCACGTCATCATTATCAATATGGAATACGCTGACTGAGTTCTCTACAGCAGTCTCCGTAGCCACGCGCTGAATGGTCTGGATAACTATCTTCTTGGCCTGGGCATTGGCGTTGAGCTTAGCCTCGTCCATAATCTCGTTGATGTAAGCCTGAGCGTCGGTCTTAGCCTCGTCTTTCAGCGACTCTACCAAGCGAGCCTTAGCCTCGTCGGCGCTGAGTCCAGAGAGTTCTTCCAGCTTGGCGCGCTCCTGCATCTGCATCTTCTCCAGCTCCTCCTGCTTCAGGGTCAGCAGCTTCTTCTCGTTGTCAATGCGCGTCTGCTGGTTGTCCAGCTCGTTCTTGCGGCGTCCCAGTTCCTCCTGGCGCTGGTTGAGCGATATCTCGCGCTGCTTCAGTTTGTTCTCGCTCTGCTGGATGTGCTGGTTGCGCTGCTGCACCTCCTTCTCCAGTTCTGATTTCTTGTTCAGGAATTTCTCCTTTACCTCCAGCAGTTTCTTTTCCTTGATGACTTCTGCCTCTTTCTGGGCAGCACTGACCATCTCGTTATATTTCCCTTTGATGACAAAGCGGAAAACTAAAAAGCCACACACACCTCCCAGGACAAGGGCGGCGGCAATGGCAATAATCGCAACAATAATGTTCATAAAGTATATATATGTAGAGTTAATGTTCTTATTTCAGCGCGTCTTCTATTTCAGCGGTCAGACGGGCAAGAACATTATCATAGGGCGATGTATCATTATGCGCATGCTCCTTCTGATACAAGAGCGCTATATCGATGAGTGTCATCAGCGCTATTGTATGATCACCCTTGCGCCCTTTGTATGCCTGCGAGTAGGCATTGTAGCGCTCGGTGATGAGCTTGGCGGCTGCACGATAGTACTCTTCGTCTTCGCGTTTTACGACGACTTCTATCTCTTCGTCGTACACGTGCAGCGTGATATGTAATCTGTCCTGATTCTGTTCTGCCATGGCTTGTCTCTCCCCTTAGTTACTGGTCATCGCTGAGGATTGCAATGCACTTATTGACGTCGCGGATAAGCTTCGACAATCGTTCCTTGGCACCTTCCAGGTTGCCGTCGGTAATCTCAATCATCTTGGCCATCTTCAGTGAGTCATAGTCCGACTGCTTCTGATTCAACTGCTCCTGCAACTGTTTCATCGTCTTCTCGTTGGATTCGAGCATCTGATAGAGCTCTCCGTTTTCCTTTTTCAGTTCTTGGAAACGGAGTATCATCTGTCGCAGACGTGTCTCAAAAGTTGCTAAGGTCTTCTCGTTAGCAGTCATACTATTCTCGCTTTATTCCACAAAGGTAATGAATTATAATTGACAATTGTTCATTGACAATTGATAATTATTATTTTTTAACTTATTCCTTCGGTTGTTTCTCCTTCTTGGCTAACATTACTACGCGGAAGACGAAGTCGGTAACCCACTGCTGTGAGAAGCCGAGCTTCTGGTCATACTGACGGATGGCAACCACGGCCTTCATCACACCAGGATCCGTAAAGTCGTTCTTGGTAAAGATGTCGTTCACCGTCTTCTCCGTCATGGTACGGATGGCACTCTTGAAGATGCTGGGCAGGCGCAACTTGAACTTCATCAGGTTGCCCGTCAGCATCAGCAGGTCCTGTGAAAAGCCAGAGAATTGGTACATATAGGTCTGGATGTCCTGTGGCTTCTTGCAACGCTTACGGATGCTCGTCTCAATCTCCTTGGTGAAGTTGTCGTCCATCTGGTACAGCTCCTTCAGCATCTTCTTACAGCGTGCCTTCTCAGCCAGTCCCAGCTTGTTGTTCTGTGTGGGCACCTTCAGCGTAGCCTTAAAGGTACGCAGGTCGGGCAGTGCTGCCAGGTTCGTGATGCCCAGATCAGCAGCCATCACAGCCTGGAAATATACGCGAATCAGCGTCATGAAGTCTTCCATGCCGCCAACTTTCTGTTCCTCCTCTTTCTTACCGAAAATTTTATTCAAAAAACTCATAATAATCTTTTTTATCTCAAATCGTCTGCAAAATTACAAAAAATTCTCAATTCTCCATTCTCAATTCTCAATTATTTCGTATATTTGCACCACAAATAACGAAAAAACATGAAAGGTATCGTATTAGCAGGAGGCAGCGGAACGCGCCTCTACCCTATCACTAAGGGTGTGTCGAAGCAGTTGATTCCCATCTTCGACAAGCCCATGATCTACTATCCTATATCCACCCTGATGCTCGCTGGCATCCGCGAGATTCTGATTATCTCTACACCCTACGACCTGCCCGGTTTCAAGCGCCTGTTAGGCGACGGCAGCGACCTCGGCGTACGCTTCGAATATGCTGAGCAGCCCTCACCCGACGGACTCGCTCAGGCCTTCATCATCGGTGAGAAGTTCATTGGCGACGACTGCGCCTGTCTCGTCTTGGGCGATAACATCTTCTACGGCTCTGGCTTCACGGGCATGCTGAAGCAGGCAGTGAAGAGCGCTGAAGAGGATGGCCGTGCCACCGTCTTCGGCTACTATGTCAACGACCCCGAGCGCTATGGTGTCGCTGAGTTCGATAAGGATGGCAACTGCCTCTCTATCGAGGAGAAGCCTGCCAAGCCTAAGAGCAACTACGCCGTGGTAGGCCTCTATTTCTACCCCAATAGCGTGGTAGATATCGCCAAGCATATCAAGCCGTCAGCTCGTGGTGAGTTGGAGATAACCACCGTCAATCAGGAATACCTGCAGCAGAAGAACCTGCTGGTACAAACCCTGCAGCGCGGCTTCGCATGGCTCGACACCGGTACCCACGACTCGCTCTCCGAGGCCTCTACCTTCATCGAGGTCATTGAGAAGCGCCAAGGTCTGAAGGTAGCCTGTCTGGAGGAGATAGCCTACAAGCGCGGCTGGATTAACAGCGACCAGCTCCGCAAGCTCGCCGAACCCATGGCGAAGAACGACTACGGCAAATACCTGTTACATTTAGCAGAAGAGAAATAAAAAGAAAAAGCGCTGATTCCTCAGCGCTTTTTCTTTTTACATACAACTCGGCGGGACAGATACTGTCACGGGTATTAGGCGCCAATAGTATTATTCTGGGAATTTCAGGATGCAGCGACGCAGAGCCTTGGGATTACCCATGTCGAACATCTCGCCATTGAGGCGCACACCCATCATGCCGCTCTTCTGGCGCACAGCATCGAGGGCGGCAGTGAGTTCTATCTCGCGAGTGGTATCGCCCTCCGCATCAGCCTGAGCAATATCGCTGGCCAGCTGGTCGAAGACCTCGGGAGTAAGGATATACTGTCCGAAGACGCTGTAGTACTCCTTCTGTCCCTCGCCGTTGCGCACACCAAGGAACTCTTCGGCATACGAGGCCTTGGGTTTCTCATTCATCACTGAGACATTCAGGATGCTACGTTCCTTATCCTCCCAGACACCGCTGAGGATGCCATAGTGACTCACCTCATTCAGCGGGATGGAGTGGATGCTGACCAACAGCTGGTTATAGCGCTCATACTTCTCGATGAGCTGCAGAGCACAGGGCTTATTGGTGGTAGAGCGGTAGAGCGTATCGCCCAGCATGAGGAGCACGGGCTCGTTGCCTGCAAACTCGGCAGCCTGATAGACGGCATGACCGAAGCCGCGCTTCTCCTCCTGATAGACATAGCGCAAGCGCTTACCAATATCGAGGATGTGGTTCTCATACTCCTGAGCCTCGGCATTGAGCTTGCTGAGGTGTTCCTCAGAGAGCGATTTCTCGAAGAAGTCTTTATACAGCTGGCGCTCCTCCTTAGAGCCCAGTACCAGACAGATTTCTTCTACCCCACTCTTTACCAGCTCCTCCAGAAGGATGAGGATAACAGGACGTACCATACCATCAGGACAGGGCATAGGGAAGAAGTCTTTCTTCTGCGTTCTGGTAGCGGGATAGAGACGGGTACCAAAGCCTGCCACAGGGATGATGGCCTTGCGAACGGTATGTACGGGATGCAACGTGAGCGCATAGGCGCGCATACCTTGATTATTCAGGTAGTCGATAAGCTGCTGCTGAGCCTCGGCACTGCGAGCCAGGAACTGTACGGAGCCATCGCCATGCGAGCCGACACCCTTGCCACCATAGATTAGTGGCTGGATATTCGGGTCGCGCAGCACCTGATTCAACTTAGGAGCCGCCAAGGCTGGCGACATGGGAGTGATATACTTATCGAACTGTTCCTCGGCCTCGGTCATCAGCTGTCCCAAAGCCTGTACGTTGCCCTCAGCCATATAGCGAATGGCACGACCTACAATCTCGTGGTTCCACTCGCCCAGCGCCTTGTGCAGGTTCTGCTCAGCCTCGGTAGTAGCAAAGGGGTACGACTTGTTCAGATCCTTCAGAATGCGGATGGTATCTTTCTCGGCACAGAGGTCGGCAAATACCCAGTAGAGCGTCTTCTTCACATTGAGCGCCTTGACCTCAATCTCGTCACCATCGAAAGTCATCAGATTGGGCTTCACACCAAAGGCACAGGCCTGGTCGAGACGACCACAACGGGAAGAGGTGCGCAACTCACCGAGATAGGCGATATTCATCTCGCCCAAGGTATTCAGATTGAGCTTATACAACTGGTTGAAGGCACGAGCCACCAACACACAGATGGCTGCCGACGACGACAAGCCACTCTTCATAGGCAGCGTCATCTTGGTAATGCGGATGCGCACACCACCCACCTTATACCATTCCAGCATATAGCTGGCCACTCCCGCACTGTAGCAGAAGAAAGAGCCCGACTTGGCCACCGTCTTCAGCTCAGTCTCGTTCATACGACAGGAGAAGTCGTTCCACACATTATTGATTTCAGGAGCTTCGCTATATAGTTCGAAGATGGGCGACTTCTCTACCTCTGCATAGATACCCTGCTCAATACCCGTTACGATAGAGGCACCTGGAAGAATATCGGCATTCATGGTACGATAGTGACCCGCCCAGTCTGTATGTTCACCAAAGAGGCACAAGCGGCCTGGCACAAACAACTTTATCATGCTTATTTAGTAGTGTTAATAGTAAAATTCTCTACAAAGGTACACTTTTTTCGATATATATGGCATTTTTTTTCAAAAATATTTTGCGAAAATGATATTTTTGGTTACTTTTGCAGCGTTAATTCAAAAATTTAGTTAATAACTCTAAACATTTTTGCCTATCGAAAAAGCTCTACTTCATAATTAAAAAACAGAAAATATGAAGAATTATGCAAGTTGTACCGACGAAGCGTTGGCACTACTTTACATAGACGGAGACAACAAGGCATTCGATGAGTTATTAGCTCGCAATCAGCAAAAACTCTTCTCGTATATCATGTTCGTAGTTCGCGACCCTGAGGTGGCTAACGACGTGTTCCAAGAGACCTTCGTCAAAGTGATTACCAAGTTGCAGGAGGGTAAATATACCGACTCTGGCAAGTTTGCCTTCTGGCTGACTCGCATTGCCCATAACATTATTATGGACACCTATCGCCAGCAGCGCTCAGCACACATCGTAGAGCCTTCTGAGGACAACGACCTGAACAAGTTGAGCGGCAGTCAGGTGATGGACCTGAACCGCGAGAACGAATATGTGAACACGCAGGTGATGGACGACGTGCGCCACCTGATGGATGCACTGCCTGCGCCACAGCGCGAAGTAGTCTATATGCGCTACTATCAGGACCTGTCGTTCAAGGAGATTGCTGAGATGACGGGGGTAAGCATCAATACCTCATTAGGTCGTATGCGCTATGCCCTGATTAATATGCGTCGTATGGCAAAAAATAATCATCTCCAGCTGACACTTGAGATGTAGCTGTTGGCTATTGGCTAAAAGCTAACTGCTATAGCTCCTTAAGGGCGCTTATGACTTGCTCTGGATTCTTGCTACCGAAGACATAGCTGCCAGCTACCAATACGTCGGCACCAGCCTCAACGAGGCGGGGTGCCGTCTCGTTTTGTACGCCACCATCAATCTCTATCAGCGCCTTTGAGCCTCGCTCAGTAATCAGCTGGCGCAACTGGCGCACCTTCTTGATGGTATTCTCGATAAACGACTGTCCGCCAAAGCCAGGATTGACACTCATCAGCAATACCATATCCACATCGCAGATGATATCATCCAATACGCAGACAGGCGTGGCGGGATTGAGCGTCACAGCAGCCTTCATACCAGCCTGATGAATCTCCTGAATGGTACGATGCAGATGGGTGCATGCCTCATAATGTACGTTCATCATGTAGGCTCCCAACTTCGCTGTCTGCTGGATATACTGCTCTGGGTGTACTATCATATAGTGCACGTCGAGCGGCTTCTTGCACTTCTTGGCAACAGCCTCCAATACGGGGAAACCAAACGAGATGTTCGGTACGAAGACACCATCCATCACATCCAGATGAAGCCAGTCGGCCTCACTGCGGTTTATCATATCCACCTCTGCGTCGAGGTGTAGAAAGTCAGCTGCAAGCAGCGACGGAGAAACCATTGTAGCCATTTATCTGATTCTTTTTAGCGTTACACATACGGGCAAACTGTTTAATAAACAGAATGGTCGATGGATTGGGCTGGAATTCGTTTTGAGTAAAATGTTGCATAGGCATTCTATCTTTG
>Ga0265298_10004108_pt1 | contig 18797 bp, 11 predicted proteins | sample AusTroGonzalo_MG_3_FD_193486 | JGI IMG/M metagenome (GOLD analysis project Ga0265298, IMG submission 193486) | Bovine rumen microbial communities from tropical cattle in Woodstock, Queensland, Australia - Gonzalo_01 | ecosystem: Host-associated > Mammals > Digestive system > Stomach > Rumen ... | reverse complement strand
GAGGGGATGAAAGATAATTATGACAGGCTCCGTAACCTTATGGTACGCATTGTAGAGAACTGCTGCAAAATGAAAGATATTGATTCTGAGGATCATGAGCACATTATGAAACTTATGAAGAGATACCTGGATGAGATTAACCGCTGACACATTCCGCTCCCTGTACCTTGAGCACGGTCCGCGTGCCCAAGGTTTCTTCCTCAGGATGACCGGCTATGACCGTGAACTGGCCCGTGACCTGACACAAGACCTGTTCATGCGCCTGTGGTCTGCCAGGGAGAGCTATGATGCCAATCGGTCTTTCCGAACCTGGATGTTTGCCATAGCCTACAACATGCTCAAGAACGAGTACCGCCGTCAGATGACGATCATGGAATATGTGGAGAACGTCACAAAGGAGGAACCTCTCACAGAAACTGATCATATTGAGAAACAGCAGCGTGACCAGATGTTGCGCAGCGCCATCGGGAATCTTCCGGAACCGCAAAAGGTTGTATTCCTGCTAAGATATGAGGAGGAACTGTCCATAACCGAGATTGCCCGGGTATGCGGCATTCCGGAGGGAACCGTAAAGTCACGTCTGTTCAGCGCGCTGACTGCCGTGCGTGAATATTGTAGAATAAATGAAAACTGAAAGAATATGGACAAACTGAAAGAACTTGAGAAAGAGAGCCAAGAGTTGCTCTCAGCAATAAAATCAAAGGCCGATGCTGAGAACCTGGAGTTGTCCCTGCCCCCATTGGACATTACAGACAGCGAGCCTAAACTCTTACGCCGCAGGATACCGTCATGGGTTGCCGTAGCTGCCATGATCACGGGCATAGCCATTGGCTTTATCATGCCCAGACAGGGCAAGGCCGGCAATGACCGCATAACAGCCTTCAACTATGCTGACACCTGCCGCAGCATCGCACAGGACGATGTTAACCTATCATTACTTGTAAACGCATCATCAATCTTTTAAAACCAATAGTTTATGAAAAAGAATAACAGAACATTCAAAAGCTTCATTGCTTTGTTTGCAACGGTTGCCGTAATGCTTACAGCCGGCAGCTTGAACGTAAGTGCACAGGAGGAGGAGCCTATGACACAGCCGGAGATAGCACCGGAATTTCCGGGTGGCACAGTAGCATTGCTCTCACTCATACAACAGAACATCAAGTACCCCGAAGAGGCAAAAGAACAGGAGATACAGGGCCGCGTAATAGTCCAGTTTACAATTGAGAAAGACGGATCAGTAACGGACGTAAAAGTAGTGAAATCTGTTCATCCTCTGGTAGATGAACAAGTGGTCCGTGCCGTTTCAGCAATGCCCGCATGGAAACCGGGAATGCATGAGGGAAAGCCGGTACGTGTAAGTTACTCCCTGCCCTTCCGTTTCAGGCTTCAAGCTCCGCCTAAGGATATCATTCTGGTACAGTATGCCAAGGGCCAGGACGGCAAGAAGGATGTCATCTGCACACTGACCAGCCAGAAAAAGCTCACAGAGCAGGAGCAGGCATCAGTCATAGAGATGAAAGACCTTGACTCAAAACTTAAAGAGGTGAGTAAGAAGAATACCGAGGGATTCTTTGCCCTACCCAACACCCCCGAAACGATGGATGAGTTCAACACCATAGAAGAGAAACTGAACAGCATCCAGAACCTCAACGTCACCTACAAGCAGAACTGATCTTGTAAATCTGACAGGTTTTTCATATATTCGCAGTCAATTCAACCAATAATTGACTGCGAATTTCTTTATGAAAAAAAGTATCCTCCTAAGCGTTGTCGCCGCTATCCTTTTATCGGGCATAACATTTGTTTCATGCAAGGAAAAAAAGAACAGCAACGAATACTACACCCCGCGTGAAATCACGGCTGCTACTGATGTACCCAAGTACAATCTGAAACTGAACCAAATAGATTTGGAATGCTTTGGGGTACATGATATCATTGCTGTGGACTCCATGATTGTGGCTATAACAAGCAACAAGGAGTCTATGATCCAGGTGTTTGACTATTCAGGCAATCCCATAGCGATGCTTTCACCCAGCGGACGTGCAGGCAATGAGTTCCTACAAGTCCATTACACCGATCAGAACACCGTGATAGACGGTGACAGATATCTGTATGTGGGCGATTATGAAAGTCTTTATCTGTACAACCTTTCAGGTTCCATAAGGAACGGGGCAAACCTCAAGCCGCAGAAATTGATGGAAATGCCTGATTACAGAGACAGAGCCAGCAGTTTCAACATACTGTTCCGCAACGACGGCTCATATTTCCAATACACGGGAGTAACCTATAATGAAATTGAGATACCGGGAGAGGCTTTAGCAGTAAATCCAGATGGCAGTCTGTCCCTGAAAGATGGTTACAGAATGCCGGAATTTGAATTCAATCCCCCTACTTACAAACTTATTAAACCTGATGGCAGCACAACACAGTTTGACATTTATCCCAAACTCCCTGATTTCAAGAACCCTCATAGGGCACACAATCTTTATCATTCTACCGTGAGATTATCCAATGATGGCCGGAAAGTGGTTGTAGTAGATGCATATCAGGACCGCATGACATTCATTGACCTGGAAACAGGCGATATGTTTGGCGTAAGGTGCCCGGATTTTGTGGATTTCGCCAAATATGCTGACGATGATGACTTTTCCTCAAAAGTTGTTGAAGGCGTATGGCAGGTGGTAACCTACGGAAAGCACATCTATGTGTTGTATGACCATAACACCGTCTTTGAAGAGGATGAGGAAGACAAGCCCATAGATCCCTCCATACGTGTATTCAACTGGGACGGAGAGTTTATAGCAGACCTCATCCCTGATGCACCTATCGACAATTTCTTCATCGATGACAAAACCGGCAAACTCATAGCCACAGATGATGACGAGCAGTTCTATATAGCCGATATCACATCCCTGACAAGAAACTTTGCCAAATAATCCCCTGTGACAAATCATTTGAATACAAAACCAATAATCAGAAAAATCATGAAACGATTATCCGCCTACGCCGCTATAGCAGTTTTTACATGTCTATTCACCATATCCTGTACCGATGATGCCCAGGGGCCCACAAAGGTCGATGCCACAAAATGGGACAAGAACCCTGAATCACATTTCACCTCCCAGCGTATAATCCCTCTTGAAACATCAGATGACATTCTGATGGGTGACATAAAGAGCATAAAAATCTATAATGATACCTATTTCATTCTTGATTCCCGTAATGTGATATTCCGTTTTGACAAGGATGGCAAGTATCTCTCCAAGATAGCACGTCAAGGGCGCGGACATGGCGAGTATAATGACATCAGAAGCATTGATGTGCTTGGAAATGAGGTATATACTCTTTCCAGTTTTGAAAAGAAAATACGTACCTACTCTTTTGACGGAGAGTTCCTCAGGGAGATAGACCTTAATGAACCATATTTTGATATGGCCGTTGAAGATAGTTACATTCTACTGTTTTCAAATAGATGCAACAACGGTTTCAAGAACTATGTCAAGATATCCCGGAATGGAGAGATACTGGATTCTTGGGATAATTTCAGCCAGAACACCAGCTTTATCATGGGAGGCAGGTTCCTGAACAGACAAGGCAGTTCCATACTCTATTTCAAACCTTTTGATTACCGCATATTTGAGTATGACGGAAACAGCTCAAAACAGATAGCTGAATTTGATTTCACCAATAACGAGCGTTACCCGCAGAGCGAGATGGAGGATATCGTGGCCTTTAATGATATGGTTAGGAATACTGAATACGTAAGACAGTTCAACTCAGCTGCTATGGTTGACAACAAACTTGTTGTTACCTATAGCATGTTTCTGGATGAATATGGCATAAAGGATTTTATAATCATAAATGACCTAGATGCCAACAAGTGCTACAACTACTGCTTACAGGAGCAGGGGTTATGCTCCACCCCGTTCCCCGGATACGGCTATTACCTGTGTGATAAGGCGTTGATAACATACTCATCAGCATCGGGCTTTATAATGGCTAACGGAGAAAAGGTTGATAAGGAGATACTCTCCAAGATATCTCCTGAAGGCAATCCGGTCCTGATGCGCTTTGAATTCAAGTCCGGAACCTCTGATAAATGATTTCCGTCCTACTGTGTACTTTGTATTGAAATTATTTGTACATTTGCACCCGTAAGCCGCAATACAGTCCTATTCAAGGAACTCCGGTAGCGGCAATCAATCTGAATTTTCATAACCCATACCTTACGTAATGTCAATGCACATAGAGTGTGCTCCAGATATTACTAAGGTCCGATAAAACAATGTACGATATACTTCAATTAAAGAGCAAGAGTCTTGAAGAACTTCAGGCACTTGCTGCCGAGATGGGCCTTAAGTCAGCCAAATCAACTGACAAGAACACTCTTGTTTATGACATTCTTGATGAGCAGGCAATATCGGCCTCAAAGAACACATCAGAGAGAGAGCGTAAGCCCAAGAACAGGATTGCACGCAAGGATAATCCCGAGAAGGTTTATACCGCAAACGGAGAGAAAGGCAAGCATAATCCTGCAGAGAAGAAGAGAGAGAAAGCTGAGCGTCAGAATCAGCAGCCCGAGCCTGTAAAACAGGAGAACAACGCTCCCAAGCAGGAGGCACCTGCTGTTGAGAAGCCCGCTGAAAGCCAGCCGGCACAGGCAGAGCAGACCGCTCAGGAGCCCGCACGCAAAAAGAAACCCGGCCGCACACGCCGTGAGCCCAAGGAGGCAGACAAGAGCAATGAACAGACTGCTCCCGTCCAGGAGAGCAAGCCCGCTGAGCAGCCCGCACAGGCAGAGCCGGCAGTAGCCGCACAACCCGCCGAGCAGCCGCAGCAGGATGCCCAGAAAGCCGGCAAACGTCGCGGCCGTCCACGTAAAGGACAAGCCGTAGAGGTTCCGCTCCCTGAGATTGATGAGGAGAACATCACCGCATCAACTGATGCCTTTGAGGATCAGGAACAGGAGCCCGTACGCATGCAGCAGCCGGAGCCCCTGCCCCAGCGTGAGCAACAGCAGGAGGAGAACCCGCAGGAGCGCAGGGACAATAATCACAAGTTCCAGCAGAACCGCGAGCAGAACGCTCCCGCAGAGCAGCCCATGCAGCAGCCCAACATGCCGCGACAGCAGCAGTACGGCCAGAACAACCAGCAGAACCAGAACAATCAGCCCAACCGCCGTCAGGAGGAGCGCATGTATGACTTTGGTGACTCACTCCGTGGTGAAGGCGTGCTGGAGATCATGCCTGATAACTACGGATTCCTGCGTTCATCAGACTACAACTATCTGGCATCACCTGATGACATATACGTATCACAGTCACAGATCAAGCTGTTCGGCCTTAAGACCGGCGATGTTGTGGAAGGTGTCATCCGTCCGCCACGTGAGGGTGAGAAATACTTCCCACTGGTAAAGGTATTCCGCATAAACGGCCTGGAGCCCTCTGTGGCACGTGACCGCGTTCCGTTTGAGCACCTCACCCCACTCTTCCCTGATGAAAAGTTTACTCTGTGCAATGGCAAGAATGACAACCTGTCAGCCCGCGTGGTGGACATGTTCGCACCCATCGGCAAGGGACAGCGTGCCCTGATAGTGGCCCAGCCCAAGACCGGTAAGACCATACTGCTCAAGGATATAGCAAACTCTATAGCTGCAAACCATCCTGAGGCTTACATGATAATGCTGCTCATTGATGAGCGCCCTGAGGAGGTTACCGATATGGCCCGCAGCGTAAAGGCTGAGGTTATTGCATCAACCTTTGATGAGCCCGCTGAGCATCACGTTAAGATTGCCAGCATCGTAATCGAGAAGGCCAAGCGCATGGTTGAGTGCGGTCATGATGTAGTGATATTCCTTGATTCTATTACCCGTCTGGCACGCGCCTACAACACCGTGGCACCTGCATCAGGCAAGGTACTCTCCGGTGGTGTCGATGCCAATGCACTCCACAAGCCCAAGCGTTTCTTTGGTGCCGCCCGTAATATTGAGAACGGAGGCTCACTCACAATAGTGGCTACCGCCCTTATCGATACCGGCTCCAAGATGGATGAGGTTATCTTTGAGGAGTTCAAGGGTACAGGTAACATGGAGCTCCAGCTGGACCGCAACCTGAGCAACAAGCGCATCTTCCCAGCCGTGAACATCGTGGCATCAAGCACCCGTCGCGACGACCTGCTGCTTGACCAGACCACCCTTGACCGCATGTGGATACTGCGCAAGTACCTGAGCGACATGAATCCTATCGAGGCCATGGAGTTTGTCAAGTCCCGCCTTGAAACCACTCAGGATAACGCTGAGTTCCTGGCCAGCATGAACTCCTGATACAGCATAAAAGAGTACAAAAGGGGACGGTTCTGTTTTGTATCTTTTTCCCGGAAAAGAGTACAAAACAGAACCGTCCCCTTTTGTACTCTTTTGTACATTTGCAACAGTTTTGCAGCGCCTAATCCTTGACATTTGTTGATTTGACGATTACTTTTGTCAGTAAATAAACATACATTGTTATGAAAATACGTAGAATTAGAATTCTCATTGCCAAGGGGTGGTACGTTGCCGTATGGTGCGTATCATATTCATTGTTTTCCTTGATTTGCAGTTTTGCCTCGGCCCAGAAACCGGTCGATAAGGCTGTGGTAACAAAGGATATCAAGGCCGGTGATATCATATCGGGCAAAGTTACAGATAATGAAGGCCCCATGATGATGGTCAATGTCACGGAGCGGGATTCAGATGACCGTGTAGTTGCGCATTGCGTAACTGATCTGGAAGGTGAATTTTCTTTGCGTCTGGTTAATCCCGCAAACAGATTAAAGATAACGTATGTGGGGTATAAGACAGTTGATACCTTGATAAACAGTACCTACTATGAAATCAGGATGAAAGAGAATGAGTCTTTGTCTAAAGTGGATATCACAGCTAACCGCAGGCTGGAAACAATGTACGGGCCTTTACCTCCTGCCCTAAATAATCCCCAGACTATGGTAAAACAGGCCATAAGCATGGATGAGTTTGAGGGTTTGGCCATTACAACGGTTGATGATAATCTGCAGGCATACGGTACTCCCAGACCAGGGCTCGATCTGGTATTTGAAGCAAGTGATCTTGGCCGTTCAAGGCCGTTGCTTGTCATGGACGGCCATGTCATAACCCGTGATGCTACAGCATGGGAGGGCATCGACCTTACGAAAGACACCTATTCAAAAGATGAACTGGCACAGATATTTGGAGTTAAAGCCAGAAAGATAAAGACAGTGAACATACTGAAAGATGAAGCCGCCGTAAAAATATGGGGAAACAGAGGTAGAAAAGGCGTCATAGAACTACGTACCCGAAAGGGAATCCGCATGGAAAAAAAGAACAAATGACACAAAGCGACTGTCCCTAATGGGTCATTTCACTTTCTATGGCCTGTTTGATTCTATCTCTAATTTCTTCTGGGGAGACATCATACTTGGGTTCCATACTATTGAAATCATCTCCCTTAGGGAAAAGTTGCGGAGAGAGAAGTCTGGAGTACATAATTTTTGAACGGATTCGGTGTCTTGAAAGATAACTGGCATAACTGATTGCATCTTCAAGTTTCATTCCGCTCTCCAGCAGACTGTATATATCATAATAATCCCTGAACACTGAACGGACACAGAGTGCAAAGACTTTCATTCCCAACATATCTTGAAGTGCTGGAGCCTTAAGGTTGTTGTATTGTAATCCAACATTAATTGCCTTGACGGGATTATCAGGACGGAAGAATGAAAGTTTCACCTTACTATCATTGATAAAAACCAGAAAGTGATCGCTTCCTAGTAACTCTTCCTTTGCATCAGGAAAGTATGACTTTATCTCTTTTATGATACCTCCAAAATCTAACTGAGGCCGATCTTTTCTGGTTCCAATCAATTCAAAATCAAGATCCTCACTCAAGCGATGGTTAAGCTGAATGGAAATGCCTGTCCCGCCACATAATAAGAGGTTCTTGATGCACTCCATTTTTGAAACGGTTTCAAAGACCTCTTGGGTTGAAGATGTCAGACCAGCTTCAATTGTACTTTTTGGATTAATAGGTTCTTGCATATCTTCTAATATAATTATCAGGGTTATGAATGGCAAACAACTTTACAGCAAGAATGTAGTTCAGTATATCCATTCGTTTGCCTTGACTCACAAGACGTTCTTTCCAGATTTTCTTAATATGGGCTTTGCTCCAGATACCAAAAAGTAATGGTAAGTCTTCAAGGTCCAAATGAACGAGCGAAGCTTCAATGACAGAATCATCATCCAGATGTTCAGGTATGCCGGAGTAAGACCAAAAACCACCATTGTTTTTGATCTTTTCCATAATCAAAAGCTTCTTTTCCTGTTTAGATTCCATTTGTTTACCTTCAAGTTCTTTCTTAACAAGTAATTGCGTCTGAGCTATAGCCAATGTTCCCGGAGTAAAACCCAGTTCCTGATCTAACCTGACAGAAAGAGGAATGGTGATTTCTCTCTTGCCGCAAAGGATGGCCGAGATAGTTTGGATATGCTCTCCCACCCTGACTGCCAGTTCCGTTTGGCTAATATTCAATTCGTTAAGCCTATTACGGATTATCTCTCCTACTGGAATTATTATAGTCTCATTGTCTGTCTTCATCGCCGCAAAGATAAATATTACAGAAATAATAAACAAATCTGTTTAATTTTTTATTGAGTCTCTTTTTTGCATTTTTAGTTTTACTTTTGGCAAGTTCCTGCAACCTATATATAGAACAATAACCCTAAAGATTATGAGAAGAATCCTTTTGTTTGCTGTTTTATCTGTTGTTACCCCCATTCTATGGGGGCAGAACGTGATACGCGGAATAGTCATTGACAGCCTTACCCGGGAGCCGTTGCCATCAGCTACGGTCTATATAAACGGTACCACCCACGGAACCACTACTGATGCTGACGGACGTTTTGAATTGGAAGGCATCTCCTACCCCGCTACAGTCATATCCAGCTTTGTAGGTTATAAGCCTAAAGCTCTGGATCTGACGCGTAATCCGGGCAGGCTGACCATCATGCTCAAGACAAACGATGAATTGCCGGAAGTAGATATATCGGGCAAGATTGATAAAAAAGACATGGAATATTTCAAGAGTATGTTCCTGGGCGATGACCGATGGGGCAAGCGTGCCACCATAAAGAATGAGAATGCCCTGAATTTTTACAGATCAGAGGAGACTTCATATGAAATCCGTAAGATAAGCCGTGTTTCATACAGTATCCCCACCATTTATGGAGGTTTAGTGGATAGGTATGAAGAATCTTACGATACTGCAAAAGTGAACAAGAGCGTATTCAGTGTGAAGGCCTCAGAACCCCTGATAATTGACTTGCCGTTATTGGGATATGAGCTTTATGTGGATCTGGTAAAATTCTCCGTTACAAAAGTAAGAAGCGTTACAAAGTGTAACATGTTGGGATTCTTTTACTACAAGCCATATGATAACGTGAATAAACGTAAGGCCAAGAGTTTTGAGAAAAACCGCAAGAGAGCATATTGGGGTTCAAGCCAGCATTTCCTCAGGTCTTTCTATGAGAGACGCTTATCTGAAAACGGATTCCTATTGACAAAACTTGAAAAATTAGAGAAAAAGAAGAAAAACTTATGGGTAGATAAAGCTGTTGACATCAAGAATTATTCCGCCCCTGTAGGAGACAACATGATGCAGATTTACGGCCTTAAGGATAAGGACCTGACAATAAGATACTACCACAGGAATGACGGATCACCCTATGTGGGTAAGGAAGAAGAAGCAAAAGGCATACGTTTTTATAATATGTCCGGACTTAAAATCTTGAAAGATACCTGCATGTTCTTTAAGGATGGTACGGTAATGGACAACAACATAGTGTTTACGCTTGAACTGTCCAAGAAAAAAGTTGGAGCTTGCCTTCCAGCCGATTACTATCCTCCTGAAGACACAAGCAGAATCAGCGTAAGGGATTCTGTAGATTATGCCAGTGAACTTATTAAGTTTGCCGATAACATACACCGGTTCAACAACCTGTTCCCGCAGGAGAAGGTCTATCTGGAATTTGACAATACGGCATACTTCCAGGGAGAAGACATCTGGTTCAAAGCCTTTGTGACACACGCTACAACGCTGGAACGTGCTCCCAGCGGAGTGCTGTATGTGGATTTCCTAGCACCCACAGGGCAGCTCATAAAGCAACAGAAACTTAAGATTGTGGCTGGTCAGGCAGATGGCGTAATCTCATTGCTTGATGCCGGCACGCAACAGACGCGTGAGAAACAGGGCATACTAGCCTACCCCAGCGGATTCTATGAGATAAGAGCATATACTCAGAATATGCTGGATTTCACTCCTGAGGCTGTTTTCTCACGCGTAATACCAGTTTATACCCAACCCAAGTATGTAGGTGAGTATGACCGCTCACATGTGGTAACTGAATCAAATAATCCTCTGATAGAAAAGATTCGTGGTAAATCAATAGTGAAGAATGACGCTGTCAATGTAACATTCTACCCTGAGGGAGGTGATCTGATATACGGCCTGCCTTGCAGAGTGGCTTTCAAGGCTACAGGCAGTGACGGATTCGGAATAGACGGTAAAATTGTGATTTCCGGCACCAAGATAAATCTTGGAATCGGAATGGGCGCATCAGTTATGCTTGATGCTGCCCTTGACTCCGCATTTACCGTTCATGACGGAATGGGATCATTCATTATCAAACGTAATGGAAATGAGAATGTATATTTCATAACCTCAGATGGTGAGAGAATACGTGTAAATCTGCCCAGGGCAGCCAGTAGCGGTTACTCAATGATGACCGATATGAACTCAGACAAACAGATGCAGGTAAATATATGGCGCACCAATGACTGCGTGGGTGAGCAGACTGCACTTGCTGTAACCTGCCGCGGTGATGTATTATATTTTGAGGAGATAAAGGATATGGAAAACAGCCAGCTTGACATAGACTGCTCTGAATGGCCGGTAGGCGTATGCCGCGTAACCCTGTTCAACAATGACGGCATGATTCTGGCGTCACGCAGCATATTCCACGGCGGCCCAGAACTATCCAGCCCCACCATTGCTGTCAATACAGACAGCATGTCACGCCAGTCATTGGACAAGGAGGTCATAGAGTTCACACTCACTGACCAGGAGGGCAACCCGTTCCGTGACCGTTTCTGTCTTTCTGTGCGTGATGCTACAGACTACGGTAGCGGGCGTACAGATAATCTACGAACCAACCTGCTGCTGTCATCAGACCTGAGGGGATACATTCATGATCCCGCCTGGTATCTGGAAAGTGATGATGATGAGCACCGTGAAGCGCTTGATCTGCTCACTCTTGTGCAGGGTTGGGAGCGCTACGAGTGGCAGACTATGGCCGGACTGAAAGAGTTTGAGGAGAAACACCGTATTGAGGAGAGCCTCACCATGAACGGATGGATACTCTCATACGGAAAGCGTGAACCCGTATCGGACATAGGTGTATATGCATCAGTAATACCTGATGATGACAAGACGCTGTTTGAGAGTTTTGACTACCAGACAGATTCTACAGGTTACTTTGGGTTTAACATGTCTGACTTTTACGGAAAAGGTAAGTTTACCATTCATATCATGTCACATAAGAAGAACGGTGAATCCAAGTATGAGACCAGCAAACGCATACGTTTTGAACGCGGAGACAGGCCTCAGCCCAGACCATACATGATTCAGGAGACAGACCTTAGACACAACACTAATCAGGTAGAGGGTTACAAGGTAGATTACACGGATTATGACCTAACTCCTGCACAACGCCGCAAACTGGGAAAGATAATTGATGATGTTGATATAGAAGAGGAGACTCAAAGGCGCCGCTTTATTGATTATGATACCTTCACCTCATTTGAGGCTGAGGAGGATGCAGAGTTTGAACTGGATCAGGGTGAATACACCACTGACCTGCGTGGCTACTTCTTGGAACGGGGCATCAGATTCGGAGTTGAAGAGCTTGGTGCAATATCTAATGGATCAGCAGAATCAGGTAATAACACATCTGCGGAATCAGGAGATAATGCAAATTCAGGAATAGGATCCAGCAATTGGAGTTCATCAAAAACAAAGTATCTCAATCCGTTATTTTATGTACATAATCAGGAGAAATTGCTGACACAATATCCGTTTGATGATCCCTATTCAATTGATATGATTGATGTCAAAAGCATTATAGTTTATGATGAGCCCAAGTATCCCAGGGATATGGTAGATCTCTTTCCCCTGATGATGGAATGGGTTAAGAAACATGCAGGACTGGCCCCTCCAGGAGTGCCTGCAGCAGATTTTCAGGTATTCCTATTAACTAACTTTACCAGATTCAACATTATAGACGTACAAATCAAGAATGACCGCGAACTGCTCTTTTTCAATGAGATAAGGAATCTGGGAAAGAGGAGCACTACTGTAAAAGGGTTCACCAAGCCCGTGCAGTTCTACTCACCACAGTATCCTGACGGCCCGATAGAAGGAACTGTTGATCCGCGCCGCACCCTCTATTGGAATCCCAACGTGATTACTGATGAAGATGGCCATGCCCACGTGGAGTTCTACAACAACAGCTTCACCCGCCGCTTCACCATCAACGCCGCCGGCATAACTGCCTCTGGTATACCCTATATCCTTAACCAGAATTGGTAATATGAAAAGATTATTGTTTGCTCTATTATCTCTTGTTTCCACTATTCTATTTGGGCAGAGTACCGTTACAGGCGTTGTTGTTGATAGCCTGACGCAGGAGCCGCTGCAATCTGCTACGGTCTATGTTAATGGAACTACGCAGGGTACCACTACAGATTCCGATGGACGTTTTGAACTGAAAGAGGTATCATTCCCTGCTACAGTCATATTCAGCTTTGTAGGTTATGAGCCGCAGGCTCTGGATCTGGTGCGTAATCCGGGTGAACTGAAAATCTTGCTCAAGGCCATTGAACTGCCTGAGATTGAGGTATCGGGTAAACCCGATAAGGATTATAAAAAGGATTTGGAGTATTTCAAGACCATGTTTCTGGGCAAAGACCAATGGGGCAGCCGTGCAACAATAAAGAATGAAGATGCTCTGATTTTTCATAAGACGACCCAAACCTCATATGACATAAGGCGAATAGGCCGGAGCTCATATAATATCCGAACTATCCAGGCAGATGTGATGGAAAGACGTGAAGAATATAATGATACGGCAATAGTGAACAAGACTGTGTTCAGTGCATGGGCCACAGAACCCCTGATAATTGATTTGCCTGTATTAGGATATGAGCTGTATGTGGATCTGGTAAAGTTTACGGTTGAGGAGTATAAATCGCAGACTCATTCCGATATACTGGGCTACTTTTACTATAAGCCATATGAGAATGTCAGGAAACGGCAGGCGGTGAGCATTGAAGAAAACCGCAAAAAAGCATATTGGGGTTCAAGCCAGCATTTCCTCAGGTCCCTCTTTGAGGACCGTTTGGCTGAGAACGGATACATACTGTCAATGCCTGAAAAGATTGTTAAGGGAAAGAAAAGCATAACATCACAGATTCCTGTTGATATTAAAAAGTATTCTGCAGCCGTAGGAGATGACATATTGCAGATTCATGACCTTAAAGACAAAGAGCTTACAATAAAGTACTATTACAAGTTTGACGGATCTCCCAATCCCTGGGGAGAAGAAGTAAGAGGTATCCGCCGTTATTCCAAATCCGGAATGAAAATCATGGAAGATGACTGCCTGTTCCTCAGGAATGGTACCGTTATGGATAATAATATGGCGTTTATCGGCAACATGTCAAATAGAAAAGTTGGCGCTTGCCTGCCGGCTGATTACTATCCGCCGGAAGATACAAGCAGAATCAACGTAAAAAGTTCTGCCGATTATGCCAGTGAACTCATTAAGTTTGCTGATAACATACATCATTTCAACAGCCTGTTCCCGCAGGAGAAGGTCTATCTGGAGTTTGACAATACGGCATACTTCCAGGGAGAGAATATCTGGTTCAAAGCCTTTGTAACACACGCTACTACGCTGGAACGTGCTCCCAGTGGGGTGCTGTATGTGGATTTCCTGGCACCCACAGGGCAGCTCATAAAGCAACAGAAACTAAAGATTGTGGCCGGACAGGCAGACGGTGTAATCACATTGCTTGATGCCGGTACGCAGCAGACACGTGAGAAACAGGGCATACTGGCCTACCCCAGCGGATTCTATGAGATAAGGGCTTATACTCAGAATATGCTGGATTTCACTCCTGAGGCTGTTTTCTCGCGCGTAATACCAGTTTATACCCAACCCAAGTATGTAGGTGAATATGACCGCTCACATGTGATAAGTAATCAGGATAATCCTCTTGTCGAGAAAATACGCGGTAAAACCATAGAACCAAAACGCAGTGTCAATGTCACATTTTATCCGGAGGGAGGCAATCTGATATACGGCCTGCCATGCAGAGTGGCTTTCAAGGTCACAGGCAGTGACGGGTTCGGAACAGACGGAGCGCTTGTGATAACTAGCACTGAAAACGCATTTGTATGGGGTAATATGGTTGCATATACGACTAAAAATACCCGTCAGGACTCTGTGTTTACGGTGCATGACGGAATGGGATCATTCGTATTTACACCCGATGGCTCAGAGACAGTAAAATTCATAACCTCTAATGGTGAGAGTTTCCGTTGCAAATTGCCTAAGATAGAAGATGGAGGTTACTCCATGATGTCCGATATGATATCGGACTCTCTGATGCAGGTGAATATATGGCGTACCGATGGCTGCATCGGAGAGCAGACTGCACTTGCAGTAACCTGCCGTGGTGAAGTGTTGCACTTTGAGGAGATAAAGGATATTGACAACAGTCAACTTGAAATAGACTGCTCAGAGTGGCCGGTAGGTGTATGCCGTGTGACTTTATTCAATAAGGACGGCAATATCCTCTCATCACGCAGCATATTTCATAGAGGTTCTGAATTCAGCAGCCCCACAATAACGATAAGGACAGACAGCATGTCCAGACAGTCATTGGACAAGGAGGTCATAGAGTTCAGACTTACTGACCAAGTGGGCAATCCGTTCCGTGACCGTTTCTGCCTCTCAGTGCGTGATGCCACAGACTACGGCGGCGGGCGTACTGATAACCTACAGACCAACTTGTTGCTCTCATCGGATTTGAGGGGATACATTCATGATCCCGCCTGGTATCTGGAAAGTGATGATGAGGAGCACCGTGAAGCACTGAATCTGCTCACAATGGTTCAGGGTTGGGAACGCTACGAATGGCAGACTATGGCGGGACTGAAAGAGTTTGAGGAGAAACACCGTGTAGAGGAAGGCCTCAACATGAACGGATGGATACTCTCATACGGCAGACGTCAACCCGTGTCAGACATAGGTGTATATGCATCAGTAATACCTGAAGATGACAAGACACTGTTTGAAAGTCTTGATTACCAAACGGATTCAACCGGTTATTTTGGATTTGATATGTCTGACTTTTACGGAAACGGTAAGTTCGTTATTACATTAATCTCAAACAAGAAGAACGGAGACTCAAAATTTGAGACCAGCAAGCGCATCCGTTTTGAACGCGGAGACAGACCACGCCCCAGGCCATACCTTATTCAGGAGACAGACCTTAGGCACAACACTAATCAGGTAGAGGGTTATAAGGTGAATTACACGGATTATGACCTCACCCCGGCACAACTCCGCAAACTGGGAAAGATGATTGATGATGTTGATATAGAAGAGGAGACTCAAAGGCGCCGTTTCATAGATTATGACACCTTTACCTCATTTGAGGCTGAGGAGGATTCTGAACTGGAACTGGATCAGGGTGAATTCACTACTGATCTGTTTGGCTACTTTCTTGAGCGGGGCATCAGATTGGATCCGGATGAACCGGACCCTATATTTGGATTGTTCGCAGAATCAGAATCTGAAACATCTTCAGATTCAGAGTCAGGAGATAAAACGAATTCAGAAAATAACTCATTCGGTAGTAATTCAGCAAAAAGTTTGTCCATCCATCCGGTCTATTATATACATAATAATGAGAAATTGCTGACGCATAAACCGTTTGATATGCCTAAGTCTATTGATATGATTGATGTCAAAAGCATTATCGTTTATGATGAACCTAAATATCCCAGGGAGTTTCAAGATCTCATTCCTTTGATGAGAGAATGGGTTAGAAACCATGCGGGTGCAACTCCTCCGGGAGTACCTGTCAATGACAATGAAATCTGTCATGGAGACTTTTGGTGTTGGCTTGACAACAGCTGGAAAAGATATACTCTTGTAGATGTACAAATAAAGGAAGACAGAGAACTGCTTTTTTACAATGAAATAACAAATCTTGGTCATCGTACCACTACTGTAAAGGGTTTCACCAAGCCAGTGCAGTTCTACTCACCTGAGTACCCTGATGGCCCGATAGAAGGCACTGTTGATTCCCGCCGCACCCTCTACTGGAACCCCAACGTGATAACTGATGATAATGGCCGTGTCCGCGTGGAATTCTACAACAACAGCTTTACCCGCCGATTCACAATCCGCGCCGCAGGCATCACTGCTTCCGGTGTACCCTATATCCTTAACCAAAATTGGTAACTTAATCCTTTTTGCAATTATGAAACGCCTTATTACTTTAACCCTAACATTAGCCCTGTGCTTTCCTACTGTCCGTGTAAGTGCAGAGGATTTTGACATGCAGGATCCTGATGAATCCGCCAGCATCACAAATGACCTGATGCGTTTTGCGGGTAACATACACCAATTCAACAGCATCTTCCCGCAGGAGAAGGTCTATCTGCAGTTTGACAACACATCATACTACGCAGGTGAAACCATATGGTTCAAAGCGTTCGTAGTCAATGCATCAACGCTTAGGAGGGCGCAGAGCAAGGTGCTGTACGTGGATCTTATCTCGCCCACGGGCGTACTGCTCAAGCAGCAGAAGCTCAAGGTGGTGGCCGGGCAGGCTGACGGCTCTTTTCCGCTGATGGACGGAGCAACAGAGCAGTCACGTGAGAAGATGGGAGTGATTGAGTATCCCAGCGGATTCTATGAGATAAGGGCATATACCAACTATATGCTCAACTTCAATGAGGAGACGGTCTTTTCTCGTGTGTTTGCTGTATATGAGAAACCCAAAAAGGAGGGAAACTACTATGTGGAGCCTCCTACCATAAGACAGCGTTTGGAGAAGACGCAGGAGGAGATTCGTCCCGAGACGGAGAAACTGCGCAGGATAAACTGTGAGTTCTATCCTGAAGGGGGACATATTGTTATGGGCAAGCCCTGCCGTGTGGCATTCAAAGTTACTGATGACACCGGACTGGGGATAGATGCAGATGGGGTTCTTGACGATACCGGCATTACATTCAGTACTGTTCATGACGGGATGGGATGGTTTACCTTCACCCCTACTACACGCAGGAGCAACGTCACCATAACAACCTTGGACGACAAGTCCAAGTCTTTCTCTCTCCCTGTTGCGGAAGTGAGCGGCGTGACTCTGCAGGTGGATGTTTCTGATACGGATGTGATGCTGCTGCGCATGGACTGTACGCCGGAGCTGGCGGGACAGACGCTGGGCGTGGCTATTACCTGCCGCGGGGAACTGGCTGATTTCTGTACTATAGAGACTGGCACGCAAGCGGTGGATAAGACTCTGTCTGTGGAAGGCATCCCTGAAGGTGTATGCAGGGTCTATCTGTTTGGACGTGACGGCAGCATTTATGCCAGCCGCTCTGTCTATCACCACAGCAGTAAGCTTTCACCATCTATTGAGGTTTATGCTGATAAGGACAAATACGAGCCTTTTGAGAAGGTGGCGCTCCACTTCAGCCTCAAGGACGGACGTGGCAACCCCTTCCGTGACCGCTTCTGTCTGTCGGTACGCGACACGCGCAGTCAGGGTAACATTCTGGCTGATGACCTGCGCACGTCACTGCTGCTCTCATCTGACCTGAGAGGTTTCATTGAAGATCCTTCGTGGTACTTTGACTCAGAGTCACAGGAACGTGATGAGGCGCTGGACCTATTGATGCTGGTACAGGGATGGGAGCGCTATGACTGGCAGACCATGACCGGGCAGAAGGAGTTCCGCGAGAGACACAGGGTTGAGGAGAACCTGACTCTGAACGGTTGGGTGATGAACTCATCGGGTAAGAAGCCCATGGACAGCATAGAGGTGGTGGCGGCGCTAATGCCTACTGACAAGACGCTGTCTGAGACTTACTCATACAAGACTGACTCATCGGGCTACTTCGGGTTTGACATAGGAGCTGACTTCTATGACAAGGCACGCTTCTCCATAAGCGCACAGCCCAAGAGGAAACGGCTGATTGGACCTGATGCGCGCATAGTGTTTGACCGTTCCTTGCCTCCTGCCATACGTGCATTCCAGCCGCAGGAGTTGGTGTTCACGGGACTGATATCGGCTCCCGGGAAAAAGAACAGGAAGAAAGAGAGTGCCGCTCCTGAGGATGACTTGGAGACACTGATAAGCATGGACAATGGCATCGTACTGCCGGAGGTTGAGATTGATGAGGAGCGCATGTACATAGATTACTTCACGTTCACCGCTTATGACGTGGTAAAGGATGTTGAGGTGGAGCTGGACAAGGGGGACTACTCTACTGACCTTTATGGTTATCTGCTTGACAAGGGGTATGATGTTTTTGTGGAAACCAAACCATCAGAAGAAGGGGAAGTGCTCGTAGAATTATTAATAAACGGATTTTGGCCTTTCTTCTATGTCCATGATGCCAATAGGTAC
>Ga0265298_10004107_pt1 | contig 18798 bp, 17 predicted proteins | sample AusTroGonzalo_MG_3_FD_193486 | JGI IMG/M metagenome (GOLD analysis project Ga0265298, IMG submission 193486) | Bovine rumen microbial communities from tropical cattle in Woodstock, Queensland, Australia - Gonzalo_01 | ecosystem: Host-associated > Mammals > Digestive system > Stomach > Rumen ... | reverse complement strand
CGTCCACATAGTTGAAGTGCAGTTTCTCGCTCACTTTCTGGCCGGCCGAGGAAACCACCTTGTAGTTGTCCTTCACTTTCTCACCCTGGTACATGAACGGCTTCATGGCAACTTCGCCGCCGTCGAACACGATCACGGGGGTCACTTCCATCGTGACCTTGGGGTTGAAGTAATCCTTGGGATAGGTAACCGTGACGTTGGCGTCAATGTTGCCGTTCACCACTTCCAATACGCCGGGAACGCAGACTACCTTGACGTTCTCGGCCATCTGCGCCATTTTTTCGGGGGAAGCGCAAGCCACCGCGGCGGCCATCAGGACCACCGATGCGAAAAATTTAAGACTCTTTTTCATATAGTATATACTTTTAGTGTCCAGAAGGCAAATATAAGCAATTATTTCAAAAAATTCGTAAATTTGCGGAACTATGGACCTGCAAGCCTTAAAAAACAAATACGATATCATAGGCAACGACCCCGCCCTGAACGATGCGCTGGAAACCGCGGTGAAATTCGCCCCCACCGGTCTCAGCGTCCTCATCCAGGGAGAGAGTGGCGTGGGTAAGGAGAGTTTCGCCCGCATCATCCACCAGTTCTCGGCCCGCCGGCAAGGCGCGTTTTTCGTGGTGAACTGCGGGGCCCTGCCCAAGGAGCTGGTGAATTCGGAACTGTTCGGCCATGTGAAAGGGTCCTTTACCGGTGCCACCGACAACCGCAAGGGCTATTTTGAGGAGGCCGACGGGGGCACCCTCTTCCTGGACGAGATTGCCGAACTGCCCCTGGAATCCCAGGCCCTGCTGCTGCGGGTGCTCCAAAGCGGCGAATACCGCAAGGTGGGCTCCAACAAGGTGGAGCACACGGACGTGCGCATCGTGGCGGCTACCAATGTCCATCTGTACGAGGCCGTCCGGCGCGGCAAATTCCGCGAAGACCTGTATTTCCGCCTGTCGGCCGCCCAGATCCGCATTCCGCCGCTCCGGGACCGCCGGGGCGATATATACCTGCTTTTCCGCAAGTTCACGTCGGATTTTTCCGAGGTGAACGGCATGTGCAAGATTTCCCTGCGCCCGGAGGCCATCCGCCTGCTGGAGCATTACCGCTGGCCCGGCAACATCCGTCAGCTCCAGGGCTTTACCCAGAGCCTCACGGCCCAGTTGTCCGTGAAGGTGACGCCCACGCTGCAGCGCATCGAACTGTCGGCCTCCGACCTCTTGCCGCTGATGCCCCGGGAAGAGGGAGAACCCATTCCCGTGCTCTATGAGGGCCCCCAGCCTTCGTCTTCCTTCCCTTCGGACGAGCGTCAGGCCATCTTCAAGGCCATTTTCGACCTCAAGCAGGAGGTGGATGCCCTGAAGGCCCGCCTGGACCGCCGGGAACTGCCGCCGCTGCCGTCTTCCCTTCCCTCGGCCCGGTCCGAAGAACCCGCCCAGGAGGCCGAATGGCAGAGCCAGGAGATGGAACCCGAGCCGGCGCAGGATCTGTCCATCCGCCGCACCGAAGAAGAACTCATCCGCCAGGCCCTGGAAAAATACCACGGCAACCGCAAGAAGGCCGCCGAGGAACTGGGCATGAGCGAACGCACCCTGTACCGTAAATTACCCGCCGAATACCGCAAGAAATGAAATCCGCTTTCCGGCATACGCTGCTTCGGCTTGCCGTCGTGACGCTCGTTGTCATGGCCGGCCTCACCACCTCCTGCGGCATCTATTCCTTCTCCGGCACCTCCATCCAGCCGGACGTGAAGACCATCAGCATACCCTATGTGGAATACAAGGCCCTCCGGGTGAATCCTTCCCTGTCCGGCGACATGACGGAAGCCCTCCAGGAAAAATTCCGCAAGCTCACCCGCCTGGAACAGGTGGATGTGGATGCCGACCTGGAACTGGTGTGCGAGATCACCGGTTACGACGTGAAGGCCACCGCCGTCACGGCCGATGAACAGGCCGCCCAGAACCGCCTCACCGTCACCGCCAAGATTAATTTCTCCAATAAGAAATATCCGGAAGACAACGTGGAGAACAAGACCTTCTCGGCCTACGAAGACTTCGATGCCACCCAGTCGCTGGATGCCGTGGAGGCCACGCTGTGCGAGACCATCGTGGAAAAACTGGTGGAAGACATCTTTAACGCGACCGTAGCGCAATGGTAGGCGGCTCCTTTATAGATATTCACAAGCTCACGCTGGAAGAACTGGCGGGGGTGGTGAACCTGTATCCCTGGTATGGCGCGGCCCGTGTGGAATGGTGCCGGCGCATGTCGGGCGTGGGGGGAGACAGCTGGGGCGTGGACCAGTTTGCCCGCGAGGCCCTGTATGTGGGCGACCGGCGCATCCTGTCGGCCCTGGTTCGCAGCGCGGCCAAGGCCGACTGTTCCGACAGCGAGGTATCCCGCCTCATCGCTTCGCTGGTGGCGCCGGAGCCCCAGGCATCGGCCCAGGAAAGCCATCCCGTGCGCGTGGTGGGGGGCGACTATTTCTCCCAGTCCCAGTACGACAATGTCCGCAGCAGCGTGGATAATATCTTCACCCGTTTTGCCGCCAAACCCCGCACGCCGGAGACGGATGCCGGCGAGGACGTGTCCGATATGGCCGACCGTTTCGCCACCGAAACCCTGGCCCGGATCTTTGCCGAACAGGGCCGGACAGAGGAGGCCAGACGCATTTATTCCCGTCTGGTTTTGGATTTTCCGGAAAAAAGTGCTTACTTTGCAGCCCTTATTGACAAATTGAATTAAAATTAGATAAATATGTTTACTGTTCTGATTGTCCTGATCATTCTTGCGGCGGTTCTGCTCATCGCAGTCGTCCTTCTGCAAAACGGCAAGGACGGCGGTCTTGCCACCAACTTCACCTCCGCCAACCAGACCCTGGGCGTGCGCCAGACGGCCACCATCCTGGAGAAGGCCACCTGGTACCTGGTCGCCTTCATCCTGGTCCTGAGCATCATCACCGTATTCGTCGCCCGTGGCGGCACCCAGCGTGGCACCAACGACGCCGTGAGCACGGAAATCCTCAACCAGGCCGACCAAGCCGCCGACGAGGTTCCCGCCCTCCCCATCCCCCAGGACAACCCTGAGGCAGCAGACGCCGAGTAATCCATCTCGCGATTTTCCATCCCCTATCGCCGGAACGTCTCAACGCTCCGGCGACTTTTTTGTCCGGCCCCTTTTTTCTGGCACTTAACTCCATGTGGCTCGGTGTTTTGCTAATAGCGCTGCTTTGACACCCCCTCTCTCATTCTCCGTTAATACTAGAGCACGGTGGTTTGCACAGCAAGCGTTTTTGTTAATATATTGAAAACCAACCAAATATGCATTCTCCTTGCGGCGATTTGACCGCAAGGAAATTGTGCAACTTGCTAAGAATAAGCACTTTAACAAAAACGCGTCATGTGTCGTCGAAAGGGTCCGGAACGCTGGTCCTCGCTCAGCCGGCGGAAACGGGGCCGTCCCGGTCGCTGGACGTCGCAACTCCTCCTTTTACGGCCCCGGCCTTTGGCCTGGCCCGTAACGTCGTCGAACAAGCTCCGTCCTGCCGCCTTCGGCGTCACCGCTCCCTCCCCGGGCCCTCGCGCACTCCCGTTTCCGCCCATTCGCTCCGGAATCAGCGCCCCGCCTCTCCGTCATGTCCGGCCCCGACCGGCCATCTGTCGCCCTGTTGTCGTCATGGCCGCCCTCCCGTCGTTTGTCAGACCGGAAACCGTCATGGCCAGCCCCGACCGGCCATCTCTTCCACCAAGCCATCATTTTTGCTCATTTTTGTCGGCTTGGCGGTCAATTTTTCCCGCCAGGCCGTCATTTTCGGCCGTTTTTGCTGGCTCAGCGGTCATTTTTGTCCGCCAGGCCATCATTTTGGGCTGTTTTTGCTGGCTCGGCGGTCGTTATTGTCCGCCATGCCGTCATTTTCGGCCATTTTTGTCGGCTTGAGTGTCGTCATGGCCGGCCCCGACCGGCCATCTCTTCCACCAGGCCATCATTTTGGGCTGTTTTTGCTGGCTCAGCGGTCGTTTTTGTCCGCCAGGCCGTCATTTTCGGCCCTTTTTGCTGGCTTAGCGGTCGTTTTTGTCCGTCAGACCATCATTTTTGCTCATTTTTGTCGGCTTGGCGGTCAATTTTTCCCGTCAGGCCATCATTTTCGGCCCTTTTTGTCGGCTTGAGTGTCGTCATGGCCGGCCTGATTGGCTGCCTTTTTGTTCTGGTACTTAAAATTTTACGAATCAGTGCTTTATGGGATTTTTCTCCGCTCAGCATGGCGGAGTCGCTTTTTGTAAGCCGCTCATCTGCCAAAATGTCAGTATTACCGGGAAGGGAATGGAGATTGATGGTTCTGTATTGCCCTGCTTAATGGGCAAAAAGGAGCATAACACTATGGCAGACAACAATAACAACACATTTTTACAGCGCTTCGCCATCAATTTGAACGAGCGCGCGGCAAAGGGCGCCCTGGATCCGGTCATCGGCCGGGACGACGAGATTCGTCGGGTGCTCCAGATCCTGAGCCGAAGGACCAAGAACAACCCCATCCTGGTGGGCGAGCCCGGCGTGGGCAAGACCGCCATCTCGGAAGGCATTGCCCAGAACATCGTGAACGGGCAGGTGCCCGAGAACCTGAAATCCAAGCAGGTCTATTCCCTGGACATGGGCGCCCTCATCGCAGGCGCCAAATACCAGGGCGAGTTTGAGGAGCGGCTCAAGGGCGTGGTCAAGGAAGTGGTGGACAGCGCCGGTGAAATTATCCTTTTCATCGACGAGATCCACACCCTGGTGGGTGCGGGCCGCAGCTCCGGCGCCATGGACGCGTCCAACATCCTGAAGCCGGCGCTGGCCCGTGGCGAACTCCGGACCATCGGCTCCACCACCCTGGATGAGTACCAGAAATACTTCGAGACCGACAAAGCCCTGGAGCGGCGTTTTCAGATGGTGATGGTGGACGAGCCGTCGCCGGCCGAATCCATCGCCATCCTGCGTGGCCTGAAGGAGCGCTACGAGAACCACCACAAGGTGCGCATCGAGGACGACGCCCTCATCGCCGCCGTGAACCTGAGCCACCGCTATATCACCAGCCGGTTCCTGCCGGACAAGGCCATCGACCTGGTGGACGAGGCGGCCTCCAAGCTCCGGCTGGAAATGAACTCCGTGCCGGAACCCATCGACGACCTCAACAGCGCCATCCGCCAGAAAGAAATTGAGCGAGAGGCTATTAAGCGCGAAGGCGTATCCATGAAGCTGGAGAAACTGGAGGCCGAACTCAAGGAACTCCAGGCCCAGCGCGACGTGCTCATGAAGCGTTGGAATGAGGAAAAGGATATCCTTAACGGCCTGCAGACCGCCCGGCAGCAGATGGAGGACCTGAACCTCCAGGCCAAGACGGCCGAACGAAACGGCGACTACGCGAAGGTGGCCGAAATCCGCTACGGCAAGATGGCGGCTACCCAGAAGCAGATTGACGAGCTCACCGCCAAAGCCGAAGCCATCCAGGATCCCATTGTCACCGAGGCGGTTACGCCCGAGGATATCGCCGAGGTGGTGGCCAAATGGACCGGCATCCCCGTGAAACGGATGCTGGAGAGCGAGAAGGAAAAGCTCCTGCGGATGGAGGCCGAACTGCACCGCCGCGTGGTGGGTCAGGACGAGGCCATCCGCGCCGTGGCCGATGCTGTGCGCCGCAACCGGGCCGGCCTCAGCAACGAAAAACGCCCCATCGGCTCGTTCCTGTTCATGGGCACCACCGGCGTCGGCAAGACCGAACTGGCCAAGGCGCTGGCCGAGTTCCTGTTCAACGACGAGAACATGATGACCCGTATCGACATGTCCGAGTACCAGGAGCGGCACACCGTCTCGCGGCTCGTGGGCGCGCCTCCGGGATACGTGGGCTACGACGAGGGGGGCCAGCTCACCGAGGCCGTCCGGCGCAAACCCTACTCCGTGGTGCTGCTGGACGAGATTGAAAAGGCCCATCCGGACGTGTTCAATGTCCTCCTGCAGGTGCTGGACGACGGCCGGCTCACCGACAACAAAGGCCGCACCGTGGACTTCAAGAACACCATCCTCATCATGACCTCCAACGCCGGGGCCGATATCATCCAGTCCTACATGGACCGGCTTCCGGAAGTGACCGGCGTGGACATGCAGGCCATCGCCACGCGACGCGCCCTGCTGGACGAATGCCGCGACAAGGTGGTGGATGTCCTCAAAATGACCGTCCGGCCCGAATTCCTGAACCGTATCGACGAGATCATCATGTTCGATCCGCTCACCCGGGCCGATATCCGGGAGATCCTCCACATGCAGGAGACCGAACTGCAAAAGAAGCTCACCGACAGCGGCATCACCCTTCGTTTCACCCCGGCCTTCGAAGACCATATGCTGGAGCATGGCTACGACCCTGCCTACGGTGCCCGTCCCATCAAACGCCTGATGCAGCGGGAGTTGGTGAACCTCCTGGCCAAACGCATCCTGGAAGGCAGCGTGCACAAAAACGCCGCCGTGACGGTGGACTCCGTGGGCGGCGAGGTCCTTGTCACTGGCGCCTGATCACCTGTCCGTTAATTCTTTATACAAAGTAACTCAGCCCCTCGAGGCGGAGTTACTTTTTGTAAGGCGCTGGTAGTTGGCTGGTTAAGAGCCAGTAAGATTACACCTCGGTGGCGGTGGCGAACTCGGAGAGGAAACGCATGTCGTTCTCGAAGTAGTGGCGGAGGTCATTGACCTGCCACTTGAGCATGGCGATGCGTTCCACGCCCATGCCGAAAGCGAAGCCGCTGTACTGGGCCGGGTCGATGCCGGAAGCGCGCAGCACGTTGGGATCTACCATGCCGCAGCCCATGATCTCCAGCCAGCCGGTGCCTTTGCAGATGTTGCAGCCCTTTCCCTTGCAGATGTTGCAGCTCACGTCCACCTCGGCTGAGGGCTCGGTGAAGGGGAAGTAGGAGGGACGCATGCGGATTTCGGTTTCGGGGCCGAACATCTCGCGCGCGAACAGGAGGATGGCTTGTTTAAGGTCGGCGAACGTGACGTTCTTGTCAATGTAGAGGCCTTCTACCTGATGGAAGATGCAGTGGGCGCGGGCCGATATGGCTTCGTTTCTGAACACGCGGCCGGGGCACACCACGCGGATGGGCAGGGACTGCGTTTCCATGGTGCGCACCTGCACGGAGGAGGTGTGCGTGCGCAGCAGCAGCGGATTCACATGGCCGGTGCTCACGAAGAAGGTGTCCTGCATCTCGCGGGCCGGGTGGTTGGGCGGGAAGTTCAGGGCCTCGAACACGTGGTAGTCGTCTTCGATTTCCGGACCTTCGGCCACATCATAGCCGAACTTGCGGAAGATATCCACGATTTGCTGGCGGACGATGGATACGGGGTGGCGGGAACCCAGGGGGAAGGCATCTCCGGGCATGGTGAGGTCTTCCTTGGGCGCGGCGGCCACGGCGGCGCTTTCCGCAGCGGCTTTGAGTTCTTCGATGCGGGCGAGGGTGGCTTTCTTGAGTTCATTCAGCCGCTGGCCGTATTCCCGCTTGAGCTCCGGCGCAACGGTGCGGAACTCTTCCATGAGGGCGGTGATTTCGCCCTTCTTACCCAGGAAACGCACCCGGGCGTCTTCCACTTCTTTCTGGGTGGCGGCCCGCAGGGCATCCAATTCCTGGAATATCTGTTCAATGGCTTCTTTCATGGCTTCATCGCAATTAGCTTGCAAAGATAACTATTTTTTTCGCTTGTCGCGTGATTTCTTCTGCCGGGCACCGCCGGATTTGAGGTACTTTTTCCACTGCTCGTCCGTGAACAGCTTCTGGTAGGCCTGGTCAATCTGCTCCCGCCACTTGTCCTGGACGTTGATGTACAGGTCTGTGTTCTCCACTTTGGCCTGCTGCAGGGCCTCCAGTTCCTTGGTCATGGCCTTGTAGTCATGGGTGAGGATGGAATCCACATAATACTCCTGCCAGTACTCCAGGTTCAGCAGTTCGCTGAGCCGGGTCACTTCCTTATCTACAAATTCCAGCAGCTGTTTTTCCTTTTCTTCCGGCGTTTGGGGCGGATTCTGCCCCTGCAGCGCCGTGGCGAAGAGGGTAATCGGCAGGAGAATGCACGATAAACGATAAAAATTCATATCTTTGTAATTCCTAATGTCTTGAATGACAAAAGTACGCAATTAATCGAAAAAGCGCAAAAACGATGAAGAATTCCATATGGAAAGGAGGGCTGGCGGCCCTGTTGGTATTCTTTTCGGCCCAGAAGGCCGATGCCTGCACCAATGTCATCATCACAGGCGGCGCCAGCAAGGACGGTTCCGTGCTGGTTTCCTATGCGGCCGATTCCCACTACCTCTTCGGGGAACTGTACTACCATCCCGCCGCAGACTGGGGCCCCGGCGCCATGCTCAAGGTCTATGACTGGGACTCCAACCGCTACCTGGGGGATATTTCCCAGGTGCCCCATACCTACCAGACGGTGGGCAATATGAACGAGTACCAGGTCATCATTACCGAAACCACCTGGGGAGGCCGGCCCGAACTGGAAGACAAGCGCGGCCGCATCGACTACGGCTCCCTGATCTATATCGCGCTCCAGCGCGCCAAGACCGCCCGCGAGGCCATCGATGTCATTGTCCAGCTGGCCAACGAATACGGCTATGCCTCGGAAGGGGAAACCTTCTCCATTGCCGATAAGAACGAGGCCTGGATCATGGAACTCATCGGCAAGGGCATGAATGTGCGCAACAACGTGAATATCCAGAAAGGCATCGTATGGGTGGCCCGGCGGGTGCCGGACGGCGCCATCTGCGCCCATGCCAACCAGGCCCGCATTGGCAAGTTCCCCCTGGACGACCCCGACAACTGCCTCTATGCCCCGGATGTGATTGCCTTCGCCCGCCGCAAGGGCTATTTCGACGGCCCCGACAGCGAGTTCAGCTTCAAGAAGGCCTATTGCCCGATAGACTTCGGCACCGTGCGCGGCTGCGACGCCCGCGCCTGGAGCGCCTTCAATATCCTGACGGACGGCTGGTTCTCTTTCTATGACGAAGCCGGCAACCCCGTCACCCGCGACGCTTTCAGCTACCTGGACTATGTGATGGGCAAGAACCTGGACGGGGACCTTCCCCTCTTTGTCTATCCCCGCAAGAAAGTGGGCGTGAAAGAACTGGCCGATGTGATGCGCGACCACTTCGAGGGAACGCCCATGGATATGACCCAGGACATCGGTGCCGGCGGAAACGCCCTGCCGTACCGCTGGCGGCCCATGGAATTCCAGGTGGAAGACAAGACCTATGTGAACGAACGGGCCATCGCCACGCAGCAGACCGGTTTCTGGATGGTGGGTCAGGCCCGCAGCTATGTCCCCGACGAAGTGGGCGGAATCCTGTGGTTCGGCACGGACGATGCCGCTACCTCCTATCTCACCCCCATCTACACCAGCATCACCCGGGTGCCCGAGTGCTTCCGGCAGGGAAACGGCGACCTCCTGCATTATTCCCCCACCTCGTCGTTCTGGATGAACAACCGCATTTCCAACGCGTGTTATAAGATGTATAACATCATGGCCCCGTATGTGCGCGAACGGGCCGATGCCTTCGAGCGCGACCAGATGGAGCGCCGGGTCCATTCGGTGGACAGCATGGCCGTGGTGCTCTACAACCAGGCCGTGGTGAAGATCCAGAAAAAACTCTCCTCCAAAAACGACGTGATGATTTCCCGCAAACCCTATGCGGCCGTCACCAAATATGTCACGGATTACAGCGTCGAGACGGCCCAGAACCAGTTTGAAGCCTGGGCAGCCCTGGAGACCGAACTCCTGGTGAAGTTCATGGACGGGAACGTGAAACCGCAGAACCCGGACGGGTCGTTCAAGCACTCCGACTATTCCAAGGGCATCCCTGCCTCCATCGAGTGGCCCGGTTACACGGAACTCTGGAAAGAGACCGTGGCCCAGGAACACGGCGAAATCATTGAAGTTCCCCGGTAAAAAACCCTAAAAAAACTCTACAAAGGCCCCTTAGCGGGCCTTCTTTGTTGGTTATTGTGTAAACAATGGCTACCTTTGGCGTACAAGCTAGCCAAAACACATGAAACTCTTTCAAGTATTCTCTACAACGCGTACGAAACTGTTTGTGGAATCGGTTGACAAACTCCTCAATACAGTAGATACCTCGTTGATACTCTTTAAGGAAGCGGTTCGGAGCTACCTCTACAACGACGCCGAAAGTTTTGACCGTACCCTCTCTGCCATGGCGACGGAAGAGACGGAAGCCGGGGTCCTGCGCCGGGATATTGAAAGCATGCTCTACTCGCGCGGAACCCTCATCCGTTACCGGGGCGATATCATGCGTCTGCTGGAGCGCTACGACCACATCCTCTCCATCCTGAGCGACGACGTGATCCAGTTCGAGATCGAGTCGCCCACGGTACCGGCCGAGCTCCGGAAAGAGTTTGTCAAACTGGCCGAACTGGCCACGCTGGCGGCCGAGACCACCATCCCCGGCACCAAGGCCTATTTTACGCACCCCGACCAGGTGAGTGAGAACATTCACCGGGTGTACCTTTACAATAAACAGGCGGTCAAACTGTCGCAGTCCATCAAGCGCACCGTTTTTCACGATATGGAACCCCTCAAACTGAGTGAGAAGTTCCACTTGCGCTATTTCGCCCTCCATATCGAAGACCTGTCCACGGCGGCCGTCAAGGTGGCCGAGCAGTTGTCGGTGATGTCCATCAAGCGCAGCCTCTAACGCCATGTTCCTGTCCCTGCTCTCCCTGCTTGTGGCCCTGGTGGCGGTGACCCTCCCCTTTGTCCGGGTGGAGTTCACCGCGCTGGGCGGTACGGTGGTGGCATCCGGGGCCCGGGAATTTCCCCTGATCAAACTGCTCATTCCACTCCTGGCGCTGGCTACCCTGTCCCTGCCTTTTCTGGTGGACGGGCCCTGGGTTCGCCGACTCCCGGAGGGGCTGGTCCCCGCCGACCTGCCGTCGGTGGTAGCCATCGGCCTGGGTGCGGCGGCAGCTGTCGCCACGGCCACGCTCATCCATCGCGGTTCCGGCGTCCCGTACGCCGTCATGGGCGCCGTGTTCGGCTGCCAGCTGGCGCGGGACGGGCAGGTGGAATGGGTCCTGCTGGGCCAGATGGCCGGCTGCTGGCTGGTGGCCCCGCTGCTGTGCTGCCTGCTCTCGGCCCTGCTTTCCAACTGGTTCCAACGCTATGCCTCCCGCGGCGGCCGGCATCTCGCGTTCGTTGACCGCCGTTTCCAGATTTGCCTCTGCGTCGCCGAGCTGCTGCTGGTGGTCTCGGTGGTCTGGAATATGGGACCCGTCCTCACGCTGTTCCCGCTGGCGGTTTTGGGAGGCGGATGGGTCCCGGCGCTTTTCACGCTCTTTGTCGTGGGGATGCTGTCGCTGGTTTCGATGCGTTTCCTCTTGTCCCGTTCCACCGGCCTGGCCGAGTCGGTCCTGGACTTCGGCCCGGCCTGGACCCTGGCCCTGGTGCTTTCCATGGCCCTTTGCCTGCTGCTTTCCCCGACCCCGCTGTCGGTGGGCAGCCTGCTGATGGCCGGCCTGGTCGGCATCAGCCTGGCGCAGCAGAATGCCCTGCTCAGCGGAGAGGACATCCTCAAGAGTGCCGCCTCCTCCTTGTCGGCCCCGGTACTGGGGCTCCTGATCAGTTATTGCCTGGGTATGGTCCTGGGCGTCCGGGCCGATACAGTGGGTATGGACGGCTGGAACGCCCGGCTGCTGCCCACCCTCATCCTGCTGGGCGTGGTGGCCATGGCGCTGGCCCTTTATCTGTATGTGCGTGCCGGCCGCAACGAGGCGCGCCGGGAACAGACGCTGCGCTTCCGCGAAGAGCAGGTCTATTCCACGCAGAAGGCCTTGTCGGCCCTGGAGGTGCGGGTGGAGACACACGAGAAAGAGCTGCTGAACAAACTGGAAATCAAGCGGAAGGAACTGGTCGATTTTGCCGTGGGCGTGAGCGACCAGAAAGCCTTTATGGAAAATGTCTATGACCAGCTCTCCCGGGCGCGGGAACTGCCCGACGGTCCCTCCCGCGAACAGGCCCTGGACCAGGTGCTGTCCCAGTTGCGCGACCGGATGTACTTCACGCGCGAGATGAACGACTTCTATGCCCGTACGGAGGTGCTGCACCGCGATTTCAACATGCGCCTGAAGGAATCCTTCCCGCATCTGACCGAGAGCGAGCGCCGGCTGGCCAACCTGCTCCGGCAGGGCTTCTCCTCCAAGTACATTGCGTCCCTGATGAATATTACCCCCAAAAGCGTGGAAATCAGCCGGTATCGCCTGCGCACCAAACTGGGTCTCAAACGCAGCGACAACCTGGTACAATTTATCAAATCATTATAAACCTTATAATAACCAATTGTATGCGTAAACTACTCTCTGCTCTTGCGATTACGCTGCTCGCCATGACGGCGGCGTTTGCACAGAAGGCCCCCAAGTTCAACCAGTACGGCGTGGCCGTGCAGTCCGACGTGCTGGACGTGGAAGCCCAGGACGGCATCCTGGTGATGGCCTCTCCCACTTCCAAGTACAAAATGTGGTTTGACATCCGTGTCCAGGCCGATGTCGCCACCTTCTTCGGCGCGCCCGCCTATGCCGATCCCATCGGCAACGGCGTGAGCATCCGCCGCGCCCGTTTTGCCGTGAAGGGCCAGATGGACGAGAACTGGTACGGTGAGTTCGACATGGACCTCGCGAACGGTCTGGTGGAACTCAAGGACGCCATCGTGCGTTTCACCGGCCTCCCCAACTGGGAGCTGCAGGTCGGTAACTTCAAGGAGAACTTCTCCATCCAGCGCAACACCACCTCCCGTTACCTCCAGTTCATGGAGCGTCCGATGGTTTGCTCCGCCCTGGCTCCTTCCCGTCACTTCGGCTTCAACGCCAAGTACGCCAAGAACTGGATCTGGGCCAGCGCCGGTATCTTCGGCCCGGAAATCGCCGGCTCCGAGGAATGGACCAACATTGCCGACAACAACAAGGACTTCGGCCGCAACGCCGGCATGTCCCTCACCGGCAAACTGGTCTTCCGTCCGCTGTATAAGCTGGACAATGCCAGCCTGCACATTGGCGGCGCCTATTCCTACCGCACCACCAAGGTCTCCCTGGCCACCGGCGAATGGGGCACCTACCGCGCCAGCGCCCGCAACTCGACCAGCATCAACCGCAAGAAGTATCTGGATACCAACAACCTCAAGGGTTTCACCCACGAGAACCTGTGGACGGTGGAACTGGCCGGTCACTGGAACGGTCTCCGTTACGAGGCGGCCTATATCGGCGATAACGTGCACTTTGCCGAGACCGATCCCATCAACCTGAGCGGCTGGTATGTCCAGGCCGGTTACCTGCTCTTCGGCGGCAAGCAGCGCTACGATGCCAACGGCGGCAAGTACACCAAGATCAAACCCGGCCAGAAGTGGGGAGACATCGAGCTCTGCGCCCGCTACGAATTCTGCGACCTCAATGCCCCCAAGGCCAATGTCTTTGGCGGCAGCGCCGAAGCCTATGCCGTGGGCCTGAACTACTGGGTCACCAACAACGTGAAGATGCAGCTGAACTATCAGTTCAACAACAACGACCGCTACGCCAACGGCAAGAACAAGCTCTTCGTGGGCACGGATGCCGATGGCAAACCCACCAAGGATTACGCCAAGGTGACGGAAGCCGCCGGTAAGGCGGGCGTGGACTATCACATGGTGTCTGTTCGTTTCGAAATTGACTTTTAATCGTATCCGTATATGAAAAAGATAGCTTTTGTCCTTTCGCTGCTGGCTGTGGCAGCTTGTGTGAAAGACCTTCCCTATGAGAATCCCAATCCCGATCCCGGCCCTACGCCCGGTCCCGATCCGGTGGTGACGAAGACCATCTTCATCAACGAGGTGAACTGCGGCAGCAAGGAATTCGAAATCTACAACGCGTCCGACGCCGCCGTGGACATTGCCGGTTACACCTTCACCAAGGACGACGGCAGCCCCTGGGTGGTTCCTGCCGGCAAGGGCAACATCCCCGCCAAGGGTTACCGCGTGTATGTGGCCAAGAATGCCGATGCGAACGAAGGTCCTTCCTTCGGCCTGAGCGGCACCAAGGGCTTCAAACTCTGCCTCTACAAGAATGAAGACACCTCCGAGGCCAACCTGGTGGACATGTGCGACAACAGCGCCTCGGCCGAGAACTTCAAGACCGTGGACGACGGCAAGTCCCTGGGACGCAAGACCGACGGCGGCGACGAATGGGTGATCTTCGATACGCCCACCCTGGGCGCTTCCAATGGCGCAGCCCCCGCACCGGAAGGCCGGATCTGCATCAACGAGGTGAACTGCGGAACCAAGGAGTTTGAGATTTACAACGGGACCAGCAAGGCCGTGGACATTGCCGGCTACACCTTCACCAAGGACGACGGCAGCCCCTGGGTGGTTCCCGCCGGCAAGGGCAACATCCCCGCCAAGGGCTACCGCGTGTATGTGGCCAAGAATGCCGATGTGAACGAAGGTCCTGCCTTCGGCCTGAGCGGCACCAAGGGCTTCAAACTCTGCCTCTATAAGAGCGAAGACACCTCCGAGGCCAACCTGGTTGACAAGTGCGACAACAGCGCTTCGGTGGAGAACTTCAAGACCGTGGAAGACGGCAAGTCCCTGGGACGTAAGACAGACGGTGCCGACGAATGGGTGGTCTTTGACACGCCCACCATCGGATCGTCCAACAAATAGAAGAAACAAACAATAAACCTTTAAACAATTATGGCAGAACTTAAAATTGGCGAGATTAGCAAACCTCGCTTCGAATTCCGCAGCTTCGGTCAGTGCTTCTGCGAAGCGCACAAGAGAATGGCCCGTCTTTCCGTTCCCGTCCCTGAGAAGGTCTGGGAGCGCACCAGCGACGAGATTTACATCATCTCCGCCAAGAATGATATCAACAATACCAAGATTCGCGACGGCAAGATGGACATCAAGACTTTTGTCCAGAGCGTGGACGGCCTGGAGCAGTGGAACCCGCTCATGAAGGGCGAATTCCCCATCTCCAAGGACGTGCTGGAGAAAGAGGTCTTCCCCGCCTTCATGGTGGAGATGCCCAAGCTCACCAAGGACACCTATACGTTTGAGGAGTTCATCGCCATGGTGAAGGCTTGTCCCGACCTGGCCGCCGTACGCGTGCACAAGCAGCGCTTCGGCTACATGGTGAACAACACCATCTGCGAGGTGGGCAATGTCCTCATCAACGGCGCCAAGGTGGTCACCATCAACTCCGAATCCACGGAGATCGAAGACATCAAGAAAACCATCGCCGACTGCCACCTCGAGGGCGTTGAGAACATCAACTACCTGCAGGCCATCAAGCGTGTGATCGGCATGAGCGACAAACCTTTAGCAAACGAATAAGCCATGGCACAGGAAATTGAGAAAAAGTTTCTGGTAAAGGGTGATTTCAAGGCCGATGCTTTCAAGGCCACCCGCATCACCCAGGGATATCTGTCTTCCGTTCCGGAGCGCACCGTGCGCATCCGCGTGAAGGGAGAGAAGGGTTTCATCACCGTCAAGGGCATCGGCAACGCTTCCGGCGCCGCCCGTTTCGAGTGGGAGAAGGAGATTCCCGTGGAGGAAGTCCGCGCCCTGCTGGAGCTGGCCGAACCCGGTGTCATCGACAAGACCCGCTATCTGGTCAAGAACACCGACGGCAAGCACACCTGGGAGGTTGACGAGTTCTACGGCGACAACGAAGGCCTTACCGTGGCCGAAGTGGAGCTGGCCGACGAGAACGAGCCCTTCGACAAGCCCGACTGGCTGGGCGAAGAGGTCACCGGCGACCCCAAGTACTTCAACTCCATGCTCATGAAGAATCCCTATAAGAACTGGAAGTAGTATATATGGCAACAGATAACAAGACAAAGGCGGCGCCTGTGGACCCGCTGGACATGAACAATTACCGGATCGAGAAACTGCCCAAGATGCAGAAATCGAAGTTCGAGGTCTGGATGGCCCGCCTGGGCGGGCCGCTGGCCATCGTCGCCTTTGTCTGGATCTGTTGGTTCTGCCACATCGGCTTCATTGACAACCTGGACCAGGGGCTCCTGGCGGCATCGGCCCAGAAACGGCTGGCGGCGCTGGGGATGGAGGGTTTCATCCGGGCCAATTACGCCATGCTGGGCATTTTCGTGGCCAGCCTCATCCTGTGGATGACGGAAGCCATCCCGAATTACCTCACCTCCCTGATCCTCATCCTGGGGGTGGTCCTGTTCAATGTGACCACGCAGAAAGAGGCGCTGGCCCAGCTGGGACACCCGGTGATGTGGCTCAATATCCTGAGCTTCGTGCTGGCCTCCATGCTGGTGAAAACCCAGTTTGCCAAGCGGCTGGCGCTGGCATTCGTGATCAAGTTCGGCCGCAGTGCCAAAGGGGTGCTGTGGAGTTTCCTGGTGATCAACCTGGTGCTGAGCGCCTTTATCTCGGCCACCACGGTGAAGGCCACCATCATGCTCCCCATCTTCATGGTCATCTGCGCCATCTACGGCGCATCCGACGGCAACCGCAATAACTTTGGCCGCAACCTGGTCATCCAGAACTTGTTCCAGGTCAATATCGGCGCCAACGCCTTCTATACGGGCAGCGGCGCGCACCTGCTGGCCATCTCCCTCATCGCGGGTTTCGTGGGCAGCTGTGACTTCGGCTATGCCGACTGGCTGGTGGCGGTGGGCCCCATGAGCGTCATCATCCTGGTGGTGGGCCTCCTGCTGGGCATGTACGTGTTCTTCCCCATGAAGAAGGAGGAGCAGCTGCCCCAGATCGAGGGTGGCATCGAGCGCCTGAAGGCCGAACTGGCCACCATGGGCAAGATGTCCATGCAGGAATGGCGGGCCGTGGGCATTTTCCTGGTCGTGCTCTTCCTGTGGATCACCAAGGGGACCTTCCATAACATTGACGAAACCATCGTGGCCCTCATCGGCGCCGTCCTCGCCCTTATTCCGGGCATCGGCGTGGTGAAGTGGAACGATGTGGACATTCCCTGGCACCTGATGCTCTTCAGCGCCGGTGCCTATACCCTGGGCAGCGGCCTCAACGCCACCGACCTGCCCAATACCATGGTGAACGCGGCCTTCGATTCCATGGGTATTACGGCCGATACGCCTTTCTGGGTGCTTTACCTGATCCTGACTTTCCTGATGATGTATTCCGGACTGGTGTTCCAGTCCAAGACCATCCGCACCATGGTCTTCGTACCCATCGCCCTGGGCGTGGAGAAGCGTTTCGGCTTCCCGCCCATGAGCCTGGCCCTGCCGGTGTCCATGCTCATCGAGCACTGCTACGTGCTCCCTTTCAACAGCAAACCCGCGGCGCTGCTGTACACCACCAACCAGTACAGCATGACCGACGCATTCAAATATGGCATCACGATGATGACTTTTTCCTGGCTCCTCATCCTGTTTTTCGGGCAGACGGTGCTGAAGTGGCTTCATATAACGCCAGGTTTATTCTAAAATTTGTATATTTGTCCTATGACAATTGACTGGGTCCTCATATTCCGCCTTCTGGCGGCTGGTCTGTTGGGCGGTATCATCGGCCTGGAACGGGAGTTCCGTGCCAAGGAAGCCGGTGTGCGTACGCACTTTATCGTGGCGCTGGGCAGCGCCCTGTTCATGATTATCTCCGAATTCGCCTTCGAAGGGAAACAGCACGACGCGGCCCGTGTGGCGGCGCAAGTGGTGTCCGGTATCGGCTTCATCGGCGCCGGCGTCATCATCTTCCAGCGCAATGTGATCCGGGGCGTCACCACGGCCGCCGGCCTGTGGGTGGCGGCCGCCATCGGCCTGGCCTGCGGGGACGGCATGTATCCCGTGGCCATTGCCGCCACCATCCTCACCGTCTCCTGCCTGGAGATGATGCACTTCGTGAACCTGCATTATAACGAAAAGGTGGTGGACCTCACCCTGGTTCCGGAAAAGCCTTACGATCTTCCTTCCCTGCCCGATAAGCTCAAGAAACAGCGCGTGAACGTGGAATCTTATTCCATCACGGGCGGAAAGATCCACCTCACCCTCCGCCTGAGACAACGGGACTACCTGAACACCATCAAGAACCTGATGGACTCCCTGGAGGGCTTCCACATAGAGGAAATGAACTAATCAAACCATTAAACTAATAACCAAACACGTATGAATCTCTTATTTTATCTGGTCCCAGTGGCGGCGCTGATTGCGCTCCTGTTCGCCTGGATCTTCTTCAGGCAGATGATGAAAGAAAGTGAAGGGACACCCACGATGAAAGAAATCGCACAGTATGTGCGCGAAGGTGCCATGGCGTACCTCAAACAACAATATAAGGTGGTGATTATCGTCTTTGCCGTGCTGGCCGTGCTCTTTGCCGTGCTGGCCTATGGCTTCGGCGTGCAGAATCCCTGGGTCCCCTTCGCCTTCCTCACCGGCGGTTTCTTCTCCGGCCTGGCGGGCTTCGTGGGCATGAAGACGGCCACCTTCGCATCGGCCCGTACGGCCAATGCCACCATGCGCAGCCTGAACAGCGGCCTCAAGATCGCCTTCCGCAGCGGCGCCGTCATGGGCCTCACCGTGGTGGGCCTGGGCCTGCTGGACATTGCCATCTGGTGGACGGTCCTCAAACTGGTCTATGATCCGTCCGAGGCCCAGAACCTGGTGGTCATCACCACCACCATGCTCACCTTCGGCATGGGCGCCAGCACGCAGGCCCTGTTTGCCCGCGTGGGTGGCGGTATCTATACCAAGGCGGCCGACGTAGGTGCCGACATCGTGGGCAAGGTGGAGCAGGATATCCCGGAGGACGACCCCTGTAACCCCGCC